>OLNV01002360.1_pt1 | contig 10675 bp, 12 predicted proteins | sample 1672891 | NCBI WGS metagenome assembly OLNV01 (sample SAMEA3136734, study PRJEB25190) | human gut metagenome | biome: human gut; feature: human-associated habitat; material: faeces | place: Austria | collected 2013 | reverse complement strand
TGTTTAACTGATTCCATTCTAACAAAGAAAATATTTAGTGCAAATCAAGTACCAACTTGGACAAAAAACCTACCAATTATGCCTTTTCACAAAATAATTCGATAGATTCATGAAGTGGGCCTTCAATAAAAGCCACTCGAATTGGAAATACAGGTTCTGTTTTCATATCTACATTTTTAGGGTCCACACTCACTTTATAGCCAGCATTACGAACTCTTTTGACAATTCCACATCATCCGTGCTAAGCGCAAAATGACGAATACATCCTTCACCGACAGGTTTTGTGCCATCCAAAAATATCTCAATACAACTATTAAAACAATCCAAATGAATACCTGTATCCCACTTTCTCAATATGGGAAGTACTAATAATTCATGATAAACACAAATCATTTCATCATATTATTCTTGCGTCTCACATTTAAATGCGACAGGGTGAATTCCCTTAATCATGATTTCTTCTTTCTAACAAACTAAATGTCACTTGTCCTTTTTCTCTTTGGACATCCGTACAAACAACACGTACACGCATTCCCATTTGGAACACTTTACCATGTGTCTGTCCCTTTAAAGTCATTGTATCTTCATCATAATCGTAGAAGTCATTTGATAGAGTATGAACTGGAACAAGGCCTTCCACTGTATTATCCATTTCTACAAAGAAACCAAAACTCATCACACCAACAATAGTTCCTTCAAAAACTTGACCAATTCTTTTTTCCATGAACTGTGCCTTCTTATAGTCATTCACCATTCTTTCCATCATGATTGCATCTCTTTCTTTTTCAGAAATATGGAAAGCCTGTTTTTCGATTTTCTTTTCATCATTTGAGGGTGTACGCTTTTGTTCATGAAAACAATACGCATGCAGCATACGGTGTACAACTAAGTCTGAATAACGACGAATTGGACTTGTAAAATGACAATACTCTTCAAGTGCCAAACCAAAATGTCCTAAACAATGCGCATCATAACGCGCCTTTTGCATAGAACGCAAAGCAACCATAGACAAGACTTCATATGCATTTTCATCTTGAATCGATTCTAAGAATTTTTGGATTTGGCTAGCATTTACTTCATCTGGATAGAAATCAAATGGAATACGTAAAGAATTCGCAACGGTACAGATTGTCGCAACTTTTTTAGGATCTGGATTTTCATGCACACGATACATGCTTGGAATTTTATTCACATGCATATGGTGAGCCACACAAACATTGGCTAAGATCATACATTCTTCAATCATTTGTTCGGCAAAACCACGCTCTAAAACTGTTACATCTACAGGATAGCCATTTTTATCCATATGATCTTTGCTTCTTTGGTATTAAAATCAATACATCCACGATTGTGTGACTGTTTCTTTAATAATTTTGCCAAAGACTCTAAAGTAAACAATAAACCTTTAACTTCTGAATACTCTTCTAATATAGTTTCATCTCCTGCTAAACACGCATTCACTTTTTTATAAGTACAGCGCTTGTCGGAATGAATCACACTCGGGAAGACATTATATGTTAATAGATTTCCCCTCTCATCCACTTGCATAGCACAAGTAATCGTTAAACGGTCTACATTTGGATTTAATGAACAAATACCGTTACTCAAATCAAATGGAAGCATAGGCACAACTCGATCACAAACATATATAGAGTTTCCTCGTAAATAGGCTTCTTGATCAAGGGCACTATTTTCTTTTACATAATGTGAAACATCGGCAATATGTACATACAATAAATATCCCTTTTCATTTTTCACAATCGAAATTGCATCATCAAAATCCTTGGCGTCATCCCCATCAATTGTGACAGTTAATAGATTTCTTAAATCTTTACGATTTTCAAGTTCATCCTTTTGTACTTTTGTCGGGATTCTTTTACACTCTTTTACAATTTTCCCATTAAATACCTGACGAACCTGGTTGCTTGTAAGCATAGCACTAATATCTACGCCAGCATCGTCTGGATGTCCTAAGACTTGGATGATCCTTACTTCTAAAGGATCTGTATACTTCACAATTTGACATACAACTTTTGTACGTTTTTTAAAACTAAATTCTTTTTCATTGACTACACGAATTGAACAGTGTAAATCTAAATCGCTATAGAAGAATGCTTTCTTCTTTTTAACAATCATAACTCCTGTAATATTTGTCAATCCATGATTAAACACTTTAATTAAAGACGGTTCTGGCTTTAAGCGCACTAAAACTTCATCTTTATCAAAAATCTTCATCTTTTTATTTTTAGGAACATATACCTTATTATTTTCATTGAAAACAGCAATTTCATATCTGGAAATATCTTTTGCACTTCCAGCCATAAAATGTATATCATCAATCAAATATAGACTTGTATGATCGTTATAAATTAATTTTTCATCTTCTAATTCATTTAAAGACTTCACCATTTCTGTAAATTCTTTACTTGATTTAGGTCTTACTATTTTTTCTAAATCGCGTATTTTACATTCTTTTTTTTCTTCTAAATATTGAATGATCTTTTCTTTCATTTTTTCCTCCTTTAAAACAGAAAAAAGACCTTAACGGTCTTTTAATTACACAATCTGCAATGCGATCACAATCGCAAAGAACAAAATTCCACAAATCAAAGTTAAACGAGAGATAACTTTTTCAGGGCCTCTTTCTTTTTGTACCGCAAACAAGTTCAAATCTCCACTTCCTGTAAAGGCAGCAGACAACCCGTCTGATTTACCACTTTGTAATAATGTCAATATAATAATAACACCAGATAATGTCATTAAAACCACGTTTAATATATCTTTCATTTTTTCATCACACCTTCTACGATATTTCGATTATACCAATAATTCAATAAAAATACTAGTCAAAATTATAGTCTACTAAATCCATCAACGTATTCACTACATGAGTTGGATATATTTTTAGTCGTTCAATATCTTCCTTGTTGTGAACCCCCGTCTGTACAAGCACAGTTTCAATATTTTGTTCATACCCAAGTTTAATATCCGTTTCAAGATTATCACCAATCAATATGATTTCATCTTCTTTTAAGCCAAAATATTCTAAACACAAATCAAGAATCGCTCGATTAGGCTTACCAATACGAGGGGATTTTTGATTGGCTGCATATTCAAACATATCTACGACACTGCCATTACCAACTTCAAATCCACCTGGTTTTGCTAAAATACGATCATTATTTGTACCAATAATTTTGGCTCCATTTAAAATCAAAGATAGAGCTTTTGAGTAAGATGCATATGTGGCATCTTTATCCAATCCTATAAAGACAAAATCTGGATTTTCATCATCAATAATAAAACCTTCTTGATTCAATGCATCTTTCATACCTTGTTTTCCAATGTAATAAGCTTTATTCCCTTCATAATGTTTCTTAACATATTGGCTAGCTGCCATGGCACTATTATAAAACATCTCTGGCTTAATATTTGTATATCCCATCTCTTCCATATGCTTTACATTTTCTTGTGGGGTACGCATCGAGTTGTTTGTCAAAAAAATAAATGGAATGTCCTTTTGGATACAATAATCTAAAAATTGATGAGCACTTTCAATGATCTGCGTCCCACGATACATTGTGCCATCTAAGTCAAATACTAAAGTTTTCATAATTCACCTAAAAAAGAAAGTCTTAGTCGACTTTCTTTAGATCCATATATGGAATTTCTGTTGGTGTTTCACGACCAAATAAGATTAATAGAACTGTAGCTTCTTTCTTTTCTTCGTCCATAGCTTCAATAACACCTTCGGAGTTTTTGAAAGCTCCATTTGTGATTTCTACACGGTCTCCCACTTCAAAATCAACTTGAACATTTACATCCTGACGTCCTAGACGACGTAATACAGCATCAACTTCTTCTTGAGCTACTGGGAATGGTTTAGCACCCTTTCCACTTGATCCGATAAATCCAGTTACACCTGGAGTGTTACGTACAACATACCAAGCTTCATCTGTCATGATCATTTGTACTAATAAATAACCAGAGAATAGATTGTGTGTTTTTTCTACTGGTTTACCATTTTTATATTCAATTTCTTTTTCTTCAGCAACGACGATCTGGAACAAAGAATCTTCAAGACCCATAGTTTTTACACGACGTTCCAAGTTTTCTTTTACACGATTTTCTTGACCTGCATATGTATTTACTACATACCATTCTTTTTTTAACTCTGACATACTTTCCTCCCTATGCGCCTACGATCATTTTCACTAGACCGCTTGATAAAAACTCACAAACAAAGAAATACAAACCAAATAATACTGTAAATACGATTACCAAACCACTTGATGACATTAATTCTTTAAATGTTGGCCATTTAACAGTTTTTAATTCTTTGAACACTTTTGATGGTGAATATGTTCTTTCTTTTTTTTCTTTACTCATATGGATTCCTCACTTTGTTTCCTTATGCAAAGTATGCTTGCCACACTTTGGACAATACTTTTTAATTTCAAGACGTTGCGTGTTGGTCTTCTTATTTTTTTGGGTCGTATAATTTCTTGATAAACACTCTGTACACGTCAAAACAACTTTATCTGCCAATTCCTTCACGCTCCTTAACTCAATAAATGTACCATTTTATCCAGTCAACTGTCAATTGTCGTATACCACTTTTTTACCTTTTCAAACATAAAACTTACCTTCGAGGCGCTTAAGCCAAGTTCTTCCGCTATATTTTTTAAAGTATAGCCCTCCATTCGATAGTCGATGATCTGTACATAATCTTTACCAAAAACTCTGTTGATACGATTTTTTGTATATTCCCACATGAGTTTATCTAAAACAACATCATGAACTTCTAATGAATCGAGCATGTTCACATCACCATAGTATAGTTTTGTATCCTCACGAATTCTTTGGTCTAAACTAATACAGGTTTGATTTAAGTAACACTGCTTTCTTATGCTATGACGCAAAATATCATAGGCCTTATTTTTAGCGCAACGCCTGTAAAATCCTGAAAACGAAAGTGCGCGATCCATTCGATATTCAAATATACAATGATACAACAATAAATCGGCATGACGATAGAATTCTTCTTTTTCGCAAAGAATTGTGTTTGTCTTTCGTACAAAGACATCCGCCCATATGTCCGTCACCATAGGTCTATAGTATTGAATCAAATTTTTCATTTCCGTAAAATCATTCATTTGAATCATGTATATACATTCATATATATTCATTTTTATCACCTAAATCCATTATAACGAGGCAATGTGAAAAAGACATTAAAAAAGCCGATTTTATAAAAAATCGACTTTTTTGATTGGATTTCTTTGATTGTATACCTCATACATCAAGACTGCTGCTGCAACACTCGCATTTAATGAAGTGATACTTCCGACCATTGGTAGATACACCATATAGTCACATTGTTTCTTTACAAGATTTGAAATACCCTGACCTTCAGATCCTATAACCAATACAGTTGGTGAATCATACATACCTTCACGATATTCTCTTGCATCCTTCATATCTGTACCAACAACCCAATATCCTTCTTGTTTCAAGTTTCTTAATGTCTGCGATAAATTCGTCACAATCGAAACAGGTACAGTATAAGCAGCTCCTGTACTTGCCTTAACAACCGATGGGGTTAATCCACAACTATTGTGTTTCGTCAAGATGACACCATCAACACCCGTACAATCACAAGTTCTTAAAATGGCACCTACATTATGTGGATCTTGAATACCGTCCAAAGCCACTAATAAGCCAGGCTTTTTAGCTCGTCTAACTAATTCTTCAATACTATATGTTTCAATTTCACTTACTTTTACCGCAACTCCATTATGATGTGTCGAATTAGCAATTTTATCTAATTTTGCACGATTACAATATTCTACCTTTAAATTTGATTTTTGAATCGATTTTAAAAGCTTTGCGTCTTTCAACCCCTGAAGTACATATACTGTTTCGATTGAATCCGGATCATTTCGAAGTGTAGAATACACATTTTTTCCATATACGATCATAGACTGTCCCCTATCTCAATTATTCTATCTAGACAAACCTTAAGTCTATCCTGATGTCCATATAAATATAAATATCCCAACATAGATTCTAATGCGGTTGCTTCTAAGTATGTTTTGTATGTCGCATTTTTAGCCTTTGAATGAATCGTCGCATTTCTTCCACGTGCAAGAATCGTTTTCTCTTCCTCGGTAAAGAAATCTTCATCCATCATTATATTCAACATAACAGATTGCCCTTTAGCACTACAAATTACAGCGTTTTTCTGCTGAAGAACATGGGCCTTGCGATACCCTAAACTTAGAAGGTGTTTGCGCACAGCCAAAGACATAACGGCATCACCAATCCATGCTAGACTTGTCGCATTTTCCGTTACAATTTCCATTACAGAATTCCTTTTTCAATCAATGCAGCACGAAGTGAATCCGCTGTTTCAAAATCTTTTTCTTTAACTGCACTTCTCCAGTTTTGATACATTTCTTTATCTTCTTCACTCATTGTGATCTTATCAAATTCAATACCTAAAATATAAAGCATCTTTTCTAATGTATGTACTAATACAGCTAAATTTTCAATATCGATTTCTCTTTGACGAACCGCCTGATTGATTTTTTTTACGACTTCATAAACAACACTGATCGCATTAGGGGTATTTAAATCATCATTTAATGCATCAATAAATGAAGTATACGTTTCATCAAATGCAGTTGTTTCTTTAGCATTTGATAAAGCAAGTTTTACACAAGCCTGTTTATAAGCAACTGCAATCTTATCTAATTCTTTCTTTGAAGTTGTGAAAGCCTCTTCATTTAAATTAAGTGGTGCACGGTAATGTGTAGAAATCATCAACCAACGAGTTAAGTTTCCTCCATGGTTAGCGATCAAATCTTTAGCCCACCATACATTACCTAATGATTTTGACATCTTGATACCATTGATATTGATCATACCATTGTGCATCCAGATATTTGCCAAGCGTGTATCGTTACATACTTCACATTGAGCAACCTCATTTTCGTGGTGAGGGAATTTTAAATCTAAACCACCACCATGGATATCAATCAATGTTTTCTTAAATACATCCTGTATCATAACCACACATTCTGTATGCCATCCTGGACGTCCTTTTGACCAAGGTGAATCCCATTTAATTCCTTCCGTTGTCTCTTTCCATAAAGTAAAATCTAATGGATTCTCCTTCTTTTCATTTTCATCAATACGAGCACCAACCATTAGATCATCAATACTTTGATGAGACAGTTCTCCATATTTTTTATCACTATTAACACGGAAATAAACATCGCCTCCCACTTGATAAGCTGAACCATTTTTAACCATCTTATCAATAAATTCGATAATACGATCCATTGTTTCTGTAACACGAGGTGCATAATCTGGAAGATCTGCATGTAAGCCTTTACGTACATCGTTATAGGCAACAATAAATTTGTCTGTGATTTCCTTTTCAGTCACATTTTGTTCAATAGCCGTTTTAATGATCTTATCGTCTACATCTGTATAGTTTGAAGCAAAAGTCACTTCATAGCCTTGTGCAGACAATGCTTTTTTTAATGTATCAAATACAACGATAGGACGAGCATTCCCAATATGTGGATAGTTATAGACCGTTGGTCCACATACGTACATGGAAATCTTTCCTGGTTCGGTTGGTTTTAATTCTTCAATGGTTTGAGAATAACTATTATATAATTTCATAATAAAATGTCCTCCAATTCATATTGTTTATTATACAATACAAAACATGAAAAAAAAAGCTAACCAAATGGTCAGCCTACATGTAAATTAGTCATGATACGACGAATATCTTCTTCATATGGTGTACCTGCTAAATTTTCTAATGCAGGATTAAAGTATTCCATCATATGATCCACATCTTTTAAATAAGAATATTGAAGCCCAATTAAATATTGAATGGTTCCAACAGGGAATTTTTTATTGTTGTCTAGTTCGGACTTACCATCCCATATACCATTTAAAATATTTTTACAGTCATCAATATATTTGGCTTCTTTCTTCATTAATATGCTGAATTGAATCTGCATATTCTTGAATGTCTTTTCATCAACATAGCTTTTTCCATAAGAAAGCATGCCTTCTGCTTTTTTGATTTTTCCTTTTTCTAAATAATAATAAAATCCACGAGTTGCGACACTAGCCTTTTGTTTATTTGAAATACGCATATTTTTCAACAATTCAAATTGTTCTTCGATTTTCGCATCATTTCTTTGTGCCAAATAACCACTTAAACGCATATACTCACGGTTAAATGCCTGATATGAGAATTTACAGGCTCCTGTATCTAATGTTTTGTAGAATTCGTCATATTGTTCATTGTTCAATTGAACTAATAACTTCTTCCATACAACTTTTTTCATAATCATTGGCACTAAAATCAATACTAATGTCAATACAATTATGATCATTACATTCATTGTCTTACTATCCATTTTGTTCCTTATCCTTTTCTAATTCTAAAGTTAAATCACGAAACTGAGCTAATAAATCTTCGTCAATTCCATCTTTTCTTAATTTTTCCATGTAAACAGCATCTAAATCGTCTACATCTTTTGTTAAATCATCACGCTCAGAATCCGTCAAACGATGTCGAATACCCATCGCTAACACCTCACAATCTCTAGAGGTTAGAATACATGATTTACCCATTTATTTCAAGGTTTTGTTTTGCACTTTTTAGTTAAGCATACAAAAAAAGGAACCCTATTGGATTCCTTTAAAAGTCTTACAATTATTAAGCTAATTCTGAGAAGTACTTAATTGTACGAACCATTTGGCTTGTGTAAGAGTTTTCGTTGTCGTACCAAGAAACAACTTGTACGTGAGTAGTTCCGTCACCTAATGAGTGAGCCATTGTTTGAGTTGCATCGAACAATGATCCGTAACGCATACCAACGATATCACTAGATACTAATTGTTCTTCAGTGTATCCGAATGATTCAGTTGTAGCAGCTTTCATAGCAGCGTTGATTTGGTCAACTGTTACATCACCTTCAACAACAGCTACTAAAATAGTAGTTGATCCTGTAGGAGTTGGAACACGCTGAGCAGATCCGATTAATTTTCCGTTTAATTCAGGGATAACTAATCCGATAGCTTTTGCAGCACCTGTTGAGTTAGGAACAATGTTAACTGCAGCAGCACGGCTACGACGTAAATCACCTTTACGTTGAGGTCCGTCTAATGTCATTTGGTCACCAGTGTAAGCGTGAACTGTAGTCATGATACCGCTCTGGATAGGAGCAAGTTTGTTAAGAGCGTTAGCCATTGGAGCTAAGCAGTTAGTTGTGCAAGAAGCAGCGGAAATAACTGTGTCGCTAGCTTTTAAAGTTTCATGGTTTACATTGTAAACAATTGTTGGAAGATCGTTACCAGCAGGAGCGGAGATAACAACTTTTTTAGCACCAGCTTTGATATGAGCTTCTGCTTTAGCTTTGGAAGCAAAGAAACCTGTGCATTCCAAAACAACGTCTACATCAAGTTCGCCCCAAGGTAATTCTTCAGGATTTGGTTTAGCATAAATAGTGATTTCTTTACCGTTTACAGTAATAGAGCTTTCACCAGCTACAACGCTATCAGCATATTTATATCTACCCTGAGTAGAATCATATTTAAGAAGGTGAGCAAGCATTTTTGGACTTGTTAAGTCGTTGATTGCAACAACTTCATAACCTTCTGCATCGAACATTTGTCTGAAAGCGAGACGACCAATACGGCCGAAACCATTAATAGCAACTTTAACTGCCATTTTTAAAATACCCCCTAAAAAGTAAAAAAAAATTTTTCCAGTTTACTGGAATAATATTTAACTAAAATATGTAAATACATACTCTAGCTTATAACAACTTAATTAGACCACTAGACGTATAATCATAAATTATCGTTCAAATATATGTCTAAGTTTTTCACTAGGATTATAATACAATAAATTATATCAAATTGTCAATCTAAATCAGCAGTTTTTCCGTTATAAATTTATTATCCTATTAATAAAAATAATTTATCTAACAAAATTTTTACAAAATTTTTATAAAAATATATTTTCTTGTAAAGAAAAAAGAATTTTTCTCCAAGATGTATTTTTTATCTTCTATAGAGAAAAATTCTTTTTCAAAGTGTAAACCGTATATTAATTAAAATATATTACATTTTTATAAATGAAATATAAACCAAATTTTTCAGCAGTTTTTACTACAATAGCACATTCACAACGTTTTTTCTGTAATTCACAACCAAGTTCATATGGTTCATGGATATTGCCATGGAATAAGTCAGCATTAGCATGACAACCACCACTACAGAAGAATTTAGCCCAACAATCACGACATTTTTCTTTGCTTAATACATGAGTTTTTCTAAATTCTTTTGGAAGCTCTTTATTTTTTACGCCTTCAAATACATTTCCAAGCATGTAATTTTCTCTGCCTGCAAACTGATGGCAAGGATACATATTACCATCTGCAGCTACAGCATAATATTCATGACCAGCTCCACAACCACTCAAGCGCTTAGCTACGCAAGGACCATGTTCTAAATCGATATTAAAGTGGAAGAAGAAGAAACCTTTACCTTCTTTTTTACGTTTTAAATAAAATTCTGTTAATTTATCATATTCAGCAAAGATTTTTGGCAAATCTTCTTTTGTAAAGCCATATGGAGA
>OLNV01002351.1_pt1 | contig 10705 bp, 8 predicted proteins | sample 1672891 | NCBI WGS metagenome assembly OLNV01 (sample SAMEA3136734, study PRJEB25190) | human gut metagenome | biome: human gut; feature: human-associated habitat; material: faeces | place: Austria | collected 2013 | reverse complement strand
AAAGCTTGTGTAAACTCAAGAAAATCTTATTTACACAAACCATTCTACACTCTCAGGAAAGAAATGACAGTGCGGGATTCTGATGTCTCTTAGTCTCCCAGTCTCTTAGTCTCTTAATTTCTTACTACCTTAGTCCCTAGTCACCAGTCACTAGTCACCCTAAGTTCCCCGCCACATCCTTCCTCTGGATGAGCCATGCGGGGATCAGCGCCGCAAGCGTGCCGACCACGGTCATGAACGGAATGATGAGAAGTCCTCTTGTGTCAGGTGCTGTTTCCATCACGACCGCCGCGTGAGACGCGATGAGCTTCACAGTAAGGACGCCTCCGCCATAACCAAGAAGCCAGCCAGTGAAGGAACCGGCGAGAAGGAGTATCGCCGCTTCCGAGAGCAGCAGCCGGCGAATGTCCCCCTTCCCTACCCCCAGTGCGCGCAGGAGCGCAAGCTCCGAGAGCCGGCCGAGCGTGCTCCAGTACATCGCCAAAAGTGTGATGAGGATGGAGACCGCCAGAAGACAGGCAGTCAAGACTCCCCAGAAATCCTTCGTCTGCCCCACCATCGCATAGAGAGAGATGATGGTCTGCGACGGGAAGAGCATCTGCACATCCTTCTGCCGCTGGTACAAAGAAAGAAGCTGCATCGCTTCCTTGTAGCCTTTCGGTACGACGAGAAGCGCCGTCACTTCCTTTTGCGCTTCGGCGGCCGTGCCATGCGCTTCCCACACGTCTCTGATATCCGTCAGAATCGCCGTGTCATACGGCCCCTTCACAGGAGCAAGGATCCCGACCACCTTCAAGGTATGATTATGCGCTCTTCCTTTCGCGCTTGCTCCATGCACCGAGTGGAAGGTATCCCCTATGCGAAGTCCGGTGAGACGCGCCGTCTCGCTCCCGATGACGACATCCCCTTCCTCCGCAAAGCATCGTCCTTCAGCGATGGAAAGCCATGGGCCCTTCTTCTTATCCGGGCGAAAATCAAAAATATCTGCGTTCGTCCCGGCGATGCGAAAGCCCCGGTAATTATCCCCGAAGGCGAGCGGATACACCGCCTCCGTGTGCGGATCGGAAGCGAGCTTCTCCACATCGTCATGGGTGATATTTCCGATCGGCTTGTCCCGAAGGAATACCGTATTCAGCACCAGCTGGTACGAGGAGCCCTTCGCTCCGGCAAGGATCGGAAACGGAGAGACCGCACGATTGATGCCATCATAGAGCCCGCCCGCCGTCTGCAACAGAAATACAGGCAGCGCACAGGCGAGTGCGATCAGAAAGAGTAGGATCAGCCGTGTGAGCGGACGGCGGATGAATGAAAGAAAAGCCAGATGAAGCATGGGATACATTCTCCTTTAATAGAGTCAAAGGGTTCAGCGGGTTCTACAGGTCCAGAGGGTTCAGGGTTTAAGGTTGTGGTGGCGGCTTCGCCGCAAATATTTATGGGGCGATGCCCGAAAGTCTGCGAATGGCAGGTTTCCCTCGTATCGTCAGCCTTCCCCTCTAGGGGAAGGTGCCCCGTAGGGGCGGATAGGGCACAGGCGGCATGCAAGCGAGCGGTGCTGAAATCTTCCAGTCACTAGCCACTCCTAATCCCTGGCTGCCAGTCCCCAGCCACTATTTCCCCAGTACCAGTCTGTTTGCAAACCGTGCCTGCACCTTCTCGTCATGCGTAGCGCAGAGGAGCAGGCAGCCGCTCTCGTATTGGTACTGCAGGAGCTTTTCTACGATGAGCTCGCTGTTTGCGCGGTCCAGGCTCGCAGTCGGTTCATCGGCCAAAAGGACGGCAGGCTTCCGGAGGATCGCACGAAGGAAAGCGACACGCTGCGCTTCTCCGCCGGAGAGCGCGTCCGCCTTTCGTGGTGCGTACTCAGAAAGTCCGACAGAAGCAAGCAGGCACTCGGCCTCTTCCCGGGTGAGTGTCTTTCCCGCAATCGATGCGGAGAGACGGAGATTCTCGAAGACGGTGAGATAGGGCATGAGCATGGGCTTTTGGAAAATGCAGCCGATCTCTTTCGCGCGGAAATCACACTTTTCTCTCTCCGTCATCTTTGTCACGTCCTTGCCATCCACGATGACCTCGCCCGATGTCGGCGTGAGCAGGCCGCTCACCGCATGGAAGAGCGTCGATTTCCCGCTCCCCGAGGGGCCGATCAGCGCCCATGGTGCATTCGTAAGACGTGCATAGAGAAGATCCAGCGCACGGATCCTTCCCGCGCCATCCGGATATTCACAAATAAGGTTTCTGATTTCGATCATGATGGAGCCTTTCGGGAATGAGCGGTCAAGGATCAGGGCGTTTTCTTTGGTGCCTCACCGCCATTCCTCCTTCTGAATCAAAAAAGAGGCCCCGATCTTTCGGTGCCTCTTTATAGGTAAACGAGGTTCCGGCTGGAGAAATCAGCTGTCAATCGATGTGGCTCGAATACGCAGCTGGCTCACGAATCCGGTTTCTTCATCTGTTTCACTCCCGATCTCCAAAGTGCCCGTAACCGTGATGGGAGTATCGTAGGGGAGAGCGGTGATGGAGTCATCCACCTTGACTACGATGATGTTATCGGGCCAGTCTGCGTCACTGGAACAGAAGGGGCAGACGGACATCGGGACTTCCGTCAGAACGAAGAAATGTATGGTCGGTGTCAGTGGAGGGGCCATGAAGCCCGAGATCGTCACTTCGCCGCCTTCAAGGCTCATCGTCTTGTCCGAAAAGGTCAATCCCTCTGCGGAGTAGCCGGAGTAGATCTCGTCAAAGGAGTAATCTTCCGCGGCTGCAGGCAGGGTGACTGCCCCGGCCAGGGCGAGCGCCATAAAGGAATGTCGAATGAGGGAAAATAGTGATCGTAACAATAGGATGCATCTCCTGAGAAAGAGGATTCCGGATGGGCGATCCATGAGGACCTTCAGTGCCGCCTCCCGGAAAGCGGCAGCACGCTATCCCCATCCCTCTTTATTTTGCTTTTTTATTTCCATCGATCCCCAAGGCTCTCATGATACCAAAGAAGACTTCGGTATTATCCATGGTTCCGTGGAAATATTCGGAGCCGGGGCCGCCGGCATTGAGAAGAATGTCGTCAGCGGAATGGCATTCCTGCGGATCAGACTTCGGCGTATTGGCCGGCATCAGTTCTGCCGGATCCCCCGGATGGATGCGAGCCGGATTTGCCTTGGAGGAAGCCGTGGTCACCTGATGGTATTCCACCTTTTCACCGTTCTGCACAGCTTCTTCCTTGGTTTCCTTGGTAGCCAGCGCCGGCGGGGTCGGGGTCTTCATGAAATGATAGTTTTCATAGTATTCCGGATGGTTGGCATACTGGATAGCGAGGGTGACATCCGGATCCGGGTTATCCGGGAAGCCATCTTTATTGGCATCCTTGAAGGTCGGGAAAATGGAATCGGCATACACTCTGACTGCCTGTGCACCCTTCTTGCCATCTCTTTCATGGTAGGTACCGCTGATGGACATGCCGTGTGCATGATCTGCCAAAACGATAATCAGGGTATCATCGCCATGCTCTTTGGCCCAGTTTTCCGCATATTCGATGGATTTATCAAATTCGATAGTATCGTAAGCCGAACGCTGCCAGTCCATGACATGGAGCTGCTTATCGATGGAAGCACCTTCGATCATTGCGAAGAAGCCATTCGGATTCTTGGAGAGGATATCCAGTGTTTTCTTTGTCATGTTCATCAGGTTCGGCTGGTCCGTGAAGCCCTTCAGCACCTTCGGATTCTTCTCCATTTCACGATCGATGTAAACATTCATCGTGCTGGTATGGAAGAGGCCGAGGAGCGGCTTGTCTGTCGGCGCCTTCATGAGGTCGGTAGAGTTATCAACGAAGGTATAGCCCTTGTTTTTGAATTCTTCGATGACATTCACCTGGTCTTTTCTCTTAGAACCGGGTACATCCTTAGGGATGTAGCGAGCCGAGCCGCCGCCCAGGATGACATCTGGTCTATGGTAGTCTTCGAGGTAGTCCTTCGCGAGGAAATCCTGCGCCGCTCTTCTTCTGGTGTGTCCGACCATCGCTGCCGGGGTCGCATCGGTGGATTCCGCCTGTGTGACAAGACCGATGGACATGCCGCGGGTACGTTTCAGGATTTCCGAGACATTTTCTACCTTCGGATCATCGAGCGGATCCTTGGTGGAGTCTTCGTAAACGCCCATGGCATTGACGACAGACTTGTGCCCTGTTGCATAAGCGGAAGCGGAGTTTGCACTGTCGGTGACGAGGGAGTCATAGCCGGACGTGGTGATGACTGCATTGTGCGCAAGCTTTTCCATCGCGAGCAGGTCATTGTACTTGCCATTCGTCATGCCCTTGGAAAGGATGCGGGCCACTTCACGCGCCTGCAGCGACATGCCGTCGCCGACGAAGAGGATGACATTCTTGGCTTTCTTCTTTGCGACTTCATGCACCACCTGATAGGAAGCAACCGCCTTGGAAACGCCGAGGCTGTCCTTTGCGGAAGCTGCGACTTCCACCTTGCCCGGCTTCGCAAAGGTCACGTCATCGATACGGAACGAGGTGACGCCATTACCAAGATCCTTCACTGCCGCTTTCTTGCCGAAGAACTTTTCAGCCGGAACGCCGTTGATCGTCACGTCGACATTCTGAAGGTTTTTCGCATTGGAAACTTCGACATCAAAGTCGAAACGTGCGCCGCTCCAGAACTTTGCGGTATCTACCGGAAGAATGCGAATATCCGATGCCTCTGCCTGAAAGACGCCCCCCAGAATGGCACCGCCGGCCAGAAGACCGAGAACTGCTGCTTTCATGATATGTTTTCTCATTATTTTCTCCTTTAAAATCACAAAGAGAAAGGATGCCTGCCATCGATGCTTTCCTCGCGCCACTGTCGCCGCTTCTCTTGCTGTGTTTATAATCACTGTAAGGCATTACTGCAATAAATATGACAGGCTTCTGTATAGAGGAAGAAAAACTTTCATTAAAAAACGCGGTATTTCCATAGAAAAGTTGAAATACCGCCGAGGATCGTAAAGAAAATGTATGAGAGACAGGGAAAACGCCTTCTCCCTCCCGCCCTTTCTCCCCATTTAAATACCCGCACCGGATGGCGGCCGGTGCGGGCTGTATTTTTGGAGTCTTCGGAATGGTCTAGTCATAAGACCATAGGACTATGATCCTATGAGAATGCGGAACGGAACAAGCATATGTTCCTCAGAGATCCACCGTTGACAGCCGGTTTCATTCTACCGGACCGCAGCCGGCTAGGAGAGATGGGAGAGCAGGATGGAAAATCATACAGGAACACATAAGGAAAGCACTGACCTCATGCGGAAAAGAAGAGCAAGCCTTGGTAAAAGGCGCACGGAAACGCAGATGCGCTATGACTTCTACGGCCCCCGACTCTGGTGCCTTGGGAGTCATGTCACGCTGCGAGGCCGCCCTCGTTCTTTCTTTCCTTTGCGTTCTTCCGCGCCGGCTAGACAGATTTACCGGAGAGGACAGACAGAGCATCCCAAAGGCCTTCCCTGTGAAGCACGGGAAAACGCTCCCGGATCCTCCGTCTCACAGTCGAAAAATTTCGGAGACGAAGCTCATGAAAGAGAGTCTGCTCATTTCTCAGATGATCGCTGCACCCATCCTGCCGATCTACTTTATCGGCGGCAAATGCCCCGGGCTCCTGATCCACACGCAGAGTTCTTTCAGACAGATTTTCTCATCAAACGATCTGACATGTCTACTTGGTTCTATTATACACCATTTTTCACTTGAAAAAATGAATCATTTCATGCCAAAGCAAAAAGCTCCGCTTGTGCGGGGCTTTTTCGGCTATTGAAAATTTCTTGAATCGATTATGGGGAAGGCAAGGGAGGAGGAAATGCCTCTCTCATTTCTTTGCATTCTGCTCGTGAGCGAGCCTCCGCCCCTTCGGGGCGCTTTCCCTGTCCTTTCTCTTACTCCGGATCATTTTGTTCCGCCAGCGCTTTCACGAGATGATACACTTCCGCAAAGGGCAGGTTTTCTTTTTCAGCGATGGCCTTCACGGATTCATACTCGGGATAGAAGCGCCGTTCTCCGGGGAGGACGACTTCCTTCACCTCCGCGATGCCGAAGGGCGTTTCCACCCGCTTCTGGTTGCGGCGAAGGATGGAGCGCATGACGCTCGGAAATTCACGGATGCCGATGGTCGTCGTTTCTTTGAAGATGATATTTTCGATTTCTTCCATCTTGCTCTTCTTACAGATCACGGTGAGTTCCCACGCGGGGCGGTTCTTCTTCATGTAGACCGGACTGTAGTGGACGTCGAGCGCGCCGGCCTGCATGAGACGGTCGATGGTATAGCCGAGTGCTTCGCCGGTGCTGTCGTCGATGTCGGTCTCGAGCTTCACGATCTCATCCTTGCCCTCTTCCAACGGCTTCCCTTCGATGAGGTATGCGCGAAGGATGTTCGTGCGCTCGGTGTAGGCTCTCTTGCCTGCACCAAGGCCTGTACGCACGATGCGGAAAGCTTTCGGCAGCTGGTGCGTCGTGCAGATGGCAGCCGCAATGGCTGCGCCGGTCGGCGTGACGTATTCCCCCTTCGCCTCCATGATGGTGAGCGGCATATCGTAGGCTTCGATGATATTCATGGTCGCCGGGACTGGGACAGGCAGCACGCCGTGCTGGCAGCGGACGGTGCCCCTGCCCTCAGTGAGGCAAGGGATGATGACATCCGTGATCCCCAGGCTGTCAAAGGTGACCGCCGCAGCAATGATGTCAACGATGGAGTCGATGGCACCGACTTCATGGAAATGCACCTCTTCCAGCGGCATGTGATGGGCGAGAGACTCTGCTTCCGCTACGATACGGAACATCTTGCCCGCCAGTGCTTTCGCTGAGTCGGTCATGTCTGTCGCAGCGATGATGTCTAAGATCTCTGCCAGATGGCGTCCGTGGTGGTGGTGATGATGCTCATGGTGATGATGAGGCTCCTCGCCTCCGTGGCAGTGACAGTGATGCGCTTCTTCGTCCTCGCATCCGTGGCAGTGATGCGCCTCTTCGTTCTCGTGGCAATGGCAGTGATGCGCTTCTTCCTGCGGCGCTGCCAAGCTGACCGGTGCCGGGCCATAGAGGTACGCCATATCATGGTCATGATTTTCATGGGCTTCATCCAGAATGACATTGAAATCACAGCACGCAATGCCGGATTTCTTGACACTGGAAATCTCCACCATGAAGCCGTCCGCGGGGATGGAATTCAGCGCGCGTTCCAGAGCTTCGGGGTCTGCGCCGAGGTCGATCATCGCTGCGACGAACATATCTCCGCTGATACCGGAGGAAGTTTCAAGGTATAATGTTTTTCCCATTTTGGTTTCTCCTTGTTGGTTGTTGATTATTGGTTGGAATCAGGAGTGACTGGTGACTGGAATACGACTTTCGGGCATCCCCCCGTTTCGTCATCCTGAGCGGCGAGAAACGTCGTATGTGAGATAACGAATGCCAGAACAGCTGCGACCTGAGCCGAAGGATCTCAGCGAAGCCGCCACCACCATGAAGTTTGAAAGCAGAAAATAACCATCTTCCCTTTACATGAATCCTCATAGGTTAAACAGGTTCTGAAGGCTCAAAAGGTTCACAGGTTTCTCATCTTTTGTAAATACCATATATTCTAAAACTCCGCGGCGCTTCTATATTCTTATGCGCCGCACCGACCCCGTTGAACCCACTAAACCCATAGAACCCGCTCCCCTCTTTCATCCCCCAGCAAGGGGCGATGCGCCCCAGGAGCTAACCCCCATACCAACCATTCACTTTATTCCAAACTCTTCAGTAGCCGTTCCCTTTCCCGTTCACTGATTCCCTTCATGGCATACATCGCCTGCTTCATCGTCCGCATCTGCGAAAGTCCCATTTCCATATATGATGGGATCTGCTCCTCCTTGCCCTCGCGAATCAAGTGCGCGACCGCCGGCACATTCGTCAGGATTTCCCGCAGGAGCCACGTCTCCTTACCGCTGCGATAGAGCATCTGAGAAGAAACCGTCACGAGATTCGCCGCGAGAAGACTTCGGATCTCCTCCTGGCGATCGGCAGGAAATGCATGGATGATGCGGGCAGGCACATCCTTCGCGCGCGTCGTGTGCAGCGTCCCCAGCACCAGATGACCCGTCTCTGCCGCCGTCAGCGCCGCAGAGATCGTCTCGCTGTCCCGCATTTCACCAAGAGCGATGACATCGGGATCCTCTCTGAGCGCATCGCGGATGCCCCGCGGAAAATCCACCACATCACGCCCGATCTCCCGCTGATGGATGAGCGCCTTCTCCATAGGGATCACGTACTCCACCGGATCTTCGAGCGTCACCACATGGCAGGCCCTCTTCTGACTGATCAGCGAAAGAATGCGCGCCATCGTCGTACTCTTGCCGCTCCCCGAAGAGCCCGTGATGAGGACAAGCCCGTGAGAAAGCTGCGATACCTTCTCGAGCCACGTCTTGTCGGGATCTGCGCCGAGAAAAGCAAGCTCCGGCAGGATACGGATCGCCGCCGATGTCAGACCGCCGCTGCGATACAGATGCAGACGGCAGCGAACATTTCCCAGAGAGAACGCACTGTCCGCGCTTCCTGTCCGCTGATACTCCGCCTGCCTCTCCTTAGGCACATAGGAAGAGATGAGCTCTTCGAAAAGCGCAGGCTCCGCGATTTCCTTCATCTTCTTCAGCGCCCCATAGACACGGATCATAAGAGGCAGTCCCTCGGTCAAGTGAATATCCGTCATGGCGGGATTCGCCGCCAGCAGTTTCTCTATATCCATTTCATGCCTCCCCGGCCAGAATGACCGCCGCCGACTCCGGCGAGATCTCCCCCTCTTCCATCAGAAGAAGCGCCGACTCGCCCATCGTTTTCTGTCCCGCTTTCCGCATCGCCTGCTGCAGTTTTTCCTGAGAGAAATCATGATGCAGGATGCGTCTCTCGCTGTCTTCGATGGCGATCATCTCAAAGACCCCCGTCCGCCCGGAAAACCCGCGATGGCGGCAGGCCTCACACCCCGCCGCCTCGTAAGCCGCCTGACCAGCAAGGGACAGCGGTAGCCCGTGAGACGTCAGGAAATCCTCCGCCAAGACCATCTCCCTTTTGCAGGAAGGACATAGCCTCTGTGCCAGCCGCTGCGCCATCACCAGAGACAGCGAAGCCGAAAGAAGATACGAAGGAATCCCCATATCCATCAGCCGAAGCGGCGCAGCCGCCGCACTCATCGTATGCAGCGTCGATAGCACCAGATGCCCCGTGAGCGCCGCATGGATCGCGATCTCCGCCGTTTCCCTGTCACGGATCTCTCCGATCATCACAATATCCGGATCCTGCCTGACCAGCGAACGCAGCCCTCGCGCAAAAGACAGCCCCGAGCGCTCATTCACTTGGATCTGCGTCACACCCGGCAACCGGTACTCCACCGGATCCTCGATCGAAATGATACTCACCGACTCCTGATTCAGAAGCTTCAGCGCCGCATACAGCGTCGACGTCTTCCCGCTGCCCGTCGGCCCCGTCGTGAGGATCAGCCCCTGCCCCTTGGAAAGCGCCCGCCGAAACAGCGACTCCTGCTCCCTTCGCATTCCCAGCTCATTCTTCTCGATAAAATTCACCCGCCCCGACAGGATACGGATGACGATCGTCTCCCCATACATCGAAGGCAGGACAGAAATGCGGAAATCATACGGCACCCCATCGATCTCCTCCGCCCAGCTCCCATCCTGCGGCAAACGGCTCTCCCCCACATCCAGCCGCCCCAGGACCTTCACACGCACCGAAAGATTCGGCGCCATGGAGGAAGGCAGACAAAAGCGATCCGAAAGCAGCCCATCCTTCCGAAACCGCACCCGCACAAAGGAAGCCCCCGGCTCGATATGGACATCACTCGCCCGTTCAGCCGCCGCCTGTCGCATGATCTTCTTCAGCACCACATCCGCTCCGCCGCGCAGCTCCTCCATGCGACCGCCTCCTTCTTACCATCAAGGATTTTCCCTCATTATAGCATAAATAGAAGACGCCCATCCAACAATGTTGGAAATATCGCATCCTGTCGTTGGCGTGACTGGCGACTGGTAGCTAGGGATTGGTGTCCAGGGATTAGGTCGTCGATACGAGAATACCCTCTTCTAAAAAGGCGGCACACCACCCTTGTGAACCTATCCGCTCCCCAAGCATCGTCATCCCGAGCGCAGCCGAGGGATCTTTATTGCACTGCCACCATAGTCACACATGCACCCTCACTCAAACCGCACCTTGGTGCTTCCTTTTTCGCCTTTCCCTCGCTCACGATTTACCGCTCTGCAAGAAGGATCCCTCTACTACGACCCTCATGACACGCAAGAAAGACGGATCGTCTCATATCATTTTTCATACCGCTGCATAGAGTTGTGCCTCTTCGAGGCACTCTATCCTGCGCCTTTGGCGCGGGCCGTTTGACCTCACAGGAAGGCACCTTAATGGGCAGGCTAGGCGCCTCTTTGGATTAGGCCAAACTCGGAAGTCCCTCTGCGGGACTTCCGTCTCCAAGGGCCTACTCGTATCATTGTTATGACTGGTAACCCATGACTAAAATACCACTTTCGAGCATCGCCCAATCAAAAAGGCGGCGAAGCCGCCACGAGAGCCCTGAACCCTGAACCAAATGAAGGCAAGTAAAAAGCACATCCTGACGGATGTGCTTTTTCTTAATCAGCAGCTTCCTATCCTCCCGGGCCGCTTCCAGCCAAGTACTTTCGGCGT
>OLNV01002333.1_pt1 | contig 10758 bp, 8 predicted proteins | sample 1672891 | NCBI WGS metagenome assembly OLNV01 (sample SAMEA3136734, study PRJEB25190) | human gut metagenome | biome: human gut; feature: human-associated habitat; material: faeces | place: Austria | collected 2013 | reverse complement strand
GATATATATGAGGAGCCTGTGGAGATTGCATCAGCAGAGGAGGACAAAACAGTCTCTATCCGTGCCACTATAGCAACAGGTATTTATATTAACCAGATACGCAATCTCCAGGTTCTGACAACAACTGTGGCAGATGCAAGCGGCCGATTGCCGGTTGCCTGGTTCAATGCGCCTTATTTGAGGGGAACACTCAAAAAGGGCAGTGTGTTTATCCTCAGAGGAAAGATCATCAGAAAAAAAGGCCGTCCGCAGATGGAACATCCGGAGATTTTTACCCCGGCAGCTTATGAGGAGATCATTCACAGTATGCAGCCTGTATATGGTCTGACGAAAGGACTTTCCAACAAGATGATCACGAAGTTGGTCCATCAGATTTTGGATACAAGGCCTCTCCATGGGGAATATCTGCCGGAGGAGATACGGGAACGCTATCAGCTCGCAGATGCCAATTATGCGATCCGGACTATCCATTTTCCGAAAAATATGCAGGAGCTTCTCACAGCCAGGAAACGTCTGGTATTCGATGAATTTCTGCTTTTTGTGCTGGCAATACAGCTCTTGAAGGAGAAAACAGAAGAGGCTCCAAACACTTTTTCAATGAAACCAGTATGGACAACCGAGGAGATCATAGAAGGGCTTCCCTATGACCTGACCGGAGCCCAGAAGAATGTCTGGCATGAGATCGAACGGGATCTGAGCGGTCATAAGCTGATGTCCAGGCTTGTACAGGGGGATGTTGGTAGCGGCAAGACCGTGATCGCATTTTTAGCTATGGTACTTTCAGCAGAGAATGGATTTCAGAGTGCATTGATGGTACCGACAGAGGTTCTGGCAAATCAGCATTACGAAGGCTTTCTGAGGCTGATGGAAGAACAGAATATCGCTTCCTGCCATCCGGTGCTTCTGACAGGATCTACCACAGCCAGACAGAAGCGTGAGATCTATCAGAAGATTGCAGACGGTGAAGTGAATGTGATCATCGGAACTCATGCCCTGATCCAGGAAAAGGTGGAATATAAGAATCTGGGGCTTGTGATCACAGATGAGCAGCACAGATTCGGCGTTCGCCAGAGGGAAGCGCTGACGACCAGAGGAAATCCGCCTCATGTACTTGTTATGAGCGCAACCCCCATTCCCCGGACACTGGCGATCATTTTATACGGAGATCTGGATATTTCGATCATTGACGAGCTTCCTGCAAAAAGACTTCCGATCAAGAATTGCGTAGTAGGAACTTCCTACCGTCCCAAGGCGTATTCTTTTATTGAAAAGCAGGTGCAGATGGGAAGGCAGGCTTATGTGATCTGTCCTATGGTGGAAGAGAGCGAAGGCCTGGAGGCAGAGAATGTTACAGATTATGCCAGAAAGCTTCAGGAGATCCTTCCAGGGGAGATCAAAGTAGAAATCCTTCACGGAAAGATGAAGCCAAAAGAGAAAAACAGGATCATGGAGGCTTTTGCTTCCGGCGAGATTCAGGTGCTGGTATCTACCACAGTTGTGGAGGTTGGAGTGAATGTGCCAAATGCTACCGTTATGATGGTGGAAAATGCAGAACGTTTCGGGCTTGCCCAGCTTCATCAGCTTCGGGGCCGTGTAGGGCGTGGAGAGCATCAGTCTTACTGCATTTTTATCCAGGGAAATAATGAAGAAAATACTTCTAAACGTCTGAAGATCCTCAATGAATCCAATGATGGATTTTATATAGCCGGAGAAGATCTGAAGCTTCGGGGCCCAGGAGATCTTTTCGGTATCCGCCAGAGCGGACTGATGGAATTTAAGATCGGTGATATCTACAATGATGCGGGAATCCTGAAGAATGCAAGTGAAGCAGCTGGTGAGATCCTGGCACTGGATTTTGATCTTATCCTGCCTCAGCATAAGGCTTTAAAGGAGCATCTCAAGGGGTATATGAGTGAAGAACTGGAAAATCTGGGGATCTAATTGGATGGAGCAAAGCGAAGAATCAGAACTTCGTTTTAGTATAAAAAGAAAAAGGGAGAAAACAGGATGAGGAGAAAAATGATCAAAAAACTTCTGTGTGTCGTTTTATCAGGGTCTATGATCTTTGGCAATGCAGGGATAACCATGGCTTCAGAGACAGAACCGGAAACAGTCCAGGAAAATGTAAATGAGGAGACTGACAGTCCAGAGGAAAGTTTTTCTGAGGAAGATATTTTTGAAGATGGAATCTCAGCAGACGATGAAGCAGCAGAATTACCTGATAGCACAGAACAGGAATTAGAAGAAGAGCCGGAAGAAGAAAATTCTGCACAGTTTGACGTAAGCGACAGAAGAACGTTAGATGAAGTAGTCTGTTGGTTGATGGAAATGGGCTTTGTACCGAGTTTTTGTACTGCATGCTACCGTGAGGGAAGAACCGGTGACCGTTTTATGGCGCTCTGCAAAAATATGCAGATCTTAAACTGCTGTCATCCGAACGCTCTCATGACACTGAAAGAATATTTGATGGATTATGCGTCTCCTGAGACAAAGGCAATCGGAGACCGGCTGATCGACAGAGAAGTTCTCAATGTTCCGAATGAGAAAGCGCGTGCCGTCGTTTTGGAAAATCTGAAACTGATCGAGCAGGATAACAGAAGAGATTTTCGTTTCTAAATTTATTTTCTTGTGATATAATGAGCGTTGGCAGACGGAAGCCGCAGTAAAAACCACTTCTGCTTCCTCTGCAAATTTACGATACAGACGAAAGCAGTTTCATCGTTTCGTCTTATGCATGGCAATGAAAAGAGGGAATAACCATGAGCGCACAAAATCTCACCTTGCTGACAGATCTTTACGAACTGACAATGATGCAGGGATATTTTGAATCGCAGGCAAACGAAACGGTCATTTTCGACGTGTTTTTCCGCGAAAATCCAAACAAGGGCGGATACTCTGTCATGGCCGGTTTAGAGCAGGTGATCGAATATATTAAAAACTTGAATTTTTCTTATGAAGACGTAGATTATCTAAGGGGACTCGGACTGTTCAGCGAGGACTTCCTCCACTACTTGAGCGGATTCCACTTCAGCGGCGATATTTATGCCATTCCTGAAGGCAGCGTCATCTTTCCGCGGGAACCGCTCGTGAAAGTGATCGCCCCTATCATGGAAGCGCAGTTAGTCGAAACCGCGATCTTAAACATTATCAACCATCAGTCTTTGATCGCAACAAAGGCTTCCCGCGTTGTCCACGCGGCACAGGGAAACGGCGTGATGGAATTCGGTCTGCGCCGCGCCCAGGGACCTGATGCAGGTCTTTACGGGGCAAGGGCAGCCATGATCGGAGGTTGTGTCGGAACGTCCAATGTTCTCGCGGGAAAAATGTTTGACGTTCCTGTTCTCGGAACACATGCACACAGCTGGATCATGAGTTTTCCTGACGAATATACGGCATTTAAAGAATACGCCAGACTGTATCCTGACGCCTGTACGCTTCTCGTAGACACATACGACACATTAAAATCAGGTGTTCCGAATGCGATCCGTGTATTTCAGGAAATGAAAGATGCCGGAATCCATCCGAAAAGTTACGGAATCCGTCTTGATTCCGGCGATCTTGCCTACCTTTCCAAAAAGGCACGGAAAATGCTCGATGAAGCCGGATTTCCTGACGCAGTTATCGCCGCGTCAAATGATCTGGACGAATTTTTGATCAACGATCTGAAAATTCAGGGAGCTGCCATCACTTCATGGGGTGTCGGAACGAATCTGATCACATCAAAAGACTGTCCGTCATTCGGAGGGGTTTACAAACTTGCCGCCATCCAAAATAAAGACGGGGAATTTGTTCCGAAAATCAAGATTTCCGAAAATATAGAAAAAATCACCAATCCCGGAAACAAAACGATCTATCGCATTTATGATAAAGATACAGGAAAAATCCGCGCCGATCTAATCTGTTTTGCAGATGAAACTTACGATACTTCTGAAGATCTGCTTCTTTTTGATCCGAATTCCACATGGAAAAAGACACGGCTTGAAGGCGGCACATATACAATGAAAGAGATTTTAAAACCGATCTTTATCCGTGGTGAATGTAAATACACTTCTCCGTCCGTAAAAGAGATTGCCTCTTTCTGCGAACAGGAGAAAAATACTCTGTGGGATGAGACAAAGCGTCTCTTTAACCCGCACAAAGTATATGTAGACCTTTCACAAAGACTTTATGATACAAAAACCGAACTGTTAAATAACGTAAACCGATAGGAACAACTCTCTTATGAATCTATATCAGATCGACGACTTAGACGACTTAACCGAAACGTTCCATATTATAATTTAATGAAACTAAACGAATATCTGAAAATCAAATAAACAAAAACGAATATCTCGAAATCAAAGGAGTATAAACAATTATGAAAATCATCGTACTCGCCGGAGGACTAAGCACTGAAAGAGACGTTTCTCTTGCTTCTGCCGCCGGCATCTGCCGTACATTAATCGAAAAAGGTCATGACGCTTTTCTTCTTGACGTATTTTTAGGGCTGGAACACGCTCCCGAACATTTGGAAGACGTATTTACCCTTCCCGGTCACGGTCTTGAGATTGCGAAAAACATCAGTTGTGAAGAACCTGATCTTGCCGCTGTAAAAGCATCCCGGCCTGATCAATCCGACTGTTTCTTAGGACCAAACGTCATTGAATTATGTCGTCTGGCAGATATCACATTTCTCGGACTTCACGGCGGTGAAGGAGAAAACGGAAAACTTCAGGCTACTTTTGACCTGCTCGGTATCCGCTACACAGGTCCCGATTCTCTCGGCTGCGCCGTCGCTATGGATAAAGGACTGACAAAACAAGTCTTTCTCCAGGCAGGCATCGACACGCCGGCAGGCGTTACCATTCACAAGAAATCAAAAGACCGCTCTCTTGCTTTAACAGGTCTTTCCCTTCCTGTCGTTATAAAACCATGTTCTGGAGGTTCGAGCATCGGGGTATATATCGTCAGTACAGAAGAAGAATATGCAGAAGCTTTGGAAAAATCCTTTTTCTATGAGGATGAAGTCGTTGTAGAAGAGTATATAAAAGGACGTGAATTTGCATGTGGCGTAATTGACAACGAGGCGCTTCCTCCGATCGAAATCATACCGAAAACAGGATTTTTCGATTATGCGAATAAATATCAGGCGGACGCGACTTTAGAAGTATGCCCTGCGGACATTCCCGAAGAGACAGCTTCCCGGATGATGGAACTTACCGTAAAAGCATTCCGTGCGCTGAAACTCAACGTATACAGCCGCGCCGATTTTCTTCTGGATGAAAAAGGAAATCTTTACTGTCTGGAAATGAACACTCTGCCGGGCATGACCGCAGCCAGCCTGCTGCCGAAAGAAGCGAAAGCGGCAGGAATCGAATACGGCGATCTGTGTGAACTGATCATCAAAAAATCGTTAGAAGCGCGTTATTAATACATGTTGTTTAAGAAAGGCAGGAGCTATCTTATGAAATATATGTCATTACAGGAAATTGCCGCAGCCTGCGGCGGTACATACTACGGCGGATCTGAATTTCTCCCCCGTGAAGTAAGCAGCGTCGTCATCGACAGCCGTAAAGCAGAAAAAGACAGTCTGTTTATCGCGATCCGGGGGGCACGCGTCGACGGACATTCCTTTATTCCGAAAGTAATGGAACAAGGAGCGCTCTGCGCCGTTTCCGAAGAAGATCTCGGAGATGTTCCTTATTCTTATATTAAAGTGGCGTCATGTGAACAGGCTTTAAAAGATATCGCAGAACACTATCGGCGTTCCCTTGATATCAAAGTTGTAGGCATTTCGGGAAGCGTCGGAAAAACGAGCACAAAAGAAATGATCGCCTCTGTCCTGTCACAAAAATATTCGGTTCTGAAAACAGAAGGAAACTTTAACAATGAGATTGGGCTTCCTCTTACTGTTTTCAACCTCCGTAAGGAACATGAAATCGCGGTTCTTGAGATGGGGATCAGCGGCTTCGAAGAGATGACGCGCCTTGCGAAAGTTGCCCGGCCGGACATCTGCGTTCTCACAAATATCGGTGTCGCCCATATGGAAAATCTAGGTTCAAGAGACGGGATCTTAAAAGCAAAAACAGAAATGTTTGCTTATATGAATGAAAACGGAACAATAATCTTAAACGGAGACGATGACAAACTGCGCGGATATTCTCCCGAAAACGGAATCACGCCTGTCTACTTCGGTCTTGATGAAAGCTGCGGTTTTCACGCCGAAAATATTTCCGGCAAAGGTTTAAACGGAACGGACGCACAGTTTTTCACACCAAATTCTTCTTTTACGGCACATATCAACATCCCGGGCGCTCACATGGTGTACAACGCGCTTGCGGCTACCGCAGTCGGATACGCTCTTGGTATGACAGACAGGGAAATCTGCGCAGGAATCGAAGCAAATGTTCCGATTGCCGGACGCAATAACCTGATCCGTGCGCCCCATTTTACGATCATCGACGACTGCTACAACGCAAACCCTACTTCTATGAAAGCGTCTCTCGATGTTCTTGCCTTTGCAGATACTCGCAAAGCAGCAATACTCGGAGATATGTTTGAACTCGGAGAAAACGAAAAACAGATGCACCGCGAAGTCGGCATTCACGCCGTCAGAAAAGGCATCGATGTTTTGATCTGCATCGGCAGTTTGATGAAGTCGGCGGCAGACGGAGCGTTGGAATATCTTGAGCAGCAAAAAAACGCAGAACATACCGAAGAGACGCCTTCGTCTTCTGCGCATTTTCCGACTCAGATCTGCCATTTCGCCACAAAGGCAGATTTTCTGCGCGAGGCGAAAGAACTTTTAAAAGAAGGCGATACCGTACTTGTAAAGGCTTCACACGGAATGGAGTTTCCGGAAATCGTCGAATTTTTACAGCAATAATATTATATTTTGATAAAGCATAGGAGAAGGATTATGAAATATCAGGTTCTCGTCCTTGATCTGGACGGCACTTTGACCAATTCAAAAAAGGAAATTACCGCGCCGACAAAACAGGCGCTTCTTGAGATTCAGGAAGCCGGCCGCACTGTCGTTCTTGCCAGCGGGCGGCCGATCAACGGTGTTGCGCCTCTTGCAAAAGAACTTCAGATGGATACTTTCGGCGGATACATGCTCTCCTTTAACGGCGCACGTATTACAAAATGTTCCACAGGCGAGATCATTTACAATAAAACGATCCCAAAAGAAATCATCCGTCCGGTCTGGGAATACGTAAAGACATTTCCGGGACTGGATATCATCTCTTACGATGACACTCATATTTTCTCAGGGATTTGTCCGAACAAATATGTAGAAATAGAATCGGGAATAAACAATATGGAAATTGTTCCAACGGACGACTTTCCATCCGCCCTTGATTTCCCGGTAAATAAGCTGCTCATCTGCGGCGATCCGAAAACACTTGAAACGATGATCGAACCGCTCCGCAAGCAGTACCACGGGCTTTTAAATATCTATCTTTCCGAACCGTTTTTCTTGGAGATCATGCCGAAAAACATTGACAAAGCGCAGTCTCTCCAAAAGCTGTTAAACAGCATCGGTCTGACCGCTAATGAGATGATCTGCTGCGGCGACGGCTTCAACGATCTGTCCATGATCGAATATGCCGGTCTTGGAGTCGCCATGGAAAACGCACAGCCGATCATAAAAGAAACCGCCGACTTCATCACTCGTTCCAATGACGAAGACGGCGTACTCCATGTGATCGATACGTTTATGCGATAAAGAAATCTTTTATATCGGCTCACACATACAATCTGTAAGAGCTGTCACGATACTTTTTCAGGAAAAGAAAAGTTCCATCACTTCCTGTGCCGGCATTTCTTTTCCTGTAAACAGTTCAAACGCCGCAGCTCCCTGCCAGAGCAGCATCCCGATTCCTCCGACTGCGGCTTTACAGCCTGCCTCTTTTGCTTTTTTTATAAGCAGCGTCTCTCTCGGATTATACACGACGTCCGCAACAGCCAGATCTTTATGAAGTAATTCTTCCGGAACGGGAAGCACGTTTTCCAAAGGACTCATTCCGGCGCGTGTTGCATTGATCAAAAGATCGCTTCCGGCGATAGCTTCTCCTAATTTTTTCTCATCATCAATATCTTCAATATAGATTTTTTTCATCGACGGTACTGCTTTTTTAATCTTTTCTACCGTTTTTTCTCCGTTTGCGAAAAATTCATCCTTCCGGTTAAATATCGCAATCTCTGACGCTTTATCAAGCGCCGCCTGTACTGCGATCGCAGTCGCCGCTCCGCCTGTACCAAGCAAAACGATCTTCTTTCCCTCTATCCCGACTCCTTGTTCCTTCAGATTGCGGACAAATCCGATCCCGTCTGTAATATGCCCTGTCATCGTTTTGTCCTCTTCCACAACGACGGTGTTACACGCTCCGACAAGTTCCGCCGTAGGGGACAATCTGTCTACAAGCTGTGCCGCCGCGGTTTTGTTCGGCATCGTTATGTTAAAACCGCCTACGTTTAATGTGCGGAATGCGTCAATCGCATCTTTTGTTTTCTCCAGCGGTATGTCAAACGCAAGATACGCCGCATCGATCCCTAGCTTTTCAAAACTGTAGTTGTACATAGCCGGAGACCCCGAATGGCCTACCGGTGAACCGATCAGCGCGTAAAGCCTTGTATGTCCGTTAATTCTTCTTTCCATCTTTTCTCCCTCCATGATCATGCGCTCTCAAAACAGGCGCACTGCAAATATGGATACAGTATATCACAACTTTTTGTTTACTTCAACACTTTAAAGTGTGAATAAAATTCGTTAAAATAAAAATCGAATTAAAATGCATACATTTATCCCGTGTCACCCCATGTTACTAACGCGTTGTCGTTTTGTCTTAATGAATTGCCCCTTTTAAAAAAATGTGCTATCTTATTCCAAAAGAAAGGAGATTTTACGAAAATATGAAAAACAGTTTTTCTTTTCTCGCAAAACATATTTCATGGAAATACATTGTACTTATCTTAATCCTTATTTATATTATCCTCCTTACTGTTCCTTATCTGCCGCATAAAACTGTATCGGAAGAATACAAAGAAAAAGATGCGGCAGCCGAATATTATTCCGACACATCCGGGACAGAGCGCATCGCCTACATCACTGATAATAACGACGCTCTTTTGTATCGGCTCGGTATGATCGAAGAAGCAGAAAAATCCATCATTTTATCGACCTTTGATTTTAACGATGATGAGGCGGGGCAGGATATTCTTTCCGCCTTACTAAACGCCGCGGACCGGGGCGTCGATATCCGTGTTATCGTCGATGGAATCAGCGGATTTATGGATGTACAGCACAATCCGTGGTTTCTTGCTTTAGACGCTCATAAAAACGCTCAGGTCCGCATTTATAATCCTGTGAATTTTTTGAAACCATGGGATATGCAGGCCCGCCTTCATGACAAATATCTGATCATCGATGACCAGATGTATACACTTGGCGGACGCAACACAACAAACCTGTTTCTCGGAGATTATTCAAAAGGAAAAAACATCGACAAGGAGCTGTTTGTTTACGAAACAGATCCGGGCAAAAATATGCAAAACACTTCTATGTCCCAGCTTCAGACTTATTTTGATTCCATATGGGATTCTTCTGACAGCAAACCGTGCCGTGGCTCAAGAAACGGAAAAAAGACGGTCGAAAAAACAGAAGCTCTGAAAAAACATTACAAAGAGCTACAGAAAAAATATCCTGCCGCATACGAAAAACAAAACGGCAAGATCGAATTCTAATTTCGTTCCAAAACAAAAGGCCACCCGCAGCGGGTGGTCTTTTTATGGCTTGTGACCGTATGGTATGGGGTTAAGCCCTCCGTCAACGCCTATCGGCGTTGCCACCTCCCTTTACAAGGGAGGCAAATCGGTTTCAAAATCTCCGGTTCCCTTGCAAAGAGTGACTTCCGCGGTGCGGTGTGGGCACCGCACCCTACATAAATTTTGTGTAGGGCTCGATACGGGCATCAAGCCGCTTTCATTGATCGCTGGCAATAACAGGGCATACCACTTTCCCCTGTGTCCGGGCGTATTGAACTGCCGCATACGCACCACCGGTTTGGCGTATCACATATCCGATGACCATATCGCTTCTATCCACCATCCATCGGTTGCGTGCAGGTATCGCCCTCTTGTAATGCAAGCCCATCAGCTCCTCCGGCACAAGCACATCATCATACAGTGCGTCATACTGCGCCTTGTGGGTATTCATTTCGTTTGTTAAATACGGCTTCACGCAAATCAACCGTAATCCCAAAGCGGGGTAACGCCTTTTAGCAGCACGCACAGCAGAAATGAACACACGGTCAAATTCGCCCATAGCACCGGTGTAAAAAACCGTACACCCCATTTCAATCGCCTGTATTACGCAAGCCTGCACTGCCAATTCAATATTGCCAAACACGGTTCTATGCCCAAATCCACTACACACCTTTTCCATTTTGACCCCACAACAAACATATTATGAACGCACTTTACATTCATTTAGGACATTGTAGCACATATAGAATATAAAATAAAGCCATAATAAACACAGTTTGGAGTGATATTATGGCCGGCAAGATCAAAAGTCTGTCCATTCGCATTGATGAGGAAATGCTCAACAAATTGCATGTGGTTGCGGATTACGAGGGGCGCTCCGCCAACAGTGAAATCCTCATTCTGATCCGTGACGCCATCGCCGCATACGAAAAACGAAACGGCAAGATCGAATTGTAATTTCTACTCACAAAATGAAAGGCCACCCGCTGTGGGTGGCCTTTTTTATGGCTT
>OLNV01002318.1_pt1 | contig 10809 bp, 9 predicted proteins | sample 1672891 | NCBI WGS metagenome assembly OLNV01 (sample SAMEA3136734, study PRJEB25190) | human gut metagenome | biome: human gut; feature: human-associated habitat; material: faeces | place: Austria | collected 2013 | reverse complement strand
CACGGACGAGGGCGATGGTGCGCCGTTCGTCACCGACGTGGTGATGCCCCCGTCATCGCAGCTATTCGCGCCCGGCGACGAGGTGACCGTTGCGGCGCGCGGCTTCGAGGCCGACGACGACATCATGCTGCGGATCGCGTGGCCCCTGTCGCAGGCGGCTCTCCCGGAAGGATATGCCGACGGTGTCTGGGCCGTCGTGACGGAACGTACCGAATCGGACATCACGTTCCTGGCCCCCGGAGGCTACCCCGCCTCTACGACCGAGGTGAAGCTCTTCCGCCGCGGCAAGGCCATGACGCTGGGTAAAATATCCGTATCCGACGGCCGCCCGCCCGAGGAGCCGTCGCTCTACGGCATCACCCAGTACGATTGCGACGAAACCGGGATCGACCGGATCGACCTGACGACGGGCGACCTAACCCGCATTGAGACCTTGGGCGTTTTGCGCCGCATGCACTGCGTGGTGAATACCCCCGGTTCGAACCGTATCTACGGCCTCGCGCCCGGCGGAAATATCGGCGCTGCGGCGTTCTACGACCTCACGATGCGTTATTTCCGGGATTCGGGCTACGACAATGTCGTCGTCGCGGGCACCCTCTCCGATTTCGCCGCCTTCCTGCGCCATGAGGCCGGCCGGCTCGTCCTCATGGAGTTGAATATGACCCGTACCAACGTCGCACCTGTGCCCCCGTCGTGGATGCTGCCTTCGGACATTGCGCCCGAGATGCTGGGCGAAAATCCTTTCGTGACCGTCTACGGCGGTTACCTCCTGCTCGCGGCACACACTGCCCCGGATAGTTATACGCCGCTGGTGCTTACCGGCCGCAGCGGCGAGGGATACGCCGTAAAAACGGGCGATGCCGAACAGGCCGATGCGATGGTGCCGTTCGGAGTGCTGGACAAAGGGCAGGACGGCGAGACCTATTACGCCGTCGGCGGCTATGCCGTGGCGAAGGGCGGTGTGACCGAACTGCGTCTGTATAACCCCGTGTCGATGGAGTTCGACAGGACGCTGGCGGCGGTGCAGGGCACCGTCCGCTCGATCGCCGTCCGCCATGACGGCGGGAAGACCGAGGAGCTGTTCATGCTCTGCGACACCGGCGACGGCGGCAACCGGATCCGGGTCTACGACATGGAGTCCGGCTCGGAGCGGGTCTTGGACGGAGCCGTCCCCTGCTCCGAAATCGTACTGGCCCGATAGCATGTCCGGGATTCCGGACGGATAAAAACGGTATGCAGGCCCGGAATTTTTCCGGGCTTGTTTCGTCTTGTACGAATTTTGCGTATTTTTACACACCAAAACCGAATAGATTATGTCGATAGCATACCAATTGTCCTTCGTGCGCGGCACCCTGCCCGAGGATGTCACGCTGGTCGCCGTGTCGAAGACCCACCCCGCCGGGGCGATCCGCGAGGCCTACGATGCCGGGCACCGCATTTTCGGCGAGAGCCGTCCGCAGGAGCTGCGTGAAAAATACGACGTGCTGCCCAAGGATATCGAGTGGCACATGATCGGCCACCTGCAGACCAACAAGGTGAAGTATATCGCCCCGTTCGTGTCGCTGATCCATTCGGTCGACAGTGCGCGGCTGGCCGAAACCATCCAGCGCGAAGCCGCCAAATGCGGCCGCACGATCGAGATACTGCTCGAAATCCGCGTCGCCGACGAGGAGAGCAAATCGGGCTGGGAGCTGGATGACCTGATGCAGTACCTCCGCACGGCGCCTTTCGCGCAGATGCCGAACATCTGCGTACGCGGCGTGATGGGCATTGCGACCAATACCGACGACTGGGAGGTGATACGCCGCGACTTCAGGGAGCTGAAGCGCTGTTTCGACCTGTTGCAGCCCAATTTCGGGGCGCGGTTCAACATCCTGTCGATGGGCATGTCGCACGACTACCCCATCGCCGTCGAGTGCGGCTCGACGATGGTGCGCGTCGGGTCGCTGATATTCGGGGAGAGGGATTATTCCAAACAATGATGATATGAAGGTAGGATTTATCGGATTCGGAAACATGGCGCAGGCCCTGGCCGCAGGGCTTGCCGCATCGGGGGCTTTGCAGCCCGGGCAGATCGGCGCATGCGCCCGCGACCGGGCGAAGCTGCACCGTAATACGGAACCCCACGGGTTCCTCGCTTTCGACGATGCCGCGGGAGTCGCGGGGTTTGCCGACGTGGTGGTCGTGGCGGTGAAACCGTACCAGGTCGAAGCCGTGCTGGCCCCCGTCAAAGGGATGCTGGCGGGCAAGGTCGTCGTTTCGGTAGCCGCCGGGATGACGTTCGACCGCTACGAGGAGATCCTCGCGCCGGGGACGCATCACCTCAGCACGATTCCCAATACGCCCGTGGCCGTCTGCGAGGGTATCGTCGTCTGCGAACGCCGCCATTCGCTGTCCGAAGCCGAGTGGCAGTCGGTGCAGGCGTTGCTGTCGCATGTGGGGCTCGTGGTGACGGTGGATACCGCCCAGCTCGGCATTGCGGGGACGGTCTGCGGTTGCGGCCCGGCCTTCGTGGCGATGTTCATCGAGGCGCTGGCCGACGCTGCCGTCAAGCACGGCATCGTGCGTGCCGATGCCTACCGCATGGCCAGCCAGATGGTCGTCGGTACGGGAAAGCTGCAACTCGCCACGGGGCAGCATCCCGCCGTGATGAAGGATGCCGTCTGTTCGCCCGGCGGTACGACCATCGTCGGTGTGGGGGAGCTGGAGCGCAAGCGTTTCCGGGGAGCCGTGATCGACGCCATCGACGCCATCCAGGACAAGAAATAGATTCCCGCGGGAGGGGCATACGCCGGGGCGTGAGCTGTCCCGGGAACTCCGCGCCCCGCGCCTTATGTCCGGCATTGTCCGGCAAAAATATCGGCAGGAGCCGGAGGCTTCCTGTCGCATAAACGGCACCAAACCGTTTTACCGGAATTCCGCATTGCTCTCCTCAGGGACGAGTAAAAAAGGCCGGGGCCCCAAAGCCCCGGCCTTTTTCGTCTATGTGTGGGAGCAGCCGTGCCGTATCCCATCGGCACTTCGCTGCCTACCGCACCCGCAGCGAGCGTCCGATGCGCAGCGTCGTGGTCGACTTGATGCCGTTCAGTCGGCAGATGTTTGTCACGGTCGTACCGTACTTGCGGGCGATGGCGCCCAGCGTGTCGCCCGACTTGATGCGGTGGTACTTCATGGCTGCCTTTTCGGCCGCCTCCTTCTTGTCCTGCTCTTCGTTGGCGATCTCGTCGTCGAAGTCCTGCCCGGCGTTCGAATAGATGCTGAAGAACGATTTTTTCAGCAGGAAGGTCTCGCGGCACAGCAGTCCGTTCTTGAAGTCGATGAGCCGCTCGGGGTCGAACGACTGCCCGTAATAGCGGGTCTCGAAATGCAGGTGCGGCCCCGTGCTGCGCCCCGTCGAGCCGCCCAGACCGATGATCTGCCCGGCCTCGACCCACTGGTTGGGCTCGACCATGCGCTCCGAAAGGTGCCCGTAGTAGGTCTCGAGCCCGTTGTCGTGGCGGATGATGACCAGGTTGCCGTAGCCGCCCTTGTTATATTCCGAAATACGCACGCGGCCGCAGAACGTGGCGTAGACCGGGTCGCCCGCCTTGAGCGGCAGGTCGACGCCCTGATGCTGGCGCCGCCGCCGCGGGCCGTATTTGCCGCGCGGGTGCACCGAACCCTGGTAGGGGCAGTGGTAGCTCGTGACCGAGTCCACCAGGTCGATGACCACCGATTTGGGCATCGACGACATGTCCACCTCCTTGTAGGGGAAGAGCGTTGTCGTATCCCAGTATTTCTCGAAGATGGTGCTGTCCTTGGCTATCTCGCGGTTGCGGACGTATTTCCACGTGTTGTTGCTGTAAAGCACCACCTGTATGGCGTCGTTGCCCGAGTCGAGCGTGTCGATGGCCACCACGTCGTTGGTGTCGAAAATCGACTCGATCTGCTTGGGCTGGAGCCGCACGCGCATTGCGACGATGGAGTCTATGGTCGCAGCCTCCCTGGGCGAGAGGGATGCGATGTGCAGCGAATCGGTTTTGCGTTCGGCCTGCGGCGCTGCGGCCGATGCCGAGAGTGCCGCAATGGCGGCCATATAGGTGAGGCAGTATTTTTTCATCTGTATTTTATTGTTGTCGGATAAATTCTTCGGCGGCTTCCAGCGCCTTGTAAAATTCCTCGCCGAAACGGCGCACGATCGGTTCGCGCAACGCCTTGTAGACCGGGATTCCCAGCCTGCGGCCGCATTCGCGCGCCGGGGCGCAGACCGACCAGCGGTGGTAGTTGAGCCCTGCCGTACCGTTCGAAAACCGCACGACGCGGATCGGATAGAGGTGGCATGAGATCGGTTTGCGGAAGGCGGTCTTGCCCTCCAGCCACGCCTTTTCGATGGCGCAGAGCGTGATGCCGTTCTCCTGGTAGGTATAGGCGCACTCCGCATCGCCGACCAGCGGCGTGGTCAGGTCGCCGTCTTCGTCGATGACCATGAAGCCCTGCCGCTCGACGGCCTCGATGCCCTCGGGCGTCATATAGGGCTTGTAGGCCGCATATTCGCGTTCGAGTATGCCGACCTCCTCCGCTTCGAGCGGCGCTCCGGCATTCCCCTCGACGCAGCAGATACCCTTGCACTGCGCGATGTCGCAGGCGAAACATTCGCGCAGCAGGTCTGCGCTCACGATTTTGTCGTCGATTTCGATCATTTGCGGCAGGTGTCGGCGATAATCAGGTCGAACATCTCCCCCAGCGACATGCCCATGGCCCGTGCTTGCTTGGGGACGATGCTCCCGGCGCTCATGCCGGGGATGGAGTTGATCTCGATCAGGTAGGGTTTGCCTTCGGGCGTGACGATGAAATCGACGCGTACGACACCCGAGCAGCGGCATGCCCTGTAAGCGATGCGGGTCATGCGGTGCAGTTCTTCCGCAATTTCCGGGGCGATGTCGGCGGGGGTTATCTCGTCCGAATAGCCTTCGGTGTATTTGGCCTGGTAGTCGAAGAAATCCTTTTTCGATACGATCTCCGTGATCGGGAACAGGTATTCCCTGCCTCCGGCCACCATCATGCCGCAGCCCATTTCACGGCCCGCGATGCACTCTTCGATCAGCACCTCGTCGCTTTGGGCGAAGGCCGCCTCGATGGCGGGCAGCACCTCGTCGCGCGTATGGACTTTCGTCACGCCGAACGAGCTGCCGCTGGCGTTGGGCTTGATGAAGAGCGGCAGTCCGAACTCCGCGACCACCCTGTCCGGGTCGGCCGTTTCGCCCTTGCGGAGGAAAATCTCGCGGGCGAGGTTGATACCCTGCCCCGCTACGGTGCGCTTGGTGGTGATCTTGTCGAAAGTGATGACCGACGAGGTCATCGAGCACGACGAATAAGGGACGCCCATCATGTCGAGGTAGCCTTGCAGTTTGCCGTCCTCGCCGGGCGTGCCGTGGATGATGATCAGGGCGTAGTCGAACGCTTTGCGCTCGTCTTCCACCGTGAGCGAAAAATCGTTCTTGTCGACCTGCCACTCGCGTCCGTCGGGGGCTGTGTAGTGCCAGTCGCGGTGGTGGAGGTCGATGACCGTGATGTCGTATTTCGTGTGGTCGAGCGCCGCCTCGATCTGTGCGGCGCTCTGGAGCGCGATCCCCCGTTCGGGCGAATCGCCGCCCGCCATGAGGGCAATCTTCAGGCGTGTCATTGTCAGGGGTTGTATATGTCTTTATATCTGAATTCCAGTATTTCCTGTACCATTTGTGCATACTGCCGCGCCTCGGCGTGGCTGTCGTCTGCTTGCAGTACGCGGTTGAAGTCGTTGAGGGCTGCACCCCACTCGTTGAGGCGGTAGTGGAGCTTGCCCCGTTCCATGTAGAGCGCCGTGTTTTCCGGATCGGCGGCGATCTGTGCCGTCAGGGCCGATTTGCGGGCCGTCGGGTTCCACAGCCCCTTGCGGCGGATGTGGTCGGCGACGCCCTTGTCGAGCATCTGCGAGACATCCTCGCCCCGCCCGATGCGCCCGCGGATTTGGGTCGCGGAAAAATCCTGCAGCGGCGCGTCTTCCAGCACCATGATGCGGCCGGGGAACCTGTCCACCCTTTCGCCGCGGCGGGGATAGACGTATACCGGGTATTCGAGGATGCGGTCGTACTCTTTCCAGCCGTCGAGCCGTTCTATCTGGTCGGCGCCCATGAGGATCGAGAACTCCATATCCGCGCCGTGGTTCTCGGCCAGGTAGCGCAGCGTGTCGATCGTATACGACGGCTTGGGCAGCAGAAATTCGACGACCGAGGGTTTTATCCGGTCGGGATAGCGCGACGCCGCGCAGGCCGCCTCTGCCATTTCGAACCGATCCATCTCGGGGGCCAGCTCTTCGGCCTGTTTATAGGGGCTCTGGGGCGAAACGACGAGCACCAGCTCGTCGCACAGTCCTTTTTCCACGGCGTATTCCGCCAGGGCGATGTGCCCTTTATGGATGGGGTTGAACGACCCGAAATAGAGCATGACGCGTTTCATGGCTGCCGTGCGATGAATTGGTCGATGATCGCAGTCGTTTCGCGGATCGCCTCGTCGAGCGAGTCGTTTACGACGATGTGGTCGAATTCGGGGGCTTTCGTCAGTTCGAATTCGGCCTTGGCCACGCGGCGGTCGATCACCTCCGGGGCGTCCGTGCCGCGGCCTTCGAGCCGTCGGCGCAGCTCCTCGACCGAGGGCGGCATGATGAACACCGAGCAGGCGTCGTCGCCGAAGATGCGTTTGAGGTTGATCCCCCCGATGACGTCCACGTCGAAGACGATGATGTTGCCCTTGGCCCAGATGCGTTCCACCTCCGAGCGCAGCGTGCCGTAGCAAGTGCCCTGGTAGACCTCTTCCCACTCCACGAAACGGTTTTCCGCGACGGCACGCATGAACTCTTCGTGCGTCATGAAGTGGTAGTCGCAGCCGTGGCGCTCGCAGCCTCGGGGTGCGCGGCTGGTCGCCGATACCGAAAATTCGAACTGCGGGAACCGTTTCAGCAATTCGCGTACGATGGTCGTCTTCCCGGAACCGCTCGGCGCGGAGAATATGATAACCTTGCCCATTATAATATGTTCAGTACCTGTTCTTTGATCTTCTCCAGCTCGTCCTTCATCTTAACTACGAGTATCTGGATGTTCGATTCGTTGGCCTTCGAGCCCATCGTGTTGATTTCGCGGCCCATCTCCTGTGCGATGAAGCCCAGTTTGCGGCCTGCGCCCTCCTCTTGGGCGGCCACCTCGCGGAAATACCTGCAGTGGTTGGCCAGGCGCACCTTCTCCTCGGTGATGTCGAGTTTTTCGAGGTAGAAGATCATCTCCTGCTCCAGCCGGTTGCGGTCGACGTCTATCTGCAGCTTTTCGAGGTTTTCCAGCAGGCGGGCCCTGACCGTCTCCGTGCGGGCCTTTTCGAAAGGCACGACCTCCTGTTTGTAGCCTTCGATCTTGTCCACGCGGCCCAGCAGGTCGGCGATCAGGATCGCGCCTTCCTGCAGGCGGAACGCGTCGAGCTGCGCCACGGCGGATTCGGTGGCGGCGACCAGCGCCGCGTGTTCCTCGTCGGAGATGCTCTCCGCTTCGGTCGATACGACCTCCGGCAGGCGCATGATGGCCTGCAGGGCAGCGCTGTCCCATCCGATCCCCGCATAGTTGAGTTGGGCGTTTCGCGCCGCGTCGCGCAGTTGCCCGGCATAGGCGGCGAATACCTCTTTATTAATACGCGCCGGGGTCTCCACGGTCTGCGATTCGACGGTCACGAAGACATCGACCTTGCCGCGCAGTACCGTACGGGTGATGATATTGCGGATTTCGTATTCCGACTGGCGGTAAACGGCCGGAAGCCGCAGCCCGAGGTCGAGCTGTTTGGAGTTGAGCGAGCGGATTTCGACCGTGATCTTCTTATTTTGCAGCGTGGCTTCGCCCTTGCCGAAGCCCGTCATGGATTTTACCATTTGCGGAGGATGTTAAGTTTGGGCAAAAGTAATAAAAACAATTCAAAATGCCGAGCGTTCGGGACGCCGAGTGAAATTTCTTTGAACAAGTTTTGCACAACTGTTGTATTCTCCGGAATATTTTATTTATATTTGTGTTAGTAAACTAACAGGCTGGAGTCCGAAACACTAAATTCACATCCGAATATTATGAAAAAGCACAATTTCAACGCGGGACCCTCGATCCTCGCAGACGAAGTCATCCAGAACGCAGCAAAAGCTATCGTAGATTTCAACGGTTCGGGCCTTTCCCTGCTTTCGATTTCGCACCGGACGAAGGATTTCGAGAACGTGATGGCCGAGGCCGACGCGCTCTTCCGTGAGTTGCTCGGCATCCCCGACAACTACAAGATCTTCTATATCGGCGGCGGTGCCAGCACGTTCTTCTACGAAGTGCCCGCCAACTTCCTGGGCAGGAAGGCAGGCTATGTGAATACCGGTGTCTGGGCCAAGAAGGCCATCAAGGAAGCCAAGCGTTACGGCGAGGTCGAGCTGCTCGCTTCGTCCGAAGACCGCAATTTCACCTACATCCCCAAGGGTTTCGCGATCCCCGCCGACCTGGACTATGTGCATATCACCTCCAACAATACGATCTACGGCACCGAGTACCACGAAGACCTCGCTTCGCCCGTGCCCCTGATCGCCGACATGTCGTCGGACATCCTTTCCCGCCCGGTCGACGTTACGAAATACGCCATGATTTACGGCGGTGCGCAGAAGAACCTCGCCCCGGCCGGCGTGGCGTTCGCCATCATCCGCGAGGACATGCTCGACCGTGTCGTGCGCGACCTGCCGACGATGGTTGCGTTCCGCACCCATGTCGAGAACGGCTCGATGTTCAACACGCCCCCCGTATTCCCGATCTACGTGCTCATGGAGACCCTCCGCTGGCTCAAGTCGATCGGCGGCGTACCCGAAATCTACCGCCGCAACAAGGAGAAGGCCGCCCTGCTGTACGACGAGATCGACCGCAACCCGCTGTTCCGCGGTACGGTCGACAAGCAGGATCGCTCGCTGATGAACATCTGCTTCGTGATGGCCGACGGCTACGAGGAACTGGCTCCCGAGTTCATGGAATTCACCAAGGAACGTGGTATCGTGGGCATCAAGGGCCACCGCCTGGTGGGCGGCTTCCGCGCATCGTGCTACAACGCACTTCCGAAGGAGAGCGTCGAGGTGCTCGTAGAGTGCATGCAGGAGTTCGCCGCCAAACACGCGAAATAACGGACGGCCATGGCGCATTTCTTTACGTTCACTCCGAAGAAAAAGGCGGCCACGGACATCGATTTTATTCATCTGATAGAAAGTACAGGTATGAAAATATTAGTTGCGACCGAAAAGCCTTTTGCCAAGGAGGCTGTCGACGGCATCCGCAGGATCGTCGAGGACGCGGGCTATGAACTGGCCCTGCTTGAAAAATATACCGACAAGGCCCAATTGCTGGCCGCCGTGGCCGATGTCGATGCGCTCATTGTCCGCAGCGACAAGGTGACGGCCGAAGTCATCGGGGCGGCGAAGAACCTCAAAATCGTGGTTCGTGCCGGTGCGGGTTACGACAACGTGGATCTCGCGGCCGCCACGGCGCGCGGTATCGTGGTGATGAATACTCCGGGGCAGAACTCCAACGCCGTGGCCGAGCTGGCGCTCGCCATGATGGTCTTCATGTCGCGCAACCGCTTTACGCCCGGTACGGGTTCGGAGATACAGGGCAAGACCCTCGGCATCCACGCCTACGGCAATGTGGGTAAACTCGTTGCCCGCTACGGCAAGGGCTTCGGTATGGAGGTATATGCCTATGACCCCTTCATCACCGACAAGGCAGTGTATGAGAAGGACGGCGTCATTCCGGTAGGTTCCGTAGAGGAGCTCTACTCGAAGTGCGACTATGTTTCGGTACACATTCCCGCTACCGAACAAACAAAGAAGTCCATCAATTACGACCTGCTTAGCAAGATGCCGAAAGGTGCCACGATAGTCAATACCGCCCGCAAGGAGGTTATCGACGAAGAGGGCCTGGCAAAAGTGCTCGCAGAGAGGACCGACCTCAAGTATGTGACCGACATCGCCGCAGACATGCAGGTAGTTCTCAACGAGAAGTTCGGTCTGCGTTCCGTGACCACCGTGGAACAAGATATGCAGCAGCTGCTGAGCGCTTAAGGAGTCCCTGATGACTATGCCAACCTCCCAGTGCCCGTGGCGGATGCAGGTTCACCACATTCACCAGGAAACCCCGGACGTGTGGACCCTTTCGCTGCTGTGCCACGATTACTATCCGTACCGCGCTGGCCAGTACGCTCTGGTTAGCGTGCGTAACTCGGCGGAAACGCTGCGCGCCTATACCCTCTCCTCGACGCCGGGGGTCAGCGAATACATTACGCTGACCGTTCGCCGTATTGACGAGGGTACGGGTTCGCAGTGGTTGACCCGCGAGGTCAAACGCGGCGATTACCTTTGGCTGTCCGATGCGATGGGCGAGTTTACCTGCGACGATAAAGCGGAAGATAAATTCCTGCTGCTGGCCGCCGGTTGCGGCGTGACACCGATCATGGCGATGCGCCGCTGGCTGGCTAAGCATCGACCGCAGGCCGACGTACAGGTGATTTATAACGTGCGTTCGCCGGAAGATGTAATCTTTGCCGAAGAGTGGCGCAACTACCCGGTCACCCTGGTAGCGGAGCACAACGCGACGCACGGTTTTGTCGCCGGCCGTCTGACCCGGGAGCTGCTGCAGAGCGTGCCGGATTTAGCCAGCCGCACCGTGATGACCTGCGGCCCGGCGCCTTATATGGAGAAGGTCGAGCAGGATGTTGCCGCCCTGGGCGTCACCCGCTTCTTTAAGGAAAAAT
>OLNV01002313.1_pt1 | contig 10825 bp, 6 predicted proteins | sample 1672891 | NCBI WGS metagenome assembly OLNV01 (sample SAMEA3136734, study PRJEB25190) | human gut metagenome | biome: human gut; feature: human-associated habitat; material: faeces | place: Austria | collected 2013 | reverse complement strand
TAATACAAAGCATGTCGCGAGTTGCTAAATGTATCGACAATGGACCAATGGAAGGCTTTTGGGGAATTCTGAAGAGAGAGCGATACTATGGAAAACGATTCACTGATAGAGGTACTCTCGTAAAAATGATCGAAGATTATATAGATTACTACAACAATAAACGCTTGCAAAGGAATCTCGGAATTTTAACGCCAATGGAAAAACACGAAATTTACTTGCAAGCTGCATAAAAACTGCCAGCAGATAAATTTCTACTGGCAGGAAAAATTTATATTTTTTCAATTGTCTACTTGACGGGGAGCGGTTCATTTCCCGACAGCCCCTTGCAAGTTAAGCTTTGTTATTATTTTTTGATGAAGGCTTTTTCATTTGCTGATGCTGGAAGGTTTGGAGTTGTTCCCTTTGGAACCAGACGAACCTCAATTGCCTCGAGACGTTTTGCGTATCCTTCTGTTCCTGAAGATTCTCCATTCTTAGCCCATGCAAGCCATCCATAATCCTGAGCATGAACTCTGTAGTATACATCATAGTTCTCTGCTACATCACCAGACAGTTTGATCTGAATTGCTTCCAGACGTTTACACTGTCCAGTTGTTCCGGATAATGATCCGTTAGATGCCCATTTCTTCTCCCATCCAATATTCTGAACGTGAGATCTGTACTGGATTGAGCTGTTCATTGAAGACGGGAGTTTCATACGGATAGATTCCATACGTTTGCACTCGCCTTCTGTACCTGCCATAGCACCGTCATATACATATGCCTGTGTACCATAGTCCTGTACATGTGTCTGGTATCCGACCAGTCTTGCTTTCATAGCTTCTTTGATAGTACCAATAAGTTCTGGTGCTTTGTCCCCTTTGGTAACCAGCTGAATCCTGATTGCTTCAAGACGGTATCCGTAACCAGCTGTTCCTGCTTCTTCGCCATTCTTAGCCCATCCGAGCCATCCGAAGTTCTCGGCATGTACGCTGTAGTATACGTCATAATTCTCTGCAACTTCACCAGTCAGTCTGATCTGGATTGCTTCCAGACGTTTACACTGTCCTTCTGTACCGGATTTTTCTCCGTCTTTACTCCAGTTCTTTTCCCAACCGATGTCCTGAATATGTGTACGATATTCGATAGATCCAGAAACACCACCTGGTAACTTGATCTCGATAGCCTCTAATCTTTTTGCTTCACCAACTGTACCAGACGTTTGTCCGTCTTTCTTCCAGTCTTTTTCCCAGTCATAATCCTGACGGTGAACTTTGTAAGATACGGACATTTTTGTACTCTTTGTAGCTGTAGCTGTAAATTCCTTACCAGTTTCATCTGTGTATTTAGCAGTTGCTGTGTAGATGATCTGACTGTTCTTGTCTTCTTTAACAACATCTGCAGTTACGTCATGAGAATCTTTACAACGGCTGCATACGAATGTTGCAACAGCTGTATATCCTTTTTCTTTATCAGCTGTCCATTTCCATCCGTCTTTTTCTGAGACTTTGTAGTCATGACCGAGAGCTGCTACTTCTTCTGTCTTAGTACCTGTGTAATCTTTGCCTTCAAATGTAACTGTAGCTGTGTAAGTAATCTTACCTGCCTCTGTACATGTTGCGCCATCAGATTTCTCAGTTACTTTTGCATCAACTGTTTCTACATGTTTCTCATCATTTGCACATGTAAATGTTGCTGTTGCTGTGTAAGTGTTGTTCTCACCCTTTGTCCAGTTCCATGTTGGTTCACCATACTTATGGCCAAGTGCCGGTAAATCAACTTCTTTTGGATCTGCTGTTAATGTACCGATTTCCTTACCATCAGCATCTGTAACTGTCGCTGTTGCTGTATAAACATCTTTACCAGCTTCTGTACATGTTGCTGCTTTGGAATTCTCTGTATCCTTAACAACATTAACTTTAATCTGGTCTTCTGTTGGTTCATTATCACAAACGGAGCATTTAACACCTGTTACAGATGCTGTGCAATTAGTTACATTGCCATTGTCATCTTTAACTTCGTTCCATGTCCATGCACCTGTGTATTCATGCTTTCCAGCTTCCTTTGCCTCAGTAGTTGTTACAACATACTTCACACCATCAGCTCTCTTATCTGCTGCTTTGTAGTACATAGTCACGCCCTGTTCACATGTACCTGTATGGCCAGCAAGTTTAGCCGTTGCAGTTACTTTTTCTGCAAGAGTTTTCTCAATAGAATCTCTGTTAGCTTTGTTTGTTACATTTTCATCTGATTCAAGGAGACAATCCAGTTTATTGATCTGATTTGCACAAGTTTCACATTTCAGATTCTGGAATGTAACGCTTGTGTGATCATCGCTCCATTCAGCATCTGTTGCTGCATAAGCATGTCCTTCTGCTGCGTTCTTCTGAGCTTCATCCCAGATAGCTTTTCTTTTCTCGTATGTAGAATTAGCCTGTTCATATTTGGACTTAACAGGTTCTGTAATACAAGCACCGCACTCTGGGCAAACATAGTTGTCCGCTTCGTTCCAGTTACCGCTATCAGTCTTTGTATAGTATGTTTCATGGAACTTGATGTAATGATGTTCGTGTGCTGTATTCTCTGCTTCTACACGTGTGCCCTCTTTGATCAGACCACAGTCAGAACAACGTTCTTCTGTAAATGCATTACGTCCGCAGTATGCAGGTTCAGAAACTGTTTCATAATTATGAGAAGTACCTGTCAGTGTCTTCATATCAACTGTATCAACGAAGTTAGCTGACCACATGAACTCGTCATTATCATTGCTCTGACTGCCCATGAACTGCTGATACTTCTTGTAGTTTGTATAAGTCGGATTGTAATCTGTCTCTTCGAATTCATAACCGTAGCTGGAATGGTCAAGCAGTTTGCTCTTACCTGAAATGAACGCGAAGTTTGTACCGATTGAAACAACCAGTTCGTCACCCTTCACAGTCAGACCTGCGATTGGATGATTTGTGACAGTGAAATCTGCACTCTTTTCATCTGTTGTTGTAAATGCCATACCGCCAAATAACTTGGTTGTATCACGTTTTGCAGATACTGTGTTATATTCCTTCACAACGGCTACTGCACCGTCTGCAGGATTGTAGGAAACGATATCGTTGGATACGTTGAAGTAAATCTTACCATCTGTATACAGTGCTGCTGTCAGACCGATGGATGGGTAAATGCTCTGTTCATCCACGAACTGTGCATACAGTTTTGTCAGGAGGTCGTTCTTCACCATCTTACCGTCTTTGAGAACGCTTACAAATGTATCGTTGTTTTCCTTGTCTGTGAAATTAATCAGTGTCTCATAATCGCTGTCGCCATCGCCTGTATCCTTATTTGTCAGTTTATGACGAACAATCTTGTACTCTGCAGCCTTCTGGCTCTGATTCATGCTTGTACTGTTTACTCTGTCAAACAGGTCTGTCGAATCATACATATAGTAAGCATAACCATCTGCATAGTAAACATTACTTGCTGCACGAGCCATCCATGCTGTCTCATAATCCTTGACGGTTGCTGCATTTGTATAGAGAGATCTCAAAGTGGTGAAATTACCATCATATAATTTTCTAGCACTTGTGTCACTGAACAGGAAGAATGTATGATTCATATCACCATCTGTCTCGACACGGTCACGACTCATAACTTCTGTGTAGACATCTGTATAACAAGGGTCTACATAGTACCACTGACCATCCACCTTGACTGCATTCCAGTAATGGTCGGAACCGAAGTCTTCCTGTTCTTCGCCATACATTGTAACGTTGGACTGGAAGGAAATTCTTACAAGGTCAACTGTGTAGCCTGCATTGATATCCAGTGTCTTACCATCTGAACCATAGTACAGTTCTTTGGCTGTCTTCCAGTTATCACATACTTCTGAAGTTGTACCATCATCTGCTGTAACAGTTTTCTTGCTGTCATAACCTTTACTTGGATCTTTAAGATAAATATCTTTATCCAGGCACTGCACAAGATATGAAAAAGCTCTGGAGTAACCCAGACATACAGATGTACCCATACCGAATGCACCAAACTGAGTACCTTCCCAATAGTTGATGACACCAGTTGTCATACCGGTTGCAGCCTGCTTCGCATAGATTGGAATCGCCTGCTTAAAGCTTGTTTCCTTCGTTCCATCACCGTCCATATCCAATGCCGGATCATCGCTATCTAACTGCCGCTGAGTAAGCTGCTCAACAGTCACCTTAACTCCAGGAGCATTCTCAGGGTCTGCCTCAACACCATTTTCTTCCGCATCTTTGATAAATGCGTCTGCCTGCTCTTTAAGCTGATCAGCAGCATCATCACCAAAGTTAGTTCTTGCAAATGCATCTGGATCTTTATCAATATCTGTCTTATGCTGTTCAACATAAGCCTTTGCCTGTTCCTGAGCTGCTTGTTTTTCAGCATCCGTTGGATTCTCAGGATCAGCAGCCTTTGCTAATGCCTGTTTATAAACAGCATCCTGAATGGCATTCTCATAAAAAGTAACAAGTAAATTCTGCTTAATGCCTGCATAAATCTGATCATGGAAATTCTGTTTGATCTGTGGTTCGTAAACCTTATAGATCTCATCGTAAACTTCATCCTCATGCTTCTGCTTCTGAGGATCCTTTGCAATCATCGGCTTGTCATCATCTGATTCCTTACCAGAGTTCATGATGTAGGACATATCAAATGTATTGTTATGGGCCAACCAGTCATTCAGAACAAGCAGCTTCTGTGCCTTTGTCTGTGCACCTGATGCTGTAACTGCAGCAAGAGCTTCATCTCTTGCATTTGTTACATCTGGACCATAATACTTAATACCTAACTTATCACCATATGTGAAAGTAAAGATCATACCTGTCAGGTCATCGTAGCTCACCTTGCCATCTCTGACATCCTGAACAGATTTGCCGTCTAAGGCAAGCATCTCACCAAGGATACCAAGACCATCTGTATCATCGTTGAAATCCAGAAAGAATGGATTCTGAACACCGAGTACATTAGCATTGGCTGACCACTGATTCAGATACTGCTGATACATACCAACAACTGTATTAATCTGGTCTTCTGTCAGCTTCTTGGTTTCAGCCTGTTCATCTGCTTCATACAGGTCTGCTGTGCTGATATTAGATTCATTGGATTCTGTGCCGGCTTCTCCGCCAACCATTTCGAGATCCCCCAATGCTTCACGCAGGCTCTGGATTGCCGGATCGCTTTCATCAATCTTTATATCTTTTGTAAGTGCTTCTGCTACAGCTGCATTAGCACCCTTGAACTGGATGACTGGTGTCTGTATTGTAATACCTGAAATAGTTACTTTATTTTCATCAGTATCTGTGTTTGAAGAATCAGTAGTTGCTTCTGTTGCATCATCTTCTGTCACAGAATCTTCTGTTGCTGGATCTTCTGCCTCATTTGTATTGGTGTTATCCTGCACGGCTTCTGTAGTATTTTCCTGCACTGCTGGTGTTTCTTCATGTGCAGGCTCTGCAAAAACTGTTGAAGGCACTACACTGAATACCATCATAGCAGAGAGGAATAAACTCAAAAGCATTTTACTTCTCTTTTTCATAATGTCTACCCTTCCTTTCGTGTTTGTATTAGATAATCCATATTATGTTTTTTGTTTGCCCCCACCTCATTTCCATTGTATTTTATTTATACTCCACCCTCTATTATATGCTACTGTAATTCGTATTTTGCATATATTTTTGCATATAATATAGTAATTAGGTATTTACTTTAATATATCACTGCTAACTGTTTTGTTCAAGACATACTGACGTTTTTTAGCACAAAAACACATCGAAAAGTCTGGTTTTCAGGTTTCTGGCATGTATAAACGTAATAAAGAAATTCCCCCGTATCTTATGATTTGTTAAAATACGGGGAATCATCAAGTTTTTTCTTACTTATTTATATAGAATTTACATATTGATGCGACAGAGGAGTCTTTTTTAGTTCAGTTCCTCAAGAATTGCTGCTGTGAGTTCTTTTCTGTTTGTCTTGAAGTGGAAATACGGTCTTTCCTTGATTACGCGGATGTCTACCGGATATTCATATTCTTCCAGTGCATCTGCAAGACCTGCTTTTACTTCATCCAGACTCTTTGTTTCATCAAGGATTACAAAGAAATATGGAAGGAAATATCCTTCATGATCCTGATCTGGTACAAAGCAGAAGAATCCATCTTCTACACCAGCTACACGTACTGCTTTTGTCTCCATTCTCATCATGTAAAGTTCTCCGCCACCGAAACGCTTTGTTGTTCCACGTCCAAGAATGTATACAATTCCGTGTTCATTGATGTAAGCTTTATCTCCCGTATGTAACCAGCAGTTCCCATCTGGATGATTGATCAGTGTTCTTTCAGTAAGTTCATCGCCTCTCCATCCCGCATAGTGGAGCATCATAGCAGGACCCGTCATACATAATTCTCCGATTTCTCCATAATTCAGTTCTTCCAGATCCTCTGAGAATACTGCCATAGTTGTTGCCGGCATTGGCATTCCGACGCATCCGTCTACCAGCGGGAACATCGGATTTGGAAGTGTAAAGTTTGAACATCCTTCACTCTGACCATATCCGGCACTTAAAGTTGCTTTAACATTATGCTTATGGAAGAATGCTTCTACTTCTTGTGTTTTCCTTTCGTTCATTGCTTCAGCTCCGGTTCCGATACTTCTTAGATGAGACATATCGTAATCTTCCGGAATTCTGTCACTCTTCATAAGCATTTCACAGAACATTGGAATCAGTGCCCAGAAGTTTGGCTTCTGCTCCATAAATGCGATATCAATATCTTCCAGCGGACAGAATGGATCAAGTACCATAATCAGTCCTGCTGACAATGGGAAGATTGCCATTGATACAGTTACTGCAATCAGTGCAGGTGGTAAGATTGGCAGCCACCATTTTTCCGGTACATCTGACGGCGGAATAAAGATGGACATCTGGAATGCAGTTGCTACTATATTAGAAGAAGAATGAATAACTAATTTAGAGATTCCTGTGGATCCGCTTGTATATGCGCCAAATACTGGTCTGTTCACATCTTCTTGTGCCATATAGTCTTCTGTATAATCTTTCCCAAGTGCCAGGAACTCGTCCCATGTAAGATCTCCTTCTGTTGTCTCTATCGCACCGGTATATCTGGATGCAATTTCTTTTTCAACATAGTCCGGGACAGATTTTCTATCTGCATAATCATATGGAGAAACCTTAATTACACGCTTCATTGGTGTCGTTGCACGGAACAGATCTTCATCTGACTTTGATGTATAATCCATGACAAATGCTGTCTCTGATTTTGATTTTCTGATTGCAAAACATAATTCTTCTGGAATGTCATCTCTGCAGATAATTGCAGCTCCGATTCTTTCTGCTGCGATCAGAAGGATAAAATGTGCCGGAACACTTTGCAGAAATACAGGAATTCTGTTTCCTTCACCAAATCCAAGTATCTTTAAAGATTTTGCTGCTTTATCAACTTCTCCCCAGAATTCTTTCCATGTAATTTTGTTTCCGTAATATTCAAATGCAATTTTATTTTCGTCTGGATTTTTTGCTCTTAAAAACGTTTCAACAGTTATTGTTGGCACTTCAACGTTGCGCAGTGCTTCTGGATAAAACTGTAACCATGGTTTATCAACGCTCGCTTTTCCAGTTAATGTTGCTCCTGTATTTTCCATAATTATTTACTTCCTTTTCCGATTATTTATTTGTTTTATAATGACGATTCGTATTCTATCATGGATATTTTTCCTTTTCAATAGAAGTGGTGAATTTGGCATATTGAATCAAACAAATCAACTAATTCATTTTTTTCAGGATTTCATTCAATAGGAAATTTTTTGTATAAATGTTCTTGTTTTCTTATTTTGTATGCAGTACACTAAAATTATAATAGAAGAGAGGGGCTTTTGATTATTATGAAAGAAAAAAACAGATTCAGTGTTCTGTTAGAGCATCTGACATCTATGGCCAATTTAAAAAATTATGTACTTGCCAAAGCTGTGCAGTATGATGAATCTTATATAAGCAAATGGATTAGTGGAAAATCACTTCCAACAGAAAAAAATCACGAAATTATTTTGCAGAATATCAGCCAGTGTATTGTTGAGGCTCTGACTGATGATAACCGGGACACTTTTTTAGAAGAATATCAAATTTCTGACGTTTCGAATCTTCAGAAAGCGATTTACGATCATCTCGAATCTGAATATACATATGTAAAAGAACTTCAGGTAACAACTGGTTCTAAAGTGGCTACTAAAATTTCATATTATCCGGAACTTACACTGGATCAGTTTATCTTTAAAATGAAACATCCAGCACTCCGTAAAGTACAGTCGCTAAATATTTATGCTATGGTAGATATTCTGAATGTAGACACGAATTATCAGCTTTTAATTGCTGAATTTAACAGCATGCACAATGACATAGGACTTGTGCTTCCAGGAGTTCATTTTTCTTTAATGATTGATTTGGAATCGTCTTCAGATAATCCGGTTTATACGGCTGGTTTCCTGATGAATTTGCTTTCAAATCTTTCGAATATTGATTTTAATCTTTATTGCGGAACACAGGCACAGAAAAAAATGGTTTTTGCGATTAAAGATATTTATTCGCTTTCAGGTATGTTAGTTGATCAGAACCATTGTCTTGCTGTTACAACAATTGAAGATTCGTCTCTTTCAACGGAACTTTATTACAAATTAAAATTACTTTGCAGCAAAGAAACATTGCTTATTCGACGGACATCTATTCCTGAAATGATTCGTACTTACGAATATGAGCATTCACTGTTTGCCCGGAATTCTTCTTGTCTGCTTGGACATTTTACAGAACATTTTCTTCCAACTGATTTACATAATGAGCTGCTTGATAAGTATGGCTCTTTTATAGGAAAGACATACAGACCTGTACTTCAAAAAATGCATTCTCTGGTATCGCAGATACTTGCTGTTACACCGATAAGAGCACTGATTTATGCTTCTGCATTTACAGATTTTACAGTTACTGGCGAATTGGATTTCTATGGTTATCGAATTCAGCTTTCGCCGGAACAGCGTCTTCATTTTTTTAAGCATATGAAACATCTGCATGAAATTTCAAATGCGCTTCAGATTAAGATTTTGCCGAATGGTTTGCTGTCTGATTACCAGCATATCCCAAGACCGACACTGTTTTTTGCAGATGAGTTTTCTTATTTGCGTTTTAGGAGAAATACACCGTATTACAATATCTGCATTCCGAACAAAATTAGTTTGAATCGAATTTTTTCGGCCTTTTACGATACCGTTTGGGAGTTTGAATCCTGTATTGCACCGGATGCATATCTTACTCATGCAATCCATTCTGTAGAAATTTTGCAATCAGATGCTTCAGGTGATGTGCACAATTAAGAGAAGTCAAGTGGGCTGTTGCAAAATAGATGAGTAATCATCTATGGAGCAATAGCTCCATTTTTATGTCCAAAAGCAGAAAACGGACTCCGAAGAGCCCGCAATCCATGGTATAATTAAGTATGACCAAATACATAAAATACCATAAAAATTATACCGAATTCGGCGAGCCTTATCAACTGGTTTTGCCATTAAATTTGGAAGGTCTGGTTCCTGATGATGATTCTGTCCGACTGCTGAGCCACGAATTGGAGGATTTAGATTACAGCTTGCTGTATCAGGCTTACTCTGCCAAAGGCAGAAATCCGGCAGTGGACCCAAAGACCATGTTCAAGATCCTGACCTATGCTTATTCCCAAAATATTTATTCTTGCAGAAAGATTGAAACCGCTTGTAAACGTGATATTAACTTTATGTAGCTGCTTGCTGGTCAGAAAGCACCGGATCACAGCACGATTGCAAGGTTCCGTACTGGATTTTTGGCAGACACCTGCGAAGCCCTGTTTTATCAGATGGTACGTCGCTTGGAACGAATGGGCGAACTATCAAAAGAAACCATATTTATAGATGGTACGAAACTGGAAGCCTGTGCTAATAAGTATACGTTTGTATGGAAGAAATCGCTTGGAAAATGGGAAGAAAATATGTTTCTGAAAATACAGGAGGCGGTCACCCTACTGAACCAAGAGTACCTACAGGCTGTCCGTATAAAGAACGATGTTCCCGTGCTAAAGGGAATAAACGTCTGTACATCTCCAAAAGTTTCTTAGAGAAGCGTCAGGAATCCTATGAAAATATCCTGAGTGAAAAGGGGATTTTATACCGGATGAATCGCTCGATATGATGCTGGGATCCTTTCAATTACTACTGGGGATGCCGAAATTTGCTATTCGTGCGACAGCCTCTTTTCTCTTTCAGGCTGCCTGTAACCGTATTTTTTCAGAAGCGGTACGGTTTCTGGCATTATTTTCCATATTTTCGTGGCTGGTCGGAAATACCTGCGAGGTAATCGAGACTGCAGTCGTACGTCTTTGCCAGCAGCATCAGCGAGTCCAACGGGATCTCACGAATGCCTTTCTCATACCGGTTGTAGGTGTCCGGGTGACTGAAAATCTTCCGCGCCGCCTGCGTCATCGAGTAACCGCGTTCCAGACGGAGCTCTTTCAGCCGGATCAGCATTTTCTCCCGCTCCGGCGTTTCTTCTATTTTTCTGTGCATTACTTTCCTTCTTTTTCCTGCTCCGTTTCCGCCGCTACTTTTTCTGCCTCCGGCACATACCCCGGATTGTCGTCGTATCCTTCCAGGAAATTGTGGCGGATGCCGTGCTGCTTGTAGCCGACCACGGTGTCAATGTTGACATTTTCGACACTGCGGAAAATATTGCTCTCCACGAACGGATTCACCTTTTTCAGGTTTTTGATCAGTTCCTTGATCTCCACGCGTTTCGAACG
>OLNV01002304.1_pt1 | contig 10861 bp, 14 predicted proteins | sample 1672891 | NCBI WGS metagenome assembly OLNV01 (sample SAMEA3136734, study PRJEB25190) | human gut metagenome | biome: human gut; feature: human-associated habitat; material: faeces | place: Austria | collected 2013 | reverse complement strand
TTTTTTTGTATTACAAAAATAACTAAAATTGTAATACAGTATTACAAAAATAACTAAAATTGTAATACAAATTACACTTTTTTTAAAATCCTAAAAACCAAACTGTTTTAAATTTTTACTTTTATTTATATCATTGTTTAAAATGTTGTTTTAATCAAATAGAAACCTAATTTTTATTAATTAATTAAATAAATAATAAATAAATAAATAAATAAATAATTTTATTATTATTATATCATGCGAAGATTAAGCCGTATTTTTTGTAATACCGTAATACAATTACTGTATTACAAATTTTTTCAGGTGATGTTTTTTTATATTTTAAAAAGAAGTTAAGAAGATAAAAAGAAAACTATATATACTTTTAACCAGTAAACTATATTTGTGGATTGAAAAAGTCAAGCAGTTAGAGGTTAAAACAATGTTAAAAAATAGTTTCTATTTTTTTGGTTTGGATCTTAAAGAAATTTTTCTTTTAAGTGTAATGTTACTATTATTTTTAATAATAACATTTGGATTATTTGAACATAACACCAGCTATTTAATAAGGAGTTGTATTTAATGAAAAAAGACACCAAACACAAAGGAATAACTGGAAGTAATGGAGTATACATTTACAAAAATATTGAAGATTTTTTAAATGTAATGAAAGAACTAGAAAAACAATACAACAATAAATTTAAAGTGGTTTCAATAAATGAAACCATTTTTAACACTTTAAAACATTCAAATAATGACACGATTTTAAATGTAGTATCAATTAGATTGATATTATATTTATTAAATATTGGTGTGCCTAAACAAAAAATAAAATTTGTGTTAGGTTATGCAAATGGAATAGCTAAACCACGATTTTTTAAGGATCTGTTACAAATGGAAAAGGATTATAAAAAAATTATTAATCCTGTTTGTGCCATTTGTGGCAATACTGAAAATTTAACTATACACCATATTAAACCAGTATCAAATAATTATTGGTTAAAATATGATATAAATAATTTTATGGTGTTATGTGATGAATGCCATTATAATTTACATCATGGAGGCAAAAAATGAAATCTAATATAAGAGAATTTTTTAAAACACTTAATATTTGTGATGTTATGGCAAATAAGAAAGAATTATTTATAATTGTTTATTGTTATGATAATATAGAAGTTAAATTAAATTATGGGTCTTATGGAGGTTTAAGTAAAGATTTGTTATTTTTAAATAAGATCCGTAGAAATGAAATATAATTTTTTTTAGTAGCTGGAATTAATGAAACCAGCTATTTATTTTTTTTTGTGTGCTGGTATATGTTGGCATATTAATAATTTATTTTATGGGTATAATTATTATTATTTGATGGAATACTTTTTATTTTATCATAGCTATTTTTAATATATTGTATTGTATTAGAATTTTTTAAGCATAATATGGGTTATGATGTATAGTAAATTATAGTTAAAAAAAGAGTTTATGAGAGTATAAGGATAAAATAAAAGAATTTATAAGCTAGTACAAATATTTTTTTTATTTCTTTTTTTATCCTTATTTTAATTAAGGTAGATTTAATTACATATAGTTAATAGCTATATTAATGTTAAATCAAGCTATTAATTATTATTTGTGTTTTTTTAGTTTATATTTTTATTTGTTTTTATTAGCTGGGTTATGTTTGGCATTGTTTTTTTTTGTGCCGGTATAGTTGTTTTTTTTGTATACAATATAATTATATAACCATAAAGCCACATAATTTAAAATATGTATTATGAAAAAGCACAATTTAAAAGAAGAGTAAAAAGAAACAAAGTAAAATTAAAAAATGGTGCAACAACTGAAAGCATAACAGAAGCCATAAATATAACTGGATTAAGTAAAAACAGCCAATTTAAAGACAATGAAACAATAGCTATTATAAAAACAAATGATTTAAATAAAATACTTGAATTAGAAAACCAACTAAAAGAAAAAGATAAAACAATAAAACAACTGGAAAAAGAACTAAACCAAGATATGAATACGGTTAAAGCTGGAGTAATTGAACACTACCAAAAAATTTTATTTGATTTAATCCAGCAAATTAATAACAGAAACAAAGAAGTTATAAAAGCTAGTGAAACAATCAATAATAATATATTATCTATTATTAAAGCTGTTAGTATTGAATATGATAAAGCAATAAATGAAACAGCTAATTTAAATAATGATAGGGTTAAAGAATTGTTAAATAAATTAGAAGCTAATTATAATATTGAATTAGAAAACACAAATAAAGAATTAGTTAATAATTATTTGGAGCAATTAGAAAATATTAATAAGAATAATGATTTAATAGCTAATAATATTGAACAGCAAATAACAGAAGCTAACAAGCAAATTCATAATACAAGCTTATTTAAATTACTACTAAATAAGAATAAGATTAATTTTAACATAGCTACAAGTAAAATAAAAGAACCAGTTAAACCAGTTAATAATATTGTTAATCCTAATATAGTTAAAGTTAGTAATTATGATACTTTTAATATAATTGATAAGTTATTAATTATGCCAAGTGTTACAGTTGATCCAGCAGATATTAAGAAAAAATTTAATATTAATCTTGAAGATCTTTTAATTAATTTAGATCTTGAAATTTTACCAAGCAATAATAATTTTATTGATGTTGAAAATGTGGAAGACAAATAATATTTTTTATTCTTTTTTTGTGCTGGAATTATAATTTATCGAATTGACTTTATAACTTGTATATGGTGGTAGTGTTCAATACTTTTTTTAGTGTTATTTTTTGTTTTTTTGTTTTTAGTTAAAAAATAGGTTTGATTATTTGGACACTTACAATTAATTAAACCATAAGACCACAACACCACATTTAATTATTTTACATAAACACTATAATTTAATTAATCATATGATTTTTTTTAAAATTTGTTTGGTTGAACATCTATATGTCTGAAAATGCTAAAAATCATGTTTAACAAAAATAAGTTTTAATATACAGTTTGTTTAACACTTTAAAGAAAATGCTAAACAAGTGTTAAATTCATATCGATAAAATAGAAAGAGGCATAATATTTCATAATCCAAGATAACACATAAATTATTTTTTGTGTTATATTGGACAACATTAAAAAAATCAAACATAATATATTTTTTTCAATAGCTGGAGCTAATAAATAAAAATAATTTAGTTAGTATACAAAACATAACAATAATTAGAATTTCTATAAGGTGGGTTAATTGGTAGGTAAGGAAGTAATAAATATAAAAGTAGATCCAAAACTAAAAAAAAATTTAACTGAATATACTAAACTAATAGGAGAAAATAATTCTAATTTAATTAGAAGATTAATAACAAATGAATTAAAAGGAAAAATATTAACTAATGATTATATTTTACTTAATAAACCATTTTATTTTAATTGGTCTGAATTGGCAAATACTGGAAAAATTACAGCCACACACATAAAGCCAAGTATTCAATTAAATAAAATGTTTAAAGTTTTAAAAATACCTAATAATTTAGATACATATAATAAAGAATTTAAAACTTATTGTTATGAAAATGTCCCAAACTTACACAGAGGCACAGCAATTTATAGGGATTTATACAAACAAGGCAAAGAAATAAAAGCTAAAAGTAATTATTTGTTTTTTGAATATGATGCTAATAAGAATAATTTAGATATTTATTTATTAAATTTGGAAGATATGCCAAAGAATACCACTAATAAGGAAAATATTAAATTTAATATGGAATTAAAAAAGCTTAACGGTTATATTGGATTGTTTAACCTGAAAAAAGAATTAAATAAAGTTATTTGTTTATTTAATGATTGTTTATTTTTTAAAGATGATAAGTTTAAAGATAATGATAAAATTATATTTGATAATCTTTATAATTATCCTATTACTTCCAGTTATGAAAGATTGTCAGAAGATACAAAAAAAGCATTACAAAAACTAAAAAATATAAACCATATTATTAAAGAAACAGATAAAAAGCTTAAAGAGTTAGATAAAAAAAGAGCTAACAGAAATAAAGAAAATATTATATTTGATGATGATGATTTTAAAGAGTTATTAAAGTAAGTATTTAATTATTTTTTTCTTATGTGTTTCATTTCATTTTTTAAATGTATTGTTTTTTTATAGTATAAGTATATACAGTTAGCTACAAACATATATATTTTTTTAATGTTTTATACTAAACTGTTTATACTGTTTTTAATTATTGTATATACTTTTAATATTTATTTTTTAGCTATTTGAAGCCCATATTGACCAGTTAGTTTAAATATAATAAAAAACACACCTTAATTTAAGTAGCTAATAGCTACTAACACCAAACAATAAAAAAGAGGTTAATATAAATGATATTTGAAAACATGACTTTAAAATATACAACATATGAAAAAAATAAAAAAACAATTGATAGACATATAATTTTTAAAACTGGAGTAGCTGAAGACCTTAATAAAATTGTTTCAGCTGTAAATAAAGAAACTAAAATAAAAGCAAATTCAAGTATTATAATTGAAATAGCTTTTAAATATTACTTAAAACACCTAGAAACATTAACAACAAAAGAGGCAATACAAAAGCTTAAAAAAGACATAGCACAAGCCATAATAGAATAAAATTAATGATTGGTGTACAATGTTATTATTTACAAAACATGAAAACTTATTTAAAGCAATGAATGAAACAGATAAAGAAAGTTTTTATTATTCTAAACCAGTAGAACCAAATTTAGAGGTTATTAAATCTGATTTAAAAGAAGCCAAACAGTTTAATAATAATTTGGAAATGCTGGAAAAAAAAGACATAGACCGGTTTTTAACTTTTTTAGAAGCTGAAATAAATTTTTATAATTTATGTGTTGATACTTATAAAAACACAGAGTTTATTATTTTAGGTAATAATATATTTAAAATCACAAAACAACATTTAGAAGAAGCTAAAAAAGTTAAAAATGAATTATATAACATTAAAAGAAAATTAAATAAAAAAAGGAGTAATTAAAATGTTATTCAAAAAAAGGAGTATAAATAAATTAGTAATGGATAAGCATTTAAATTTAAGAGCTGATAACCTTTATAATATTAGGGATCTTAAAGATATTTCACAATTGGAAAATGGAATTAATATAACCTATTCAGATGTGGCAAATATAAGCTTAATATTCTTTTTTAATTTAATTAAAGAAATGAATAAAAAATTTAATGAAACTGAAACACTAGCTATTTTAAAGCAACTAACAATTAATTATTATGATGGTAAAGAATTGTTAGAAGCTACAAACTTAATTTTAGATATATCAAAAGAATAAAAAAATAGGGGTTAGCACAATATGGAATTAATAGGAAACGAACACAGCACAATAAATAGTAAAGAATTCATGAAAGCATTAGAAAATAAGGAAATAAAATTAAAAATAATTGATGTTAAAAAAATTCAAAAATCCAGCTATAACAAAGATTATTATATTAATATTGACTTCCAGCTATTGGCAAATTTAGAAGATTTTATTAAATGTAGTGTTGTTAATATGGGATTTGGAATTATTGGAGTAAATGAAACACAATATAAAATAAGTTTCAATAGTAATTTATACAGCATTCTTAATTATGCATTTATAACAAGTGGGGTTATACCTAAACATAATGCTAAAGATATTGTAGCTAGTGAAACAGAAATTAAAGAAGTTTTAAAAGATTTAGAGTTTATAGCTACAAGTAAATACATAACTAAAACTAAATTCAAGCCATATTATAGGTTAGAAGTATTATAAAATTATATTTTTTGGCATTAAGAGGATTATAAAAACAAAGCCAAATTTATAATTTTAAAATACTTACTTTTTTTAAATAAGATCAGGAGGATTTTATATTATGATTATAGAAAACACTAGCATAATTAAGCCCGTAATAACTGGAGGTATAAATATAAATCCTAATTCTAGCAGTAAGGCATTTTTAATATTTTATCCTAATTTAGGTTATTCTTTATTATCACAATATAATAAAAGTATTGTTTTAAATTCAGTAGCTAGTAAAAAAACAATTATTGAATTAGAACAGGTTAGGGCAAATATTAATAAAAAGCCTAGTAAACAGCTTAAGGAAAACTTGAAAAAATGCAAAGAATTAGAATTCTTATATAATGTGTTAGATAAGTATATTTTTCAAGCTTACAAGTTTAATAATAACGAACCAAATATTAAAAGTGAATACTTGAACACATGGGAAATATTAGGGTTATTAATTGGAGATTTGGAAGACAAAATATTATATAATGAAAAAGAACAGAAAATAAACGAAATCGCACCACTATTAAGAAAATACTTATTAAATAATGAGTATTTTTATAATACATGCAATGATTTTAAACATATTGTAAGTAATGAAAAAGAAGCTATAAAATATGCAAATAATCAATTAGAGGAAGTACAAGCACAAATAAATAATTTAAAAAACAATCTAAATAAATTATATGGTGTGTGCAATGCATATAATATAACAGTTAAAAATAAGACAAAAGTAAATTTAAATGAAGAGATAGCCAACGGATTAAATATAAATCCAGTTATTAACCTTAAATCCAATAGTAAAAAAAATAATATTACTAATCTAGCTAATTTTATTGTTAAAGAATTTGATATTAAAACAGTTAATGAAAATGAAAAATTAATTAAATATTATTATAATGCTGTAAATGGTTATTATGATTGTTTGAGTATAGCAAAGACACAACAATTAATTAAAGCAAATTATGGAGTCACATTATTAATAGATGATGTAAGAAAAGCATTTAATTCAATAGCTGGAAATGATATTAAACAAGATACTATTTTTTTATTTAAAAATGGTGTGACCGATATATACAAGGAGGATTAAAATTTATGGAATTTATAGAAACAGATGACACAAGACAATATTTCACAACTCAAAAAATAGGAATAAAACAAGATGATGGGACCATTAAATTATTAACTTATGATACTGATTTATATTTAACTGATTTTTTAAAGCCTAAAAAGTTAAATGAAAACATGACACTAACAGAAAAAACCTTAAGAGAAATATTAATACCTAAAAATAATTTAAATGATATTAGTTTATTTCAGGATTTTTTAGAACGGTTAGGATCATGTATGTTAAAGAAAAATCTTTTTAAATCAGCTGGTTTTTATTATGGTGCTGGAGATGATGGGAAAACAACACTAAAAAAATTATATGATTTTATTTATAATGATATGGCAAAAACAATAACACCAGCTATATTTAAAGATAATTTTAATGCAAAGGATTTTTTAAATAAGTGTGTTATTAATCTTGATGAAGTAAATAAAGAGTTTTTAGATAGTAGTTTATTTAAAAATGAATTTAAAAATATTGTTTCACAGGGTGGGGGCAAATCACAAAGGCAAATAAGATCGGATAAAATGATACATATAACAAGTTATCCAAATTTAAATATTTATTCTAATGAGTTACCTACTGTTAATCTGAATGAAAGAAATTTATTAACTAGATATGATATTTTAGTAATGCCAAATGTATTTGTAAGTGAAAATGAATTAAATAAATATGAAAATAGCTATTTAGCTAATCCAAATATATTAAATGAAATAAAACAAGATTATAAGGGTTTAAGCTGGTTAATAACAGCTGGTATATTAAGTTTTAAAAATATGCAAGATGAAAATAGAAAATATAGAAGATCACAAACACCGAATGAAACATTAAGAATTTTATTAAATAAGCCTATTGAAGAAGAATTTATATTATTATATACTGAATTAAATTCAAATGCTAAACAAATAGATTATATTAGCAATAAGGAAATATTAGAACAGTTTAAGCAATATATGGTGTTAAAAGGAGAGTTTAACAATAAATCAGATAAAGAAAACAGCCAACTGTTAGGATATATTTTAAAAGAAACTTATAAAGATTTAAAAAATAATGGGAGGTATCCAAGAAGTTATAATATTAAATTAAAATCATTTGATGATGTAATTAAAGAAAACAAACAAGTATATATTATTAATGAAGATTTAACAGAGAATGAAGTTAATTATATTGGTTGGTTAGATAGTGATCTTAAATTAATTTATGATAATATTAAAGCTGGAGTTAATACAGTTAATAAATTAGCTAGTAAATATAATAATATGAATGTTAGAGAGTGTTTAAATAATTTATGTAATTGTAATTTAATTAAAAAAACAGATAATAGTAGTATTGATTAAATAGAGTTATTAGCTATTGTATTTTAAAATTTAAGTGTTTGGTGTAGGTGTTTTTTAAAAAGTGTTGAAAAAAGAAAGAATATAAAGCCTTATTTTTCTTATTTGTAGGTGTTTGTAGGAGTAGGTAGGGGTTTTATATATTTTTTAAAAATTAATATATATAATAATATATTATGTGTTACTATTAATAACTAATGGATATGTTATTTTTATAAAAATTGTATCGTATAGGTTAAAATTTCAAAAATATTAAAAAGCCCTACCTAGTCCTACAAACACCTATAAAAAGCCCGTAATGTCCTACATTATTTAAGTTTGAAACTTATACTAATCTTATATTAATGTATTTGATAAATAAAGAGTAACCAGTTAGTTATATTTGATTTAAAGAAACTGATTTTTACAAATTTTATAAAATTAGTCCTAACAAGCCCTACAAAATCATTTAAGATTTATTATGTATAACGAAATAAAAAATATAATTGAAATGGAAAAATATTATACAAACATAAAATGTAATGTTATTTGTGAATGTGGAAATAAAAAAAAGTATATTGTTAATCAAGATGGTTATATTATATGTCCTGAATGTGGTTTAATACAACATGACATTAACACACCTAATAATTTAATGTTTGATATACTATATGCACAACAAAAACAAAAAGAAGAGAATGTTAAATATATGAGATGGTTAAATAGCACACTATAAAATTTAATTTTTTCCAAAAAATTTTAAGATTTTTTCTTAATTTTTCCGAAAATATCAAAAAAATTTTATAAAAAATATGTGAAAACATGGAAAATAAAACAATAACCGTAAAAACATCTTTTAGTTTTTTAAAAAAACTCAAATATGAAAATATACAACAAACAAATAATTTAAATGTAAATATTCATAATGCCAAATGGGAATTAAAACAGATAAAATTAAAAATATATAATAAATCATATAACAGCACACGAAAACAATTATATATAAACAATAAATATTATTGTTGTATTCCAATAGCACCAAAAACAGAAATAAAGAAATTAGTTAAATTTATATGTGAATTATATTGTTACGGTGTAAGTTTGGAAAAAATAAAGCCGATGGTTATTTATTTAACACAGAAAAAAACACACAACAACAAACAATATACATTTTAAATAAAACTTGATAAAGCTTATTTTTTTGACAAAATTTAAAAGAAAAAAAATAGATTTTACTAGCTGGAGCTAGTAATATGTAACCTATTGTTATTTTAACCTGATAATAAAACAGCTAATACTATGTATAAATTATTACTAAAACCAACTAAAACCAACTAAACCAAACAATATAATTTTTAAATCGGTAAAATATTGTATTACAAAAATAACTAAAATTGTAATACTACATTATAAGTTAATAATATAATAAACTATAAAAGAATAAAATTATAAAAATCTATTTCTTTAAAAGAAGCAATATTTATATACAGTTAAGAAGAAACTAAAATATAAAACTTGATGGAGTTTTAACCATGACAGAAAAAAAATTAAGTTTTAGTATTGATGAAAATTTAGCTATTAAATTAAAACAAAAAGCATTAGATGAAAGAACAACACAAAAAGCATTATTAACGAAATGGATAAAAGAAAAATTAGAAAATACTAATTAAAGCAGTTAGAGGAAAAAGCATATAAAGGAGCTAATATATATGTCTGATTATGAAACAACAATAAGCTTTAGAACAACAAAATTAAAAAAAGCACAAATTAAAGAAATTATAGACACTATAAACCACGAAAGAGATATTAACGAACCGAAATTAAATTATAAAATATTACAAGATGTTTTTTTAGAAAATATAAATAATGAGAAATTAAAATTACAAGTTGAAAAACTGGAGCTAAAAGAACAAATTAAACAACTAACAGAACAAAAAAAATATATTGAATTTAGATTAAAAGAAAATGATTTAAAATTAAAAGAAATTGAAAATAAAATAAATGAAACTCAAACTAACATAAATAAAACAATAAATCCACGATTAAAAAAAGCTTTAAATTCCTTTTTTGAAGTATGCCAACAAAGAGGGTATACAGATATAAATATAATTCCTAATGAATTATATACAGCAACAGCACAAACAAACGAAATTAAAAGAACTGATTTAATAAGAATGGTTAAAAAAGAATTAAAAGCAAATCCTAATTTAATTATTGATTATCCAAATGTAAATTTTATTAGTGTTTAAAACAAGTTAAGCAGTTAGAGGTTAAAGCAATAAAACAGCTTTAACCACAATATTTATTTTAACTATTTAATTATTTAAATATTTCTTTATTTCACTATTTTTTATAATAAACCTAATGCTTTTAATAAATGTTTTAAGAAGTATACAATAGTATTTTTTTTATTAATATTATTAAGATTATTTATATAATTAAAATAACTATATGCTATTTTTTTTATTAAATTAAAGTTATAGGAATTGTTTTAATTTGTTTAACATATTTGTTAAACAACAAGTTAAACAAATTTGTTAAACATTTTATGTTAAACAAGATGTTTAATTTAATAGCTGGTTTTTATGTTTTTTTGTATTACAAAAATAACTAAAATTGTAATACAGTATTACAAAAATAACT
>OLNV01002302.1_pt1 | contig 10866 bp, 8 predicted proteins | sample 1672891 | NCBI WGS metagenome assembly OLNV01 (sample SAMEA3136734, study PRJEB25190) | human gut metagenome | biome: human gut; feature: human-associated habitat; material: faeces | place: Austria | collected 2013 | reverse complement strand
ATTTTCACCATTCACATCTCCGGATCTATCAGCAGCTTCTGCCTGCATTCCCTCTTCCAGGGAACCAAGGTCACGGATAACTTCATCACCTTCTTTAATGCCGTCAAGCACTTCTACATATTCGTCCGAACTGATTCCTGTTGTGATATCCTGCTTCGTGATCACACCATCCTTCAGCACATAACAGAAGGAACCATCCTTGCCGATATTTACCACGCCTGCCGGAAGCGTTACCACATCCTCTGCCTTTTCTGCATAGATCTTTACCTTCGCATCTACTCCCAGAAAAATATCCTTGTCCGGCTTGTCGATGCTCACTGTGGCAGAGATCAGTGTGGAGCCCTTTTCGTTAGTTGTCGCAATGTGACTGATCTTAGTCACCTTGCCGGTATATTTCCTGTCGCCGATGGTAATGTCCGCATTCTGGCCTTCCTTTACCTTATCGTAGTCATACTTGGACACATTGATATCAACGCTGACCTTATCTGTATTCTGCAGGGTAAAAAGCTCCATTCCCTGTGTTGCCGCTGCGCCCTGCTGGACTGCTGATTTGGAAATGACGCCGTTAAAATCCGCCGAAATGCCTTTCTTTCCTTCTTCTACCAGATCTTTCGCAGATTTTGCATCCAGCTCAGTAAGATTGTTGCTGACACGCATTTTTTCTTTCTCTTCTTCTGTAAGGCTGGCAGAATCCGCCTCTGCAATGGATTTCTGGGAAGCAAGGTCCGACTGCAGATCCGCCAGATCAGAGGTTGCCTGTTCGATCGCATTCTCAATGGCAGAAGTATCCACTGTACTTCCTGCAGAAGAAGCATCCGCAGATGCATGATCTGTCAGATCCTGTGTTTCCTCTGAAGCTCCATCGGTAACAAAATCACCGGCTGCACTACTGCTGTAATCGGAATACTCCGGCATTTTTGGCTGGCTGGCCTTCTTATCCTCATAAGCTTCCTTTGCTTCCTGGCAGGCGATCTCTGCCTGACTTCTTGCTGCTTCCGCTTCATCCAGCGCCTGGGCATTCTCATCGCTCTGGTCTGCCTGCCACTGTGCAAAAGCCATCTGATAACTGGTATCTGCCTGATTATAAGCATTCTGTGCCGTTACATAATCGGAATTCAGCTGTCCCAGCTCCTGCTGGTACTGCGGAAGTGTCTCATTCTGATATGTAGTCAGCGCTTCTGAATACGCTCTCTGAGTCTCTGCATCCCTGGCAGCCTGGGCCTCTGCCTTTGCCTGGGTCTCCGCCTGGGCCTGTGCCTGCGCATCTGCCGCAGCCTGAGCCTGTACAGACGCCAGCTGTGATCTCAGGGAAGCCAGATAATTCTGCTGCTCCCTTACCTGCTGTTCCAGACTGGAAACCTTTGCTTTTGCGCTGTCCTGCTTCTGCCGGGCCTCATTGGATTTATTGATGGAATTTTTGTAATCATACTGTCCGGACTGTACATTCAGCTCTGCTTTCTGATTATCCCTCTCCAGATTCTTCACTTCAAACTCTATCAGCTTCGTTCCCTTTGAAACCGTATCGCCTTCTGCGAAGGATACGCTTTTGATCTGTGCGTTCACAGGAGAATAAAAGGTCTTCTGCTCATCACTGACAACGGTTCCGGTTGCATCTACGATCTCCTCCACATCTCCTGTCTCCGCTTTGGTAATAGCAACCTGCGGAATCTGTGATCCCCCGCGGCCTGCACCTGATGCCGCATAAATACCGCCTGCCACAACAGCCACTGCTGCCACACCGATCACAATCTTTTTCCCTTTTTTCATTCTTAAGCCTCCTCGACAAATTCCTCATTGATCGTATCTGATTCAATTTTTCCATCCATGATCCGGACCACACGTCTGGCCTGAGCCGCGATCCCATTATCATGAGTGATCAGGATCAAGGTTTCTCCTGATCTGTGCATTCCCTTCAGGATTTCCATAATTTCCCTGCTGGATGCAGAGTCCAGATTTCCCGTTGGTTCATCTGCCAGGATCACCGGCGGCCTGGCTGCGATAGCTCTGGCAATAGCCACACGCTGCTGCTGTCCCCCTGACATTTCGTTTGGCTTATGGTCCATACGTTTCTCAAGTCCAACTTTTTTAAGAGATTCCACAGCAAGCTTTCTTCTTGTTTTCCGGTCGATCCCACGATAGATCAGAGGAAGCTCCACGTTTTCCAGCGCCGTAAGATTTGCGATCAGATTAAAGCCCTGAAAGATAAAACCAATCTCCTTATTTCGTACCACCGAGAGATCATTATCCTTCATTGTGGATACATCTGTTCCATTCAGATAATATTTCCCGGAGGTGGGGACATCCAGACAGCCCAGCATGTTCATAAAGGTGGATTTTCCGGAACCGGACTGTCCGATAATAGCCACAAATTCACCCTTATGGATCTCCAGATTCACATGATCCAGCGCCCGCACCTCATTTTCTCCGGGATTGTAAACCTTGCACAGATCTACTACCCGTACCAATGCATCTTCCATAATAAAATTACTCCTTGTAAAGTAAATCAGTCCCAGGCAAGCCCCTCCTCTGCTTATTGCTTTTCGCCATTGAAACAGAGAGCTTCCCTGATCAGGTTAAAAATACAGAGCGAAGTCTGCAGGGGATACTGCTGTTTCTTGTCGGAACGCTCCAAGCCAAAACAGCAGCAGGCAGACTGCTCTGTCATTTCCGGGAAAACCCCGCTCATTGATCTGTAACGAAAAGATTACCTGAATGTCTTCAAAACTGACGCACATTTATACATCTGTTTATGCATCAAGTAAAAATGCCTTATATGCCTTGTATGCCTCATATACATCCGCCTTGCTGGTAACCTCCCACGGAGCATGCATACTCAGCACTGCCACGCCACTGTCGATAACCTCCATTCCGTAAAGTGCCGCAATATAAGCGATGGTTCCGCCTCCGCCAAAATCAACCTTTCCAAGCTCTGCTGTCTGGAAAGCAACATTGTGATCATCAAAAATCCTGCGAACTCTTGCAACGTACTCTGCATTGGCATCGTTGGAACCGGATTTTCCTCTTGCTCCGGTGAACTTGTTAAGAACGATACCGCGTCCAAGATATGCTGCATTCTTTTTCTCAAAAGCCTCACCATAGGCCGGATCATAGCCGGCACTTACATCGGAAGAAAGCATGCTGGAATTACGGAGAGCTCTTCTTAATGCAAGCTCGGAATAGCAGCCCATTCCGTCCAGAAGCTCTGCCACGCTGTTCTCAAAAAATCTGGACTGCATGCCTGTGGCACCAACGCTTCCGATCTCTTCCTTATCTACAAGGAGACAGCAGCCGGTACGCTTCGGTGTCTCCTCCATCTCCAGCATTGCCGCAAGGGATGTGTAAGCGCATACACGGTCATCCTGTCCATATGCTGCGATCATGCTGCGGTCAAGTCCACAGTCTCTTGCCTTTCCTGCCGGAACGATCTCCAGCTCTGCTGAAAGAAAGTCCTCTTCCTCAATACCATACTTCTCATTTAAAATCTTCAGCACATTCTGTTTTACCGCATCCTTTTTGGAATCATCCGGAAGCTCTGCAAGAGGTCTGCTGCCGATCAGGATATCCAGCATCTCACCCTCAATAACCTCTGCTGCCTTTTTCTGGAGCTGTTTTCCGGAAAGATGGATCAGAAGATCTGTGATGTAAAGTACCGGATCTTCCACATCCTCACCAATGCTGATCTCCACAATGCTTCCGTCCTTCTTTGCAACAACACCATGCATGGCAAGAGGCAGTGTCACCCACTGGTATTTCTTTACACCACCATAATAATGGGTATCCAGATAAGCCAGATCCGTATCCTCATACAGAGGATTCTGCTTGACATCCAGTCGCGGAGAATCGATATGTGCACAGAGAATGCTCATACCTCCGGAAAGCTCTTCCGTTCCTACATGAAACAGAGCAACGATCTTCTTCATCCCTACCGCATAAACCTTGTCACCGGCCTTGATCTTCTCGCCTTTTTCAAGCTTCGACTCAAGAGATTCATATCCGGCAGCCTCTGCTTCCTTCACGATTTCTGCAACACATTCCCGTTCTGTTTTTCCTTTATCCAAAAATTCTCTGTAAGCCTTCGCAAGCTTCTCCATTTCTGTCTCTTCTGCTTCCTTATAAGAAAGCCACGCATTTCTTCTTTCCATTTTAGTGGTCCACCTTTCTTTATAGCTTCCGGCAGCTGCCGTTTCTCATCATATTATCTGCAATCTGTCTACTATTATAGGTCAAACATTTACGAATTTCCACCGCAATTCCCATTCTTTACAAAATCTTTATGATTCGTTATAGTAGTTCTTAAGAATTGGCCCTGTATCCAAAATTTTCAGGTATCTCACACACGGAAAGCTTTCTGTTTCACCGTAGACTTTACCTGTATGCTCCAACAGGGCAAAGGAGGAAACAACATGCAAGCATCTGCTCAGCTAAAAGAGCTTCTTCACAGCATCAACCGCAAAAGCTATCCTGCATACAAGTCTCTGCGGGGTGCATACCAGTTTGACCGTTATATTTTGTCCATTGACCACGTGCAGGGGGATCCTTTTGCCTCTCCCTCTCACATCAGTGTGAAGCTTTCCCACCGAGACACCGGATTTCCGGCAGAATATTATAAGGATTCCCTGACCCGCATCACACTGGGAGACTTTCTGAACCGCCAGTTTGAACAGCAGGTAAACCGTTATACCTTCCGTGCAAAAGGCTCCGGAAAAAGCGGCCTGATCTCAGTAAGCCACTGTGGTCAGGAGGTTCTTGCACGTACCGCCTGTGAAATAACGGAAAAAGGCATCACTGCCCGTTTTTTCATCGGTTTCCCGGCCAATGGCAGAACCATCAACTCTCCCGAACTGGAAAAAATCCTCTTCGATTTTCTTCCGATCTGTGTTCACAAGGCATTTTTTTACCGGAATCTTGACCCGGAAGCGCTGAGAAAAGCCATCTGCCTTGCCGAAGATCAGGCATTTATCCGTCAGGAGCTGAAAAAACGTTCTCTGGCTGCCTTTGTCAGTGACGGCGCTATCCTCCCCAGGGAAAGCGGCATCTCTTCACGCCCGATGAAAAACTCTGTTCCTTTTGTTTCTCCGGAAAGCCTGAGGGTTTCCATGGATCTGCCCCACAGAGGAACCATCACAGGCATGGGCATTCCCTGCGGCATCACATTGATCGTAGGTGGCGGCTACCATGGCAAATCCACCTTACTTAACGCACTGGAGCTGGGAATTTACGATCACATTTCCGGCGATGGCCGGGAGTATGTCATTACCGATCCTTCTGCTCAGAAGCTTCGCTCTGAGGACGGCCGTTTTATCAAAGATGTGGACATTTCTCTTTTTATCAACGATCTTCCAAATAAAAAAGACACCCTCTGCTTTTCTACAGAGGATGCCAGCGGCAGCACTTCACAGGCTGCCGGTATCGTGGAAAGTATGGAGACCGGAAGTAAAGTCTTTCTCCTTGACGAGGATACCTCTGCCACCAACTTTATGGTCCGTGATTCCTTCATGCAGCGGGTGATCTGCCGGGAAAAGGAGCCCATCACTCCATTTCTGGAACGTGCGCGGGATCTCTATGAAAAGGCAGGGATCTCCACTATCCTGGTTGCCGGAAGCTCCGGAGCTTTTTTCCATATTGCGGATACTGTGATCCAGATGGATAATTATCATCCGGTGGACATCACAGCAGTCACCAAAAAGCTCTGTCAGGAATATCCTCTCTCAGACGTTGAAACACCTGCGTTCCGTCTGCCGGAAAGCCATCGCATCATGACCAGGGCCAAAGTGGCTCCATCCCGCCACAGCCGTCCCGGACAGCCGGAAAGACTGAAAACCAAGGTTCACGGCAAAGATGGCTTTTCTCTTGGAAAAACCGAAGTGGATCTCCGCTATGTGGAGCAGCTGATCGACTCCGAGCAAACTGCATCCCTGGCGTTGCTTCTGAAATATGCCTGCGAACATCTCATTGACGGAAAACGTACTCTGCCGGAGATCATCACTTATCTGGATACTCAGCTGAAAAGGCAGGGATTGTCCTTCTTCTCGGAAGGCTCTTATATTCCATGCGGTTATGCCATGCCCAGGATCCAGGAAATATATTCCTGCTTTAACCGCTATCGCAGGCCGTAGCTGTGCCTGAAGCTGTATATCCAATAAATCTCAGACAACAAAAAAATGCTGCCGATAAACATTGGAAATCTTTATCTCCTCTGTCATTCGGCAGTTTTTTTCTGCAATGCAAAACCACCGTCCTGTCGGCTCTGTCTTGCCAACGGAACGGTGGTTTATCTTCATACATATTTTAGGGAAAGGAAAGAGTTTTTCTTAAGAGCTTCTGTTCTCTTAAGATGTTTATATCATACAGGATAAATGTGAGAGAAATTTGTACAATTTCTAATAAATTTATAAAATTTATTAACGAAGTCTAATCATTTTCCAAAATAATCCTGCTGATCATTATTTACCATGGTCTTCCGGAAAAATCCGAAATATTACAGCCGTTTCTTTCGCTTTTTAGTCGTGTCTCTGCTCTTTGTTATCATATGTCTCACAGAATCTGGCAGCAAAAGCCGGTGGCTCCTGATGCGCATACAGATGAGAAATGTCTCCAAAAGAGCTCATACGGAAGGACGCGATCCCTTTTCGCCTCTCCTCTGTAACAATGGTGCTCACCGATGACGGCGCCGCACAGAAATTCTGCAGCATCACCAGCGGAGAGATACTGAGAAGATAGCTGATGAGTACACAGCTTACACCGAAATGGCAGAAAAACACAAGCGTATCTTCATTGGCTTTTTCTGCTCTGTAATAATGTCCTTCCCGCACATAGCCATGCTCTGCCAGAACTTTATCAAAATTCTGTGTGACCCAGTCATACTCTTCTTTCATTTTTCCCTCTCGCAGGATGTCATTATCCCACCAGCGGTCAAAGCTGTAGAAATTTTCGATCTTCGTCCAGTCCTGGGGAAGCCAGTCCCAGGGAATGATCTTTTCCCCATGAAGATCCGGTCTTCTGATCTTTACGTCGAATTCTCTCAGCCACTTGCATTCTGTAGCTGTTCTTCCGTTTTTCTTCAGTGTGCAGGATGCGGTATCCTTTGCTCTTCCAAGCGGAGAAACATAAAAATCCCTGACATCAAGAGCTGCGATCTTTTCAGAAAGAAATTCCGCTTCCTTCCAGCCCTTTTCGGTCAGGGAATCTATTGTGTAATCCGGGTCTCCATGTCGTATAAAAAGTAATTTCATCTTTTGGTATCCTCCATTTCATAACCTGGATTTCCATTATATTCTTATTTTTTCAGTTGTCAATTCCTGATAGCTTCTGCTGCAGGGATCAAACCTGATCCGCGGTTTCTCCATGGAGCACAGCCTGCTGCTCCCTCAGCTCATAAACTGCCTTTTTCAATGCCTGAAAGCTCTCCTCACTGATTATGTGCTCGATCCTGCAGGCATCATGAATCGCTGTTTTTTCCTGGACTCCCAGTATCATCAGCCAGGAAGAGATCAGCTGATGACGTTCATATACCTTATCGGCAATCTTATGTCCGTCCTCTGTCAGACGGATATCTCCGTTGTCGGCTACTGTGATGAGATTTTTCTGGCGAAGATTCTTCATGGCAACACTGACACTCGGTTTCTTAAAGCCCATCTCTGCCGCGATATCCACAGCTCTTACAAGAGAGCTCCTGTTTCCAAGGATCAGGATCGTTTCCAAATAATCTTCAGATGATTCATTTGATCTCACGTTATTTACACCTCCCTCGGTTTGTTAAAACTAACCAAGTTAATCATAACATACTTTAGGAGAATGAGCAATGGTTTTTAATGCTTTCTGTTTAGTTCTGCCTCAATTGCCAGAAGGCACTGGCTGGAACATATCTGCAGAATTCTGGAAATTTCCAGGAGTTTTTCCCTGGAGCAGTTTCCCCGGAGCAGTTCACAATATCCCTGAAATTTCATCTGTACCAGGATATGTACCAGCTCGTGATCAACTTCTTGTCCACATTCCTTTTGAAAACGTTCATTAAGGATCTGCTCCATTTTCGTACAGGCATCCTCACGGAAGTTCACATATCTGGTACCTTCAGCTCCATCTATGAGGATTTTTGCGATGTCCCTGTTTTCCCAGATAAATTCCATAAGTATCCTGTCATATTCTTCCGGATGCAGTTGTTTTTCCTGATCCGTAAAGTCTCCCATGATCCGCTTCAGATCCTCTACCGTCTCTTCCACGATTTCTTCAAAAAGAGCTACTTTACTTTCAAAAAAGAAATATAGCGCTCCCGTAGTCACATCTGCTTTTTTGCAGATCGCACGAAGAGAAGCCTTCAGAAATCCCCTGTCTCTGAATTCTTCCTTCCCCGCTTCCAGAAGTCTGCTCCGCACAGCATTTTCTGATTTTTCCATATTTTACGCACTCCATCATTTTTCCTGCATTCCGCTTTGCAGGAAAATTCCGCTTATTTCTGACCAGATGTTAATTTTTTAGCAATCTGATCTTACTGATATTTTACCTTAAATCGCTGAAAAAAGAAAGTATTTTGTACCCCGTGTCAATCTGTCATCGGGGAATCTCCACGGTCTGTAACGATTTCATAGCCTACAGACTCCACACGTCTGGTAAGGCACCCTCTGCACTCTGCTGCTTCCTCGCCTGTACAGATCTTGTTATCATAAAGCTCATACTGTTTACGGTTCTTCACCGGAGAAAGATTGGGCATTACTACATTTGCACCCGCCTGAAAACCCTTTTCCCTGCCTCTGGGGTCCAGGGTCCCCAGTGCTGTGGTTGCCGGAAGAAGTACCTGTGGAAGCAGGATCCGGATGACAGACAGCAGAAACAGTGTCAGATCCACACTTCCTGCCGGTTCCTCTGCAAATTTCGTATCATGGTGCGGGACAAATGGTCCGATCCCCACCATATGCGGATTCAGGTCTTTAAGAAAAACAAGGTCTTCCGCCAGATACTCCAGCGTCTGTCCCGGCGCACCTACCATAAATCCGGCACCTATCTGATATCCCAGTTCCTTCAGGGTATAAAGACACTGTTTACGGTTTGCAAGACTTAAACTCTCCGGATGAAGATAACGATAATGTTCCTCACTGGCCGTCTCATGACGGAGTAAATAGCGGTCTGCTCCGACATCTTTAAATCTCTGATAGCTTTCTTTTGATTTCTCCCCAATGGACAGCGTGATCGCACAGTCCGGATATCCCTGTTTGATGGACCGGATGATGTCAACCATCCGGTCATCATTAAACCATGGGTCTTCCCCTCCCTGGAGCACAAATGTCCGAAATCCCAGCTCATAGCCATTCTCGCAGCACTGCAGGATTTCTTCCTTCGTAAGGCGGTAACGGCTGGCATTCCTGTTAGAACGGCGGATCCCGCAGTAATAGCAGTCATTTCTGCAGTAATTGGTAAATTCTATCAGACCTCTTGTATATATTTTATTTCCAAAATATTTTTTCTGTATACGGACAGCCTCTTCCCGAAGCAGACGAACCGCATCCGGATCCTGGTATAAGTGCAGAAGTTCCGGATATTCTTCCTTTGTCAGCTGTCCTTCTTTTATAAATTTTTCAACGATCCCCATACTTTATCTGTCCTTCTCTTTTATTTACAAAACTATCTGTAAAAAATATTTTATCACAAAAAAACAGATATTGCACAATATAAGTATACATGCAATATCTGTTCTTACAGAATGGTTACTGTTCATTCCGTTCTCAGTAACACAGAATGATCCAATTTTTATTTAATAAGATCCTTTACAACCTCACCGGCAATGATCAGTCCCACTACGGAAGGCACAAAGGCATTACTTCCCGGTACCTGACGTCTCTGAGTACATTTTCTTTCTGTTCCCGGAGGACAGATGCAATGAGACTTGCAGCTGATCGCCATATCATCAATTGGAGTCATTGGCTTCTCCTGTGAGTAAACCACCTTCAGTTTTTTGATTCCCCGTTTTTTCAGTTCACGGCGCATGACCTTTGCAAGGGGACAGACGGACGTTTTATAAATATCTGTCACTATAAAACCTGTTGGATCCATCTTATTTCCGGCCCCCATAGAGCTGATGATCGGTGTTCCTGAAGCCTTTGCCTGCTCTACGAGCATCAGCTTTCCAGTTACAGTGTCGATCGCATCGACTACATAATCATACTGGGAAAAATCAAAGGAATCTGCTGTCTCCGGCACATAAAATGTTTTGTGGATATTTACAACTGCATCCGGATTAATTTCAAGAATACGTTCTCTGGCCACGTCAACTTTATATTTCCCTACGGTCTTTCTTGTTGCGTAAATCTGGCGATTGATATTGGTGAGGCATACTTTATCATCATCAATGAGATCCAGGGTACCTACGCCACTTCTGACCAGTGCTTCCACCGTATATCCGCCAACACCGCCAATTCCGAATACTGCGACTCTGGAATTTTTCAGCTTTTCCATTCCTTCTTTTCCGATTAATAATTCTGTTCTTGAAAACTGATTCAGCATTTTCTGACTTCTCCTTATATTCTTTCCATGTATATTTATACTGACAATGGATATATTTTTTATATCTGTCCGATTTGTTTTACAACTGTCAGGATTCTATCATGGGAAAATAGCCTTGTCAATATCCCTACCAATAAGCTAGGAATATTTCCCGTTTCATCAATAAATTTTATGACACAAAAAAAGATCCCTGAAAAAGGAATCTTACTGATACTGCGGGTAGCCGGACTTGAACCGGCACGGAGTTGCCCCCGAGAGATTTTAAGTCTCTTGTGTCTGCCTATTCCACCATACCCGCATATTCAATTAATTTGTTCAAAAATGGGGCCTATAGGGCTCGAACCTATGACCCTCTGCTTGTAAGGCAGATGC
>OLNV01002293.1_pt1 | contig 10895 bp, 9 predicted proteins | sample 1672891 | NCBI WGS metagenome assembly OLNV01 (sample SAMEA3136734, study PRJEB25190) | human gut metagenome | biome: human gut; feature: human-associated habitat; material: faeces | place: Austria | collected 2013 | reverse complement strand
CCGGAAGAAGTGGTGAAATAACGGGAGGAAGAGAATATGCTGAAATTTTTTAAAGGAAAAGATAAAGGGAATTTAATCTATGCACCCTGTAAGGGTAGAGTGGTTCCCCTTGCGGAGGTTCCGGATCCGGTCTTTGCGGATAAGGTACTGGGTGACGGTTTCGCCGTGATCCCGGCAGACGGCAGGATATATGCTCCGGCAGACGGTGAGGTGGCAATGGTATTTGATACGCTTCATGCAGTTACGCTGACAAGCACTCAGGGCGCGGAAATACTGATACATATCGGACTGGATACAGTCACACTTAAGGGCGAACCCTTTAAAGCGCACGTTGCAGCAGGTGACAAGGTCAAAAAAGGTGACCTTCTGATAGAGGCTGATCTGGACAAAATTGAGAAAGCCGGTTTAAACACGATTATCCCGGTTCTGATCTGCAACACAGATGATTACGGAAAGATAAGCCTCCAGAAGGAGGGGGATGTTTCGGCGGATGAAGCCGTCCTCAAGCTTTCATGATCATCTTCATGCAGCTGACAGGCTTATAGCAGCCCGGAGATAGTAGCAATTTTCGGGGTGTTATAACCGGAGTGATCCGGTCAAATATATTTATTTTAAGGGAGGGGAAATATATGAAATTTCTTCAAAAACTGGGAAAAGCGTTAATGCTTCCGGTGGCAGTACTGCCGATCTGTGGTATCCTCATGGGTATCGGATACTGGTTATGTCCGGCAACTATGCAGGGTGGAGACATTCATGGCGCAGCCAATCTGATCGGTCTGTTTCTGGTTAAGGCAGGCGGAGCTCTGATCGAAAACATGGCAATCCTTTTTGCTATCGGTGTTGGTGTCGGTATGTCAGAAAAGAATGACGGAACCGGCGGAATCGCTGCACTTGCATCCTGGCTGATGCTCACAACACTTCTTTCTACAGGATTTGTTACAACCATCATGCCATCAATCGCAGACAATGCAACAAAAACTCTTGCATTTGACAAAATTGCGAATCCTTTTATCGGAATCCTTGCCGGTATCATCGGATCTACATGCTATAACAAATTCAAGAGCACCAAGCTTCCTGACTGGCTGTCATTCTTCAGCGGCAAGCGCTGCGTAGCGATCATCGCAGGAGTGGTTTCCATTATCGTATCTGCTGTATTACTGTTTGTGTGGCCATTACTTTTCAGTGCACTTGTAGCATTAGGAAAAGCAGTTGCAGGTATGGATGTTGTTGGTGCAGGTATCTATGCATTCCTGAACCGTCTGCTGATCCCTACCGGATTACATCACGCACTGAACAATGTATTCTGGTTTGACACCATCGGACTTGGTGATCTTCAGCACTTCTGGGCAGGTGAAACCTCTGCAGATGTATCCTGGAGCCTTGGAATGTACATGTCCGGATTCTTCCCATGTATGATGTTTGGTATTCCTGGTGCAGCACTTGCAATGGTAAGATGTGCGAAACCTGCAAAGAAAAAAGTTGCCATCGGTCTTGTTGCATCTGCAGCGATCTGTGCATTTATCTGTGGTGTAACTGAGCCGTTCGAGTTTGGATTTATGTTCCTTGCTCCTGGCCTCTATGTGATCTATGCATTACTTTACGGTATCTTTACCATGATCACAGTTGCTCTTGGCTTCCGTGCAGGCTTCAGCTTCTCCGCCGGTGCGATGGATTTACTTTTCTCATCCTCACTTCCGGCAGCACAGAAAACATGGCTCATCCTTCCTCTTGGAATTGCAGCATTCATTGTATTCTATGTTGTATTCCTTTTTGCCATCAAGAAATTTGATCTGAAGACTCCGGGAAGAGAAGACGATGATGATCTTGAGGCAGAGAAGAATATTGAGCTTGCAAATGATGACTATACTGCTATTGCCGCAAAGATCCTTGAAGGCTGTGGCGGAAAAGAGAACATCACAAGCATTGATAACTGCATCACAAGACTGAGACTTGAGGTTAAGGATATTACAGCTGTAAATGATAAGGTGATCAAATCTGCAGGTGTTGCAGGCGTGATCAAACCTGGAAAAACTTCTGTACAGGTTATCATCGGAACCAAGGTTCAGTTTGTTGCAGATGCATTTTCTGCGCTTTGTAAATAATGGCTTTTTTGGAGTTAGGTATTTGTTAAAATAATTATGGGGGCAGCAGAACTGTGAAAACGGTTCTGCTGCTGTTTTTTGTATACCTTATATTGACCAATACTTTCAAAAAGCGTAGAATGTTACTTCGATAAAAAGCAACCGGTCAGTGCGTTTACAATTGCAATATTTCTACAGGGGGAATGAAGTTAATGAAATCCTGCATATTTCACAAAAAATATCTTTTAGCCGGCATATATATTATTTTTGTTCTGTTTACCTGCTGTAATTCCCGATTTTATCATACACCGCTGGCAAAAATATGTTCTGTAACAGAAAAACAGACTCTGAGCAGAGAAGGAACCAGGGGCTCAAAAGAATATTATTATACTCAGAATATTACGGCACGGATATTAAACGGTTCGCATAAAGGGGAAAAAATAACGGTCTCTAATGAATATACATCTTCTCAGGTTCAGACCAAGAAATATCATAAAGGAGACACCGTTCTTTTAAGCGGTTCAAAGGAAAGCCCCGGAAAAACGATACGCTCTGTAAAAAGGGATGGGTATCTGGCCTTATTGGCAGGAGGATTATTTTTTCTTCTGATCTGCATTACAGGAAAGCAGGGATTTTACACGATCATATCACTGATACTGAATACAGTCATATTTGCGTATGGATTTCAGGCTTTTACAGAAGGCAAAAATATTTTAAATATCTGTAATGTCATCGCAGTTCTTTTTTCACTGACTACATTGATCTGCTTAAATGGAATTCATAGAAAAACATTTTCCTCAGTTCTTTCAACACTGTGTGTTCTGTTTCTGATCATGGCATTGTTTGAATTTTCTATTTATATGTACGGAGATCTGGATTATTCCAATCTGGAATACCTTGGAAGTACAGGCAATTCAGCAGATATATTCTGGGCAGATATTATGCTGACAGGACTTGGTGCAATTATGGATGTGACGGTGACGATCAGCGCAGCAGTAGGAGAGATCGTGCGGAAAAATCCATCGGTTTCTCTGAGAAGACTGATACATTCCGGTCGTGAAATCGGATATGATATTATGGGAACCATGATAAATGTACTGCTGTTTGTTCTGGCAAGCGGCATGATTCCCATGTTCATACTTAAGATGAATAATGATATAAGCTTTGTAACGATCGTGAGATACCACATTCCATATGATATCTGTCGTTTTCTGATAGAAAGTATTGGAATTGTACTGGCAATACCGGTATCTGTTTTTATTGCTTCAGCGATTATGAAAATACCATCACGGAAAAGGGGTGTCAGAGAATGATCATTTTTCTTGCATTGATTTTAATTTTTCTGGTGATCTTGATTGGCGGAGAGCGTGGAGCCATGTCAATTATGACATTGGCGGGGAATATTGTAATTTTGTTTTTTTCAATTATGCTGATGTCTGCCGGTTTTCCTGTACTGCTCCTGATATTGGTGGCAGGTGCAGGTGTCTGTTATATTTCTCTGTTTTATCAGAACGGAAATAATCCAAAGACGCGGGCGGCTTTTCTGGCTACACTGCTGGTAATGTTACTTTTGTTTATTCCGATTTATATTATTACGTGGAGATCAGGAAGTTACGGGTTAAATGAGCTGCAGATTTCGGAAGACGATTTTATGTATTATTACAGTACGGACCTTCATATTAACATGCTTCATGTAGGAATATTTGTAACTGTTTTCAGTACTCTTGGGGCTGTTATCGATACAGCATTATCTGTAACATCTTCTGTATATGAAGTCTGGACTCATAAAAACAGTCTGACAGCGAAAGAGCTTACAGCTTCCGGCTATCAGGTTGGGAAAGAAATTATCGGTACAACGGTAAATACGTTGCTGTTTGCTTATCTTGGAGGAACTATTTTATTATTTTCATACATTCAGACACAGCAATATAGCCTGGAGATCATTCTTAATTCCCAGTTCCTATTCCAGGATGTTGCAGTCATGCTATCTGGTGCGGTAGCCTGCCTTATTACCGTCCCGGTATCGATCAGATGTATTATTCGACAGATCTCATGAAGCATATCTCCACTGCACTGAATACGGAATCCATGGTCCCGATACAGATGTTCTTTCCTGTATTCAGCAGACGTGGGCTCTCTTTTATGAAAGCAGTTATTATATTTATGTATTTATGGGAGTGTTTTTACAGGCAGTTCCATTTCTGATCCTGGGAGTCCTTCTATCTTCGGCGCTTCAGACATATGTATCGGAAAAATGGATCGTAAAATTACGTGAAATGTGAAGAAAGTGTGAAATTAGCACTCGCCTCTTGACAGTGCTAATAATGCGTGTTATAGTACATACAGAACAAAGGAAGAGAGAAAAAAGAAATCTTCCGGAGAAAGTTCTTACAGAATTTGCAGATGTTTTCAGAAACAGTAAATTAAAAACGCCTGCGCAGCACGCAGCGAATATAGATCAGGAGGAATGAGTTATGTTAATGCCAAGTATTTTCGGAGAAGATTTATTTGATGATTTTATGGGATATCCGACAGGCCGTCAGGCAGCTGCCAATGCTTATCCTCAGGTGAAGGATATGATGAAGACAGATATCCGTGATGTAGATGGCAATTATGAACTGGAGATCGATCTTCCGGGATTTAAGAAAGAGGATGTGAAGATCCAGCTGAAGAATGGTTATCTGAACATTCAGGCAACCAGAGAAGAGAAGAAGGACGAGAAGGATGATAAAGGTAAATATGTTCGCAGAGAACGTTATACAGGAACCTGCAACAGAAGCTTTTATGTAGGCTCGAGCATTAAGCATGAAGATATCCATGCGAAATATGAGAACGGAATCCTTCATGTAACCTTCCCGAAGGAAGAGACCAAGAAAGAAGCAGAAGAGAAGAAATTTGTTTCTATTGATTGATCAGCATTTATTGTGAAGCCCCGGTACTTGATTGCAAGCTCCGGGTGATGGGATATAGCATAATAACAATATCCGGAACAACCCAAACGGATATTGCAAATATTAAAGCTCCAAATTGCACATTGCATTTGTTTATATAAATGAATATAACCCCCTTTTTTCCACCCCTCTGCCAATGTCCGGCAGAGGGGTTCTTTACGTTTCAGCCTGAAGTACAGAGGTGAATTTTGATTATTGTTTACTGGTAATATTCCGCGAAGCGTGTTGCTGAGAACGGAGTGAACAGTAACGAATTCTGATTAACTTTACACTCTTTCCTCACTCTGTTATACTTGGAACAGGTAAACAGCGGAAATTCGGCAATACTATAAAATTGGGGAAAGAGTTTTTACAGAGGTGAATATATGGGAGATAAGATCAAGGTTATCATGGACTGTGATCCCGGAATCGATGACGGGATCGCACTGGCATATGCGGCAGCACATCAGGATGAACTGGAGCTGCTTGCAGTGACGACATCTGCAGGAAGTACCAGGATAGAAAGAGTGACCAAAAATGCACTGGAGCTGGTGGATTTTTACGGACTGAAGGTTCCGGTGGCAGGAGGCCAGGACCGTCCTCTTGTGAAAGCGGCAATTTATGCGGAAGAATTCCACGGAGAGACAGGCCTTGGCCACTGTGTTCTGCCGGAGACAAAAAAAGAGCTCGCATCAGACAATGCAGTGCTTTTTATCCGTGACATTCTGAATGCCATTCCGGAGGGCGAGCAGGTAGTAATGATCGAAACTGCACCAATGACTAATCTTGCACTTCTGTTGAAGGTTTTTCCTGAAATAAAGAATAAGATCAGAAAAATTGTATTTACAGGCGGCGCAGCAAAAGGCGGAAACATCACACCGGCAGCGGAATTCAACATCTACGCAGATCCGGAGGCGGCAAAGATCGTATTCGATTCCGGAATCCCACTGATCATGTGTGGACTGGATGCTACCCTGAAATGTAATCTCACCAGAAACCAGATCATGAAGCTGTGCCAGTCCGGTGATCCGGCAGCCAGAGCCTGTGGAGATATGGCTGGCTACGTACTTGAAAATTTTTCCAAATATCGCTGCGTGGCAAGTATCCATGCTGCTGTACCGTTTATGTATCTCATCCATCCGGAGTTCTTTAAAACAGAAAAAGTATTCCTGGATGTGGATTGTTCAGACGGTACCGGACGGGGTGCCACATTATGCGATTTCCGCTGGTGGCTACACGAAGAAGACGAAATGAAAGATATGATTCTGACAGATGCAGATACAGAAAGCTTCCAGCAGGAGCTGTTTGAAGCGATTTATTCTGTGTCCGAATGCAAAAATATGAAATAGCCGGACAACGATCCGGAAACAGCTGCATTTATGAAGCAGCTGAGCAGTCAGATAAGAGGACAGAAAACCCATGAACTATATTGTATTTGACCTGGAATGGAACCAGAATCCGGATGGAAGAAGACATCCGGATAGTCGGCTCCCGTTTGAGATCATAGAGATCGGGGCAGTAAAATTAAATGAAAAAAGAGAGATCGTTGATACCTTTCAGTGCCTGATCAAGCCCAAAGTGTACCACTGGATCCACGACAGTATCCATGAAGTGATCCACGTGGATTATCATGAACTGGAAAAAGGCATCCCTTTTCCAAGGGCGATCCGCAGATTTCTGGAATGGTGCGGGGAGGAGTATCGCTTTTTTACCTGGGGAGACCAGGATGTGATGGAACTTCAGCGCAATATGAAATACTATAATCTTCTGAAGCTGATGCCAGGGCCGGTGCATTACTACGATGTGCAGAAACTTTTCAGCATAAAATTCGAGGATGGAATATCCAGGCGTTCCCTGGAATATGCTACAGACTACCTGCAGCTTCCCAAAAACCGGGATTTTCACCGGGCACTGGCAGATGCCAGCTATACTGCCAGGATACTCCTGGAGATCGATGAAGCCTGCATGATCCGCCATCCGTCCCTGGATGTATATCAGAATCCAAAATCCAGAGACAGCGAGATCTATATTTCCTATACAGACCATGACAAGTTTGTGTCCAGGGAATTTGTATCAAAGGAGCGTCTGATGAAGGATCGTACCATGGTAAGTACCATGTGTCCTATCTGCAGATGCCCTGCCAAGAGGAAGATCCGCTGGTTCAGTACCAACAATTCCAAGGTGTATTACAGCCTTGCCCTTTGCCATGAGCATGGACCTGTTGCCGGAAAGATCCGGATCCGAAAAACCGATGAGGGAAAATATTTCGGGGTGAAGACCCTGAGAGCAGAAGATACAGAAGCGGCGGATGAGATCCGTGAAAAGCACGAATCTCTCCGCCGCAGGAAAATGTTACGAAGCCAGGAGAAGATCTGATACGATGTTTCGTTCGTATTGCATTCCCCATCCGACCATTTGTTTCTTATAATAATATTTGCTTTTCAGACGCAGTGGGCCGACAGCATTCTGAAGAACGGCCTGGCGTTTGTTAAGCTGTGATTTTTTGATACCTTTTGGAAGAGTCACATAAACCTTTGTCTGATAATAAAACGGATAGGTGTTTCCGTTATTCTTAAGGATATATTTGTCACAAGGGAGTACCTTAAACGGGACTGGCTCCATGGACACCTTCATATCCACCTTTTCAAAATTTTCAAAACCATAATTAAAAAGAGAAGCGGTATCGCTGTAAGCATTTGCCGCGGAAGTAGAATTCAGGATCACGGCTACCAGCGTTATATTTCCTCGTTTGCAGTAGGTGACAAGTGTGTTGCCGGATGCATCCGTGTAGCCTGTTTTTCCGCCACGGACGCCTTCATAATAATATTCGCCGTTTTTCATCATCTTGTGATGATTGAGCAGCTGGCGGGCTTCCGCAAATTTATTGGTAGGCGGGATCTCGTAATAACGTTTGGTGCAGTATCGCCGGAAAAGAGGATTCAGCCAGGCGGATTTGGCGATCTTTGCCATGTCGGAGGCTGTGGTGTAATGATTCTCATCCGGAAGACCGTTGGGATTATTAAAGTGTGTGTTCTTGCAGCCAAAAAGCTTGGCGCGCCAGTTCATGAGTTCTGCGAATTTCTTTACAGAGCCGGAAACTTCTTCCGCAACGGCGACAGACATTTCATTAGCGGACTGGAGCATGACAGCCATCAGGGCCTGATCCCTGGTGAATTTTTCACCGGGAGCAGCATAAATACTGGAATCTCCGGCAGTTACACTGGTGGAAGCTTTTTCAGATACGGTAATGTTTGTCTTAGTATTCAGATTTTCACAGGCAAGCAGTGTAGTCAGGACCTTCGTGATGCTGGCAGGGTAGAGCTGTGTGTCCGCATTTTTGGAATAAAGAACGGCTTCTGTATTTACGTCCATAAGGACTGCAGCCTGTGCTTCGATGCTGGGACCTTTGGGCCACCCGTCAATGGAATCGGTGTCGGCAGCCTGTGAATAATAGCTGGAGTGAGCAGGCGTGACTGCTGCGGCCTGACCATCAGGAACCGGTGTGGCAGTGACGATAGGATCACCATATTCATCGTATCCATAGGCAGCCGCCGCGCAGGGAGCTGCGCCTGTGAGCAGGATCCCTATGCCGAGAATGCCTGCAAAGATCCGGCGCAAGGATCGTTTTTTCATATTTTTCATAACAAGATACCTTTCAGTGATAAATCCGGGCGAGAAGGTTATTATTCATTTGAGAATCAGTAACCGAAAAAATCTTGCCCGTTTTGTGATGAGGTGCAGTATTTCATTAATTATAGCATTGTATTAATGAAACGCTGTATTTTTGCCCTCAAGATTCTGTAGTAGTATACCACTTTCCTCCCGGAAAAACCACTTGCAGTCTGTGAAAATTCCATTAAGAAGAAGTGAACATACATATAATAAGAAAAAATCCCTGAAAACACTTGACATATGGATTTTCCCCAACCTATAATAGACAGCGTATATAGAAAAAGCTGTGATGGAGACAGTAGGCCATATGGAAAGCTTGCAGCGAACTGGGGATGGTGGGAGCCCGGGACGAGTAAATATGGCGGAATATCACTCCTGAGCTTCAGTTCCGAAGTTGTCCGGCAGCAGCCGGAAGAATATCTGATATACAGATGATCATTAAGTAAGAACTGACGGATTTCCTCCGTTACAGGGAACATATATCGGCAGATACAAAGAATTGTCCGCCATGAACAGACATGGAACAACAGCCCGCGCCATAACACAGAGCATAAGAACACAGCAGAAGACGCAGGGATCCGGACACAGGCCCGTATAATGTAACAGGTGGTACAGCGAATCAGACTTCGTCCTTTTACAGGATGGGGTCTTTTTTTATAAGTGCCCGAAGCATTGGCACGAACAGGTATCTGTGAAGAAACAATCCGCTGTGGCCTTACAGATGAGGCAGCAGCCAGTAATCAGACACAGGAGGTAAATATTGTGTATCGTAAAGTTGACACGAATCTGAATTTTGTTGACCGTGAAAAAGAAGTCGAGAAATTCTGGAAAGACAACAAGATTTTCGAAAAGAGTATGGACAGCCGTAAAGAGGGCGAGACATACACATTCTATGACGGACCGCCTACCGCAAATGGTAAGCCACATATCGGACACGTTCTGACACGAGTTATCAAGGATATGATCCCGAGATACCGTACAATGAAGGGGTACATGGTTCCGAGAAAAGCAGGATGGGATACTCACGGACTTCCGGTTGAGCTTGAGGTTGAGAAGAAGCTTGGCCTTGACGGCAAGGAGCAGATCGAGGAGTACGGAATGGAGCCGTTCATTCAGCAGTGTAAGGAGAGCGTATGGAAATACAAGGGAATGTGGGAGGATTTCTCCTCTACCGTTGGTTTCTGGGCTGACATGGAGCATCCGTATGTAACATACGACAACAATTTCATCGAGTCCGAGTGGTGGGCGCTGAAAGAGATCTGGGAAAAAGGTCTCCTTTATAAAGGCTTTAAGATCGTTCCTTACTGCCCACGCTGTGGAACTCCGCTTTCCGCACAGGAGGTTTCTCAGGGCTACAAGACTGTTAAAGAGCGCTCTGCGATCGTACGTTTCAAGGTTGTTGGTGAGGACGCATACTTCCTGGCATGGACAACAACACCATGGACACTTCCATCCAACGTTGCACTTTGTGTAAACCCGGATGAGATCTACTGCAAGGTAAAAGCAGCAGACGGCTATACCTACTACATGGCAGAGGCACTTCTGGACAAGGTTCTCGGCAAGCTTGCAAAGGATGATGAGCCTGCATATGAGATCCTTGAGAAATATAAAGGAACAGACCTTGAGCGCAGAGAATATGAGCCGCTTTTTGCATGTGCAGGAGAGGCAGCAGCAAAACAGCACAAAAAAGCTCATTTCGTAACCTGTGACAACTACGTTACCATGAGTGATGGTACCGGTATCGTTCATATCGCACCTGCATTTGGTGAGGATGACAGCCGTGTCGGACGTGAGTATGACCTTCCGTTCGTACAGTTCGTAGACGGACAGGGTAACATGACCAAAGAGACACCATACGCAGGTGTATTCGTAAAGAAAGCGGACCCGATGGTCCTCACAGACCTTGACAAAGAGGGCAAGCTTTTTGACGCACCGAAATTCGAGCATGATTATCCGCACTGCTGGAGATGTGACACACCGCTTATCTACTATGCACGTGAGTCCTGGTTCATCAAGATGACTGCAGTAAAGGATGATCTGATCCGTAACAACAATACTATCAACTGGATTCCGGAGAGCATCGGTAAGGGACGTTTCGGTGACTGGCTTGAGAACGTTCAGGACTGGGGTATTTCCAGAAACCGTTACTGGGGAACACCACTGAACATCTGGCAGTGTGAATGCGGACATATGCATTCCATCGGAAGCCGTC
>OLNV01002275.1_pt1 | contig 11009 bp, 7 predicted proteins | sample 1672891 | NCBI WGS metagenome assembly OLNV01 (sample SAMEA3136734, study PRJEB25190) | human gut metagenome | biome: human gut; feature: human-associated habitat; material: faeces | place: Austria | collected 2013 | reverse complement strand
TTTTACAAGCATGATAAGCACCATTGCCGACAGTGACATGTCCCGCATTTTCTTTTTCGATGACATCAACAGCAAACAATATTTCTTCAAGCAGTTTTTCGCCGGAGCGTTCACCATGGTAGCCATGACTGGATTAGACCAAGATATGATGCAACGCAATCTCAGTTGTAAAAACTTCAAAGACTCGCAAAAGAATATGATCACCAGCATCATTTCACAGTGCTTCGTTATTCTGCTGTTCCTGATGCTAGGTGTGTTGCTTTACACATTTGCCGACAGCCAAGGCATACAAGTGGATAAAAGCGATAAACTCTTCCCCGTAATCGCCACCGGGAATTACTTCCCTGTCATTGTAGGTATTCTGTTTATCATCGGACTGATTTCCTCCGCCTATTCGGCAGCCGGCTCTGCATTGACTGCACTCACAACGTCTTTCACCGTAGATATTCTAGGCACGAAAGGCAAGACGGAAGAAGAGGTTGTGAAAATCCGGAAACGGGTGCACGTGGGAATGGCCGTAACAATGGGGGGCACTATCTTTGTGTTCAATCTGTTGAACAATACCAGCGTAATCGATGCCGTATATATTCTGGCAAGCTACACATACGGTCCTATCCTGGGTCTGTTTGCCTTCGGCATCTTTATGAAGCAGCAAGTGCATGATAAATATATACCGGCAGTAGCTGTCGCTTCCCCGTTTCTCTGTTTTATCCTGCAAAAGAATTCGGAGGCATGGTTCAACGGTTATCAGTTCAGCTATGAGTTGCTCATATTCAACGCATTGTTCACATTCATCGGACTCTGCATATTGATAAGAAAAAACAAGAAAAACATTTAACTTAATACGTCATCATCATGAGTGTAAGACTTCACTTTTTATTCAGTATGCTTGTCGCCGTCCTTATCCCCCATACGGGCGGCGCGCAAGAACTCTCTCCAGAAATCCGCCAAGAAATAGGAAAATTTCTGGATGCTACCGCGCGAAAAGAGGTATCCATAGGACACATCACGATTGACTCCGTTGCCATAAAGGGTAACGCTCTGCAACTGTTTGCCAACATGAACTGTTCCTACATTCCTTTCCGGGAAAATAACGTGGCAGAGATTTATCAAGGAATCAGCGCCTTGTTACCGGCCGAACTTACAAAATACAGATTGCAGTTACATACCAATAAACACTGTATTGAAGAACTGATACCTCAGGCGCTTCGTTCAAAAAAAGATAAAAAAGCCCTGGTATTCAGCCAAGAAGTGAAAAAGCCTTTGGTGACCAAAGTATCCAGCCCCTATACGCCCACTAACGGATTGCAGAATCGCCACATAGCCTTATGGCAAAGCCATGGTTTCTACTATGAGCTGAAACTAGACCGTTGGGAGTGGCAACGCGCCCGCTGTCTTCAGACTGTGGAGGACCTGTATACACAAAGTTTTGTTCTCCCCTACCTCGTCCCGATGCTGGAAAATGCCGGAGCCAATGTGCTGATTCCACGTGAGCGTGACTGCCAGACTGCCGAAATCATTATTGATAACGACGGTTGCCTCAATACACGCTCCATTTATACGGAAAAGGTAACCGACAAGCCTTGGATGCAAGGTGTCGGAAAAGGTTTTGCACATCTACGCCCGTTATACACCGATTTTGAGAATCCATTTAAAGAAGGAACATTCCGCACCATAGAGACTATTAAGAAAGGAAAAGAAAGCGTAAAGAAGATTCCAGAGCCATTCGAAAGAAAGAGACGGGCGATTGAAGAGCGTTTTTCCTCTCTCTCTCAAGAAAAGATTCGAGAGATTGAGAAGAGAAAAGAGCAGGGAGATGCTGCAGAGCAAAGGGTATCTGTTTTAGCAAAAAATAGTATGGAAAATAATGTGCGAGATTCTGTCCAGGGCAATGACGGGAATAATGCACAAAATCCTATTCAAAATCCTGCCCAAAACACTACGGGAAATATGTCTGGAAGTGTTAATGGTTATTCAGGTGTACACGGTGAAAATTCAGAAAATGCAACAGAAATTTCAAATCGAAGAAGTTCGATAGAAGAAAGAATTGCCCGACTGCATGTCGGAGAGAACAACGCAATCAAAAAAGAGATTGATGATGTGATTCCAAAATCAATGGATGAAAGTACTGCAAAAGCCGAAGAATATTCGGAAAGTGATGACAGACAAATAAAACAGGATAAAAAGCCAAGTGGACAGAAAGAACTCCTGAAAGAAGCAGATACTTACGGAAAAGGCACCCAAATGAGCTTCGCCGATGTTCCGCTCCTTTCCGAAGAAGCCCGTCCAAAGCACCGTATCATCGGGCAGGTGTTCCGCACCTACTGGCTGGTAGAATTTGATGAGAAGCTGTTTTTTGTAGATCAGCATGCGGCACATGAAAAGGTAATGTATGAGAAGTTAAAGAAAGATTTGGAAAATAATACAATTGTCCAGCAGATGGTTGCCCCTCCGGTCATTCTTACTTTTAGCATAAAAGAACAGCAGAAGTTTAAGATTTGTGAAGAATCTTTCAAAAAACTTGGATTTCTTATTGAAGAATTCGGCGGAAACGAGTATTGTATTCGTGGGGTTCCGGCGAATCTGCTCGGAATTGACCCGCAGGAGCTGTTTATCGAAATTTTTGACCAGATTGAGGAAAACAGTGGTAAGATGAATTTAGAAATGATCACAGACAGATTGGCAACGATGGCTTGCAAGGCAGCCGTAAAGGGTAATACAGCCATGTCTTATCAGGAAATGGATGCACTGATGGATCAGCTTATGAAGCTCGATAATCCATATCAGTGTCCACATGGCCGTCCAACGATTATTTCTATGACAAAGTATGAATTAGAAAAAAAGTTTAAGCGAGTACAGTAGAGGGGGATGGTTGTGGAACAGAAAAAACCTCTTATTATATTAACCGGACCGACAGCCGCCGGAAAGACAAAGCTTTCTATTGGTCTGGCAAAAAGTATTGGCGGAGAGATTATCAGTGCAGATTCCATGCAGGTGTATAAAAAGATGGATATCGGTACAGCAAAGATTCGTCCGGAAGAAATGGACGGAGTGCCGCATTATCTGGTAGATGAATTTGATCCATCAGAAGAATTCAACGTCGTTGTTTTTGTAGAAAGAGCGAAAGCTGCGATGGAGAAGATTTATGCTGCAGGTCATATCCCGATTATTGTCGGGGGAACTGGATTTTACATTCAGGCGTTGCTTTATGATATTGACTTTTCAGAGCATGAAGAAAAGGAGAGTTACCGAAAGGAATTAGAACAGCTTGCGAAAGAAAAAGGAAAAGAATATCTTTACGAAATTCTTAAGGAAGTTGACCCGGAATATGCACAGATTGTACATTTTAATAATGTAAAAAGAGTAATCCGGGCACTCGAATACCATAAAGAGACCGGACATAAGTTATCGGAGCATAATAAGGAACAAAGGCAGAAAGACTCCCCTTATAATTTTGCGTATTTTGTATTATATCACGATAGAGAAGTGCTGTATGACCGCATCAACAGACGTGTCGATCTGATGATGGAGGACGGGCTTCTTGAGGAAGTAAAAGGATTGATAGAAGAAGGATACACAAAGGATCTTGTATCCATGCAGGGACTTGGCTATAAAGAGTTTTTTGATTATTTTGATGGGGAGATGTCTTTAGAGGAGACTGTCGATAAAGTCAAAAGAGATACAAGACGTTTTGCAAAAAGACAGCTTACCTGGTTTCGACGGGAAAAAGAAGTTGTCTGGCTGAATAAAAAGGAATATGAACAGGAAAAGAACCTGCTTGATTCTGTTTTAAATATAATAAAAGAGAAAGGAATCTGTAATGGAACAAAGAGATAAGATACTGGAAGAGTATTATGCACAGATGGGAATCGCAAAGCCGGTCTACGACTTTTGCATGAAAGTAGAGGAAGAATTAAAAGACCGCTTTTTATCTATAGATAAAACTGCAGAATGTAATCAGATGAAGGTGCTCCGTGCGATGCAGAAAAATCATTTAAGTGAGGCTTGCTTTGCACCGACAACTGGCTATGGATATAATGATATTGGAAGAGAGACATTAGAGAAGATTTATGCTGATGTATTTGGAACAGAAGATGCATTGGTAAGACCACAGATTACCTGTGGAACACATGCGCTTGCGCTTGCATTAATGAGCCAGCTTAGACCAGGAGATGAACTGTTATCCCCTGTAGGCAAGCCATATGATACGTTGGAAGAAGTTATAGGGATTCGTCCGTCCAATGGCTCTCTTGCAGAATATGGCATCAGTTACCATCAGGTAGATTTGCTGCCAGATGGTGAGTTTGACTGGGATGGTATTGAGAAGGCATTAAATGAAAAAACAAAGCTTGTTACTATTCAGCGTTCCAAAGGCTATGCCTCCCGCCCGACTCTTTCTGTAAAAAGAATTGGAGAGTTGATTCATTTTATTAAGGAAAGAAAACCAGATGTACTCTGTATGGTAGATAACTGTTATGGAGAGTTCGTTGAGATTGAGGAACCATCACAGGTAGGAGCAGATTTGATTGTCGGTTCTCTGATTAAGAATCCGGGTGGCGGACTTGCTCCGATCGGTGGTTATCTTTGTGGAACAAAGGAATGTATCGACAGGGCAGCTTACCGTCTGACTTCTCCTGGACTTGGCAAAGAGGTGGGAGCAACGCTTGGCGTTACAACTTCACTTACACAGGGACTTTTCTTAGCACCAACAGTTGTAAAGGGCGCGTTAAAGGGTGCGGTTTTTGCGGCAAATATTTATGAAAAGTTAGGATTTAAAGTAATTCCTGACAGCAAGGAGAGCCGTCATGATATTATTCAGGAAGTAGAATTTCATGATCCAGAACTTATGGTAGCTTTCTGTGAGGGAATTCAGGCGGCCGCACCGGTAGACAGTTTTGTTCGTCCAGAACCGTGGGATATGCCAGGATATGATGCACAGGTAATTATGGCTGCGGGAGCATTTGTTTCCGGTTCCTCGATTGAACTTAGTGCAGATGGTCCGATGAAAGAACCATATGCCGTTTATTTCCAGGGCGGACTTACATGGGAACATGCCAAATATGGAATTATGATGTCTCTGCAAAAAATATATGAGACAGGAAAACTTAAAAATATCTTAATAAATGACACAGAAAGTTAACGAAACCTACCCTTGAACCCTATATACAAAAGTTTGTTTTTATGGTAAAATATTTTCAATCAGCGTGTCCGTGTCTGGAGAGAATTCAGGAGGGACCAATATGGAAAGACAGTCAGTAACGATGAAGCAGCGCCCGGAAACAGAACGTCCATATGAGAAGTGTTTGAAGGCAGGAGCAGAGAGCCTTACAGACGGAGAATTACTTGCCGTACTTATCCGTTGTGGAACGAAGAACTACTCGGCATTAGAACTTGCATTTGCACTTTTGGACAGACATCCTGTTTATAAAGGATTGGCAGGCTTGTATCATCTGGATATGGAGATGTTAAAGACGATTCCGGGAATAGGGAATGTCAAGGCAATTGAGATTTTGTGTGCACTGGAGTTGTCGAAACGTCTGGCAAGAGCTTCTATTAAAGAAGAGAGTGATTTTAGCTCGCCAGAGTATATTGCGGCCTATTATATGGAAGAGATGCGGCATCTTTGTGTTGAAAAGGTAATGCTTCTTCTTTTGGATGGACGGCACAGGCTGATGAAAGAGATTTTACTGTCGAAAGGAACAGCGAACAGTTCCTGGGTTCCGGTTCGGACCATTTTTGTGGAGGCGCTTCGGTATGAGGCAGTTTACATGATTTTGATTCATAATCATCCGTCGGGATGTCCAGAACCAAGCAGAGAAGATCTTGTGATTACAAAACAGATAAAAGAGGCGGGAGAACTCTTGGGGATTCCGCTTTCTGATCATATCATTATAGGGGATAAGTGTTATACCAGCTTAAGAGAACAACAGATGATGTGAGGATAAATGTACTTTTAAAATCAGGTATAAAGGATTTTAAAAGTACGCTGACAAAGAGTAGAAACAAATGCGGTAATGCCGCATTTGTTTCATGTATAAATGCTAACGAAAGGAGACATACCAATGTCTGAAAAAATATATGGAATTGATATGGGAACGAATTCCATCAAAATTTACCAGAAAGCTGCAGGAGTAATTTTACATCAGAAGAACATGATTGCTATGGTGAAGAAAAAAGAACCATTAGCATTAGGTGATGAAGCATATTCTATGTATGAGAAAGCACCGAAGAACATTGAAGTAAAACAGCCAATCATCAACGGTGTTATTGCTGATTTTACAGCGATGCAGACGATGATCCAGCTTTATTTTAAAGGAATGCATGGCAAAAAGTTTGCAGAAGGTCTTGCTGCCGGCGGTAACGCAGAGTTTTATATTGCAGTACCATCTGATATTACAGAAGTAGAGAAACGTGCATTCTATGACCTGATCGCAAGTTCTTCTTTAAAGACAAAGAAGATTCGTATTGTGGAGAAGCCAATTGCAGATGCACTTGGTGCAGGACTTGACGTAATGGATGCAACCGGCCGTCTTATTGTTAATATTGGAGCAGATACAACAGAAATCAGTCTGATCAGTCTTGGAGGAATCGTGCAGAGCCGTCTCTTAAAAATTGGTGGAACAAAGTTTGATGAGGCAATCCAGCAGACTGTAAAGAAAAAGCATAATCTTGTGATTGGTATGAAGAGTGCAGAGAGACTGAAAATGCAGCTTGCCAGCGGTATCAAAGAGGATGAGGAGATTACCTATGATGTAATGGGACGTAATCTTATTACGGGACTTCCTAATAAGGTAACTGTTACAAATCATCTGATTTTTGAGGCAATGTCAGAAAGCCTTTCTTCTATCATTGATGCAATCAAGTTTATTTTAGAGAAAACTCCGCCAGAATTATCTATGGATATCATGCATGATGGTGTATGTATGACTGGTGGTTCTACACATATCAAGAATCTTGATCTTCTTATCCAACAGGAGACAGGACTTTCCATTATGAAGATGGAAGAACCGGAACTTACTGTAGTAAAAGGACTTGGAATGATCATGGAAAATCCGGATTATGAAAGACTGGCTCATAATTTACAGGATTCTGATTTTCACTAATCAGGGAGTGGTACTATGAAAAATCGTCATAATTTTGAGTTTTCACCCAAAACGATGCTTGTCTTTCTGACAATCATCTGCATATTGCTTCTGTCAGTCAGTGCAGTATTAAAAGATGCAGTGAAACCTCTCTCTGCGGTTGCAGAAACAGTAGTAATCCCAATGCAGGACGGAATTAACTCTTTTGGTGTATGGGTAGGCAATCATGCTGGCTCTTTTAAGAGTATGAAAGAACTAAAAAAAGAGAATGCAAAGCTTAATGAAAAAGTCAGAGAGTTAACACAGGAAAACGAAACTTTAAGTACCAACGAAAAAGAATTAAATAATCTGCAGAAGCTCTTGAAGATAGACAAGGCCTATTCTCAGTACAAGAAGGTTGGCGCAAGAGTCATCAGTAAAGGAAGCGGCAACTGGTATAACACATTTGTTATTAATAAAGGTTCCAAAGATGGAATTAAGGTGAATATGAACGTTATAGCGGATGGCGGGCTGGTAGGAATTGTGACAGAGACTGGCCGTACCTATGCTAAAGTATGTTCTATCATTAATGATAGCAGTAGTGTCAGTGCAAAGTCTTCACAGGCAGGAGACACCTGTGTTGTACAGGGAAACAGCGAGTCTGTGCAAAAAGATGGCACAATTGATGTGACCTATATTAGTAAAGATGCAGATATGAAAGAGGGAGAGGAGCTGATTACGTCACATATCAGTTCTAAGTACTTAGAGGGAATCAAAATCGGAACAGTAAGCAAGATTTCCACAGACTCCTCCAATCTTACAAAGTCTGCTAAGGTAACTCCATTTGTGGATTTTCAGCATATCGAGGATGTGTTGGTCATCACACAGTTAAAAGAAGTTCCCGCAGACAGCGACAGTGCAGATTAAAGGATAAATCAGGCGGAAATAAGAGTATCGTACAGATATTTCTCTTTCCGCCATTTGTGTAAGAAGGGATTTATTATGAAACGAGGAATTGTGACAGCAGTGCTGGTATTTATTTGTTTTATATTACAGACATCTGTGTTTGAGTTGATTAAGTTAGCAGGAATCACGCCAAATATTTTACTTATTCTTATTTCCTCAGTAGCGGTAATGCGCGGACAGAAACCAGGAATGATTGTTGGCTTCTTCTGTGGTCTGCTGATGGATATTTTTTACGGTTCGACAATCGGTGGATTTGCCTTTTTATATATGGTATTCGGTTTCGTAGATGGATTTTTTAATCGGATTTATTATTCTGATGATAATATTCTTCCTCTCGTTTTAATCGGAGTGAATGATTTGATTTATGGATTTATTATGTATATTCTCTGCGGACTTTTACAGAATCATTTGCGGATTATTTACTACCTTAAGAATATTATTCTCCCGGAAATGGTATATACCGTAGCGGTAGGGCTTGTATGCTACCAGATTTTATTAAGGATAAATGATTGGCTGGAAAAGAACGAAAAGAGGGGTGCAGATTTTGTTTAAGTTCAAGAAAAAGCAGGAAAAAGATAAAACAAAATTAAGAGGACAGATTATAGAGCTGCTTTCAAATCGTATTATAATCATGGGAGTACTGCTGATGGTGTTATTCTGCCTCCTTATTTATCGTCTTTTTGTTTTGCAGATTATACAGGGTGACGAACATTTAGCAAACTTTAATTACAAAATAAAAAAGACGATAGAAATCAGTGGTGCAAGAGGTAATATTTATGACTGTAATGGAAAAACGTTAGCCTATAACCAGCTGGCTTATACGGTGACATTGGAAAATACGGACGAGACAAGCCGAATTGCTCGTGAGAGAACGAATGCGAATGGGAAGAATGGTCAGAAAGTAACAGAGAATGATGTTAAGAACGAAGTAATCTACAAGCTGATCAAGGTGCTTGAAACGAATGGAGATACGATAAACTACAGTCTTCCTATGACAGTAAACAGTAAGGGAAAACTGAAGTTTACGGTATCAGGTTCTTCGCTGGCCAGATTTAAAAAAGATATTTATGGTATTACCAATATTGATAATCTTTCAGGAGACGAGAAAAAGAAAGCGGAGAAGTATTTGAATTCTACACCAGAAGAGGTATATGAATATTTAAGAAGTGGAAAGAACGGACCGCAGGGAACAGGTAATATGTTTGGAATCGCAGATAGTTATTCTACAGAGGATACATTAAAGATTATGTCTGTAAGATATGATGTATTTATGAATCGTTATTCTCAGACAACGCCGATTACCGTAGCAACGAATATCAGCGATAAAAGTATCGCGGCAATTTCAGAACATGATGATGAATATCCGGGAGTTTCAATTAAGGCAGACTCTCTTCGTAAATATAATGATGCCAAATATTTTTCTTCTGTTTTAGGATATACAGGTGTTGTTTCAGAAAGTGAATTAAAAGAACTGAATGGCAATGGCGGCAAGTATGAAGCAAACGATGTTGTAGGAAAAACCGGAATTGAAAAAACAATGGAAAGTACTCTCCAGGGTAAGAAAGGCCAGAAAGATGTTTTGGTAGATAATCTTGGTAAGGTTATTAAGACAGTAAAGACAACAAAGGCATCTGCCGGAAATAATGTTTATCTGACGATTGATGCAGATTTACAAAAATATGCATATAATATTTTAGAGAGACGTCTTGCAGGAATTCTGCTTGCACATCTGACAACAGCAGACACAGCAGGTTCTGAAAAGAGAGTTCCAATAAAAGATGTGTATTATGCACTTATTGATAATAATATTATTAATATTTCCAAGCTTTCAAGGAAAAAGGCCAAAACGAATGAAAAAGATGTCTATCAGATTTACAGGAAAAAGCAGGAAACGGTTCTTAGTACTCTTCGAAAAGATTTGCAGAGCGGCACGACAATCCGTAAGAACTTAAGTGAAGAAAAACAAGACTATGTAAGCTATATTTACAAGATGCTTGAGAACGATGGTATTCTTGTTGCTTCTTCAATTGACGAGAATGATCAGGTATACCTTGACTGGAAAGATGAGAAGATTACGTTCCGTAAATTTTTAAGACATGCGATTAATAATGAGTGGATTAATATCAGTTCTTTTAACATAAAGTCCGATTATTATGATGCAGATGAAATTTATGATGAATTGATAAATTATATTGTTGATGCATTGAAATCTGAGGAAGACTTTGATAAAATTCTATATGAGTATATGATTAAAAACGGCAATTTAAGCGGCAAGAAGGTCTGTCTGCTTTTGTATGATCAGGGAGTTCTTGATAAAAAGAAAGATAAGGACTATAATAGTTTGTATACAGGTAAAATGTCTGCCTATAACTTTATGTATAAGAAGATAAAGAATATAGAGATTACGCCGGCTCAGCTCGCACTTGATCCATGTTCTGGTTCTGTTGTTATCACAGATCCAGATACAGGGGAGGTAAAGGCAATGGTTTCTTATCCAAGTTATAATAATAACCGCCTTGCGAATGGAATTGACTCTTCCTATTATGCATCGCTTAATACGGATTTATCTTCTCCAATGCTAAACAGGGCAACGCAGTCAAGGACAGCACCTGGATCTACATTTAAGCCAATTTCTTCCACAGCAGTTTTAGAAGAGGGGGTAGCGAATGCCTCTACATATGTGAAGTGTACAGGAATTTTTGATAAGATTTCACCGGCAGCCAAATGCTGGATTTACCCGAATGCACATGGATCTCTTAATGTAAGTGGGGCAATCGCAGTATCTTGTAACTTCTTCTTCTATCAGATGGGATATAATCTTGGTACGGTGAATGGAACCTATAACAGCCAGAGAGGTTTAACAAAGTTAAAGAAGTATGCATCAATGTATGGCTTAAATCGAAAGTCCGGTGTGGAAATCACAGAATATGAGCCGCATATTTCAGATGAAGATGCGATTCGTTCAGCAATAGGACAGGGTAC
>OLNV01002263.1_pt1 | contig 11067 bp, 10 predicted proteins | sample 1672891 | NCBI WGS metagenome assembly OLNV01 (sample SAMEA3136734, study PRJEB25190) | human gut metagenome | biome: human gut; feature: human-associated habitat; material: faeces | place: Austria | collected 2013 | reverse complement strand
TTGTCTATCTCCAATATCAGATAACGGATATGGAGAACGAATTGCAGGCTATACGCCGAACTTATAACGCAACCGTAACGGATTACAACAATGCCGTAGAACGCTATGAAAACGTATCGGATGATTTAGCTAAAAGTACGCAAGCGCTGTATGACTTGAGAAAAATCGCTATTGTGCATGTCAAGTATGTTGAACAACATATCAATCAATTGGCTAATACGCCAAAAGAATTTGCCGTTGAACTGCATAAGATCAATACCGAAGTAACGACGTTCGAGAATAAAGAGGATGAGATTAAGGAGGCAGAAAAGCAAGCAAAAGCAGCTGAAGGAGGGTCTGGAGCAGGAGCCACCCTCAGTGCTTTGGGAATCGCAGTAGCAACCATGGGACCTACGGCTGCAATGGGTGTGGCCACCACCTTCGGTGTAGCTTCGACCGGTACTGCCATTTCTGCATTATCCGGAGCTGCAGCAAATAGTGCTGCTCTGGCTTGGCTTGGTGGCGGTGCATTGGCTGCAGGTGGCGGTGGCATGTCAGTCGGAACCGCGTTCCTGGGCTTGGCTGGTCCGGTTGGATGGACCATCGCTGGCGTGGCGGGCGCTGCGGCAATTGGTTCTGGTATTTATGCGAATCATAAAAACAAAGAAACTGCTGACAAGCTTTTGCTTGAGCGCCAGAATGTGGAAGTATTAATTCGCAAATTCAATGTGAAGAATGCCGAAGTCGCGGCATTGACTGAGGCAACGCAAACTCAGATAGATGGTGTACAGCGTGCGAATGCTGCGGTGACAGGCGCCGATTACAGCCAGTTCTCCCACGAAGAGAAAATGCAGGCGGGATTACTGGTCAATATGACGCTCACCTTAGCGCAAATGATTAACAAGGAACTGGAACTCGATGACTGACAAGAATACTGCTGACAAGCACGCCATCGATAACAATGTTGCTCAGGGCATTGCCGCGTATATTGATTATTTGAATCAGCTACGTGTGTCTACTCTGATGGACACATTGAGACAGATTCTTAATAATGAAACAGGTCAGCTGAAAGATCTCGCCGAGCGACAAGCTAATGCGCTAAGGAACCTTGATTTAGCGAATCAAAATGTCATGAACATTGTCAACAGTGGGCGTGGTGGTGAAAATGGTATGCATGGATTTATCGCTGAATTCGCGCAGACGGGAATCGCTAACGCCAGACGAGCATTTGAAGGGTTGGAAAAATCAACAATTACGCTTAATAATAATGGTCCTGCTGATTTGTTGATTAACGGCAAGCCAGTGCAGGTAAAGTTCTATGCGAACCTAATGAACGAGCTGAAGACATCTGCGGAATACCGTTCTATGGATATGATGTTTTCAAAGGACCACATGGACGTTTTTCGTGCGGTCATGCATGGCGATAAAGAAGTCTTTCTCAACGGACAACCGCTAACCAGTAACCAAGTGCAGAAAATTAAGCAGATTATCGAAGAGGAAAGTAACATCCGGGGACTGTCCTGGGACAAATGGATGCAATCATCGGTATTGAAATATGATCAGGTCCAAAGAGAAGCGATTGACCGGACTTTTACTGAAGAAACCGACAATATTAAACGGCAGACATCCGAGCAAAAGAGCGAAATCTCCAATAAGGCCAATACGGATAAGGCTGCTGCATATCACAAAGCTCAGCCGAATCTAGGCGAGGCTAACAAAGCTGCCGGGGTGGGTGCTGCTATCCAAGGTGGATTGAACTTCGGCATTTTCGTGTATCAAAAGCACGAAGAAGGCAAGGAAATATGGCAGTTTACCGCTGAGGATTGGAAGGAAGGAGGCGTCAAGACAGCAGAGGGTGCCTTCAAAGGCGGGTTTTCGGGCTATGCAATTTATGGATTGACCAATGTCTGTCATCTTTCGGCTCCGAGCGCAGGGGCGATAGCGTCCGGAACTTTTGGACTCATAGATGCTGTCATGAAATTCCGTTCCGGAGAGATTGATGATGACGGTTTCTTGAGCTTGGTAACTATCAATGCCCTTGATGCTACCGGCGCGGCGGTAGGAGCGGCGATTGGTCAGACGCTTATTCCTGTTCCCGTTGTGGGCGCGCTTATCGGGTCAATTGTCGCTTCGAATGTGCTTGGTCTTGGCAAGAACATATTGAGTGCAAGAGAGCGGGCAATCATCGCTGAATATCAGCGCAAAGCGGACTTGTTCGTCGCGAATCTCGACGTGCAATACGCGCAAATATTGGAAACTCTTCTCGATAAATACCGGAAACTAGGGGAGCTGCAGACTTATGCATTCAATCTTGATTTAAATATACAGCTACGTTTCGCCGCATCTGTTGATTTGGCAAGATTCATTGGTGTCTCTGAAACCGAGATATTGCACAATGAAGCAGAGATTGACGACTTCTTCCTGTAAGGGGAGATGTTGCCGTAATTGCTGTACCAACGACTAGACGTTGGTACAGCAACAATCTTTGGTTTTGTAGGTATGTGATTTCGAGTAATTCACAAACTGTAGATCTGTGCGCCGAACGGCCAGAGCGCAAGCTTGGCCATTTTGAACGACTGGATGCCGAACGGAATGCCGATAATGGTGATGCAGTTGAGTACGCCGGCTCCCAGATAGCCGAGCGCCATCCACCAGCCGACCAGCACCACCCACAGGATGTTGGCCAAGGCAGAGCCGACTCCGCCGCCGTATTGCACGGTTTTGCCAAACGGCGTCAAGGTGAGTCCCGCCATCTTGAACGCTTGAATGCCGAACGGGATGCCGATGATGGAGATGCACAGAATCAGTCCCACCAATGCCCATCCGATTGCGATGGCCAACCCACCAAGAATGATCCACAGGATATTGCCGAGAACTCGCATGATTTGCCCCTTTCCGATTCCGGTCGATGCCTCGCATGTCCGGCTTCACTATTTTGCCAGACATCATGACGGAAACACGAGATGCAACCCTTAGCTCGCCCCTGATTCATCCCCGGACCGTTATTCAGGCGGAGCGTATGCGGTAAGCCCAATCCTTTTGTGAAGATTTTGTGTATTGTCAGGCATGCGTGGGTTTCACCGTCGATTTGAATGATGATAGGCTTCTCGATGTCTGCCGTACGAAGACCCATCAAGGAGATGCCATGAACCTGTATCGCTACGCGATGTTCATCGCACGCGCCTGCCGTGGGTCGTTCGTCGGCAATGTTCTGTTTGCCAATCCACAAATGGCCCTATTCTCGATGCTGGTGTAGCGGGGACACGCCTTATGCCGGGATGTACCGATGGCCCATCCGCAGTCGACGTCGCATGAATCGCTCACCATAGCCATCAACTTACGCAAAGCCGCGAATCGTTTGCCGTATATGAATGCGGAACGGATGGCGGCTTTTCCTTTACCCCGGACTCATCGGTGTCCCCGCGTCTTGACACAAGTATGGGGCCGGATCGCCCACACATGCCGTTACCAACAGAAGGAAATGCTGTGACCTCACAGAAAAACGCGGAACTCGGGTCCGCCACCAGTTCCGTAAAGCCTATTGATTCGCACGCCCGATTCATCGTCGTGGGCGTGATCGTCGTCGGCTCGTTCATCGCGCTGCTCAACCAGACCGTCATGTCACCGGCCTTGCCGGCACTGATGCGTGATTTCAATATCACCACCGGCACCGTGCAGTGGGTGACCAGCGTCTACATGCTGGTCTCGGGCATCATGGTGCCGATTTCAGGCTATCTGATTGATAAATTCTCCACCCGAAAGCTCTTCGCCGGAGCTCTTGCCACTTTCATGGTCGGCACACTGCTGTGTGCCGTCGCGCCGAATTTCGTGCTGTTGCTCGTCGGACGCATACTGCAATCCGCCGGCTCCGGCGTGCTGTTGCCATTGGTCGCCGTAGTGCCGATGCTCGTCTATCCGCCGGATAAGCGCGGCACCGCCATGGGCATGGCCGGTATCGTCATGGCCGCCGGCCCGGCTATCGGCCCGGTTGTCGGTGGTCTGGTGATTGACAGTTTCGGATGGCGCCCGATGTTCATTGGCATCGCAGTCGTGGCACTGGTCATCCTTGTCGGAGGCACGATGATGCTCAAGAACGTCAGCGAGTTGAAGAACCCAAAGCTCAACATCCTGTCCGTGATCCTTTCGACCATCGCGTTCGGTGGCCTGCTCTATGGCTTCTCGTCCGCTTCCACGATGGGATGGAGCAGTCCGGTCGTCATTATCTCAATCGTCGTTGGTCTTGTGGCCTTCGTCGCATTCGTATACAAGCAAGTCAAGCTCGATGAGCCATTGTTGCGCGTTGACACCCTTGCCACCCGCAACTTCCGCAACTCCGCGATTCTGGTCACTCTGATCAACGCCGCAGTCGCCGCAACCAACGTGACGTTGCCTATCTTCATCCAGAATGTACTCGGCCAATCCGCCACCGTCACCGGCATGGTCATGCTGCCCGCCGCGGCGGTCGGCATCATCCTGAGTCCGGTCGCCGGTGCCGCATTCGACAAATTCGGCCCGCGCGGCGTGGGCATCGGCGGCCTTGCGCTCATGACCATCTCTCTTGGTCTTCTCGGCACTATCAACACCAGGACATCAGTGCTGTTTGTCGCCGTGTTCTGCGCATTGCAGGCATCCGGTCAGGCTATCGCCAACATGCCGATCAACACTTGGGGCGTCAACGCTTTGCCGAACGACATGATCGCCCATGGCAACGCCATCGCCAACACCGGCCGCCAGATCGCGGCAGCCATTGCGACCTCGCTTCTGGTTACCGCAGAAACATCCGTGACCGCCTCGCACATGTCCCAGGGTGTGAAGTCCGCCACGGCCAGCGGCATCGCGTTCTCCTACCTGCTGTGCGCCGCCATCTCGCTGGTCGCCCTGATCATCTGCATCTTCACCGTCACCAGCCGTGCCAAGGAGAAGGCCGCACGCAACGCCAAGGCCTACGAGGCGCAAGCCTCCGCCGAAGTCGCGGCCGAAACCACTGAAGGCCAGCCCGCCGAGCATCACTACGCCGGCGCATACGTGGCCCCCGCCGCCTCCCTGTTCAAGCAGGCCCAGGAACAGTCCATCGGCGGAATCATGGACGATCAGCCCTACAGCTGCCTGGACAGCGATGACATCACGCATGTGGTGCGCGAGTTCATCCGCCTCAACGTCTCCAGCCTTCCCGTGGTGAACGGCGATGGCAGGCTCGTCGGCTTCGTCAGCGACGGCGATGTCATGAAATCGATTGCCACCTATGAATCCCGTACGGTTTCCACCGGCACCGGTTCGACGATGGTGGTGTTCGACGACGAAACCGTGGCCTCCAAGGTGCAGGCGCTCTCCGGCAAGAAGGTGATGGACATCGCCACGCGTAAGGTCGTTGCCGCCACGCCCGACCAGCATGTTGGAGAGGTGGCCCGAATCCTCGCCAAGAAGCAGTTCAAGAAACTGCCGGTGGTGGATGGTGATGGCAGACTCGTCGGTGTGATCCGCCGTAAGTCCGTGATGGAACATGCCTTCGACGCGCTGTTCCCAAAGGATGATCGGTGATTCGGCGTCATCATCGCTGAATAGAATGAATGGAATATGAGGCTTCCCTTCTCGCGGGGGAAGCCTCATTGCTTTGTCCGCGGAGTCTTACGGCACCTGCGCAAGGGCAACGTCACGCTTTCATGATGCACTATTGAATAGTGTGTTCCTATCGTTGCATGGTGACGCTAACGCATGGCGTCACGATACTGAAGCCTGCCATCTAACGGCGGGTACGGCTCGTTGCTGGAGTCGTGCACGCATACGCGCGTCGGCGTGCGTATGCCGTGATGTGACCTTTGTAGTGGAATTGAAGAGTTGAGGGGCTTCTGCTGTTTTCGTGGGTTAGGTTCTTGGTTGTGGTAGGTCATAGGGCAGATCTTCAACAAAGACATAGCCGCACGCAAAGTGGTGCGTCACCGCGATACCTTCCAGCGTGTGCAGGACTATCTCATCAATAATTTCGCAGCGCCCACGAATCTTTCCGGCATTATCGCGTATCTGAAACACAGCGAAGGCATCAGCATCAAACGCGAAACGCTTGCCAGCTACGTCCGTTTGCTGGAAAGCGCCAAAATCCTCTACAAGTGTCCTCGCTTCGATCTGAAATCCCGCAAGTCGCTCAGGGGCGGGGAAAAATACTATCTTGCCGATCCCGGTATCCGGTTCGCCCGTAATACCGATACGCGAGTCAGCTACGGTCCGTCACTGGAGAACGCGCTATATACGCATCTGCGGTCGAAAGGCTATGACGTCAGCGTCGGCACCATCGGCAAACTTGAATGTGACTTCATTGTCCGAAAGCGCAACCAGTACGCCTATATCCAAGTGTCTATGAGCGTTCAGGATCCGCAGGTCGAGGAACGCGAATATCGCCCGTTCAGCAAATTGGCGGACGGGTATCCGAAATACCTGTTCACATTGGATCCGCTACCATTGCAGCGCGACGGCGTACGTCACCTCAATCTCATGGAATTTCTGCAAAACGACGGCGATATCGACTTCGATTAAACATTAATAATGGCGATTATGTCGTGTGGCGCGCCGGTTGTGCAGACGCACCACACGCATTGCGGAGGCGTCAGGCGTGGCGCCGGCGGATGTAGGCGTCGAGCGTGGCGGCGGTGATGCCGTCGTAGCCGTTGATTGAGGCGAATTGCGGGCCGTTGGAATTGTCGATGCGCATGAAGCCGGTCTGGCCGAGCGTGGTGGCACCGGATGCGGCCGCGGAGCGCAGGCCGGACATGGAATCCTCCACCGCGATGCAATACTTCATGTCTTCGGGCGCGATGCCAAGCTTGCGGCCCGCCGCAAGATACGGTGCGGGCGACGGCTTCTTCTCGACATCGTCATCGCCGCACACGTAACCGGCGAACGTGCCGGCCGGCGCCTGCGCGATCAGGTTTTCCGCCAGATGACGCGGCGATGTGGTGACAAGCATCGACGGCACGCCCGCCTCCTTCAGCGACAGCAGCACGTCTTCGACGCCATCGATCCACGGAATGCGTTCGAATTCCTTCTGCGCCACGTAATCGATCATGCCTTTGCCGATTTCTTCGATCGACAGCTTGCAGCCGTGCTCCACCATGCGGCGGGCCACGTCCGGAACCGGCGTTCCGGAACCCTGCCAAGCGAGGTCCTCATCCCAGTATCCGCCGTGGTCGGCTGCGATTTTCAGCTCGCCTTCGTGCCAATACGGTTCGGAATCGATCAGCGTGCCGTCCATGTCCCAGAACACGGCTTTGAGCATCAGCTTCGAAACTTCCTGGGCGCCGTTCTGGATACCGTTGTTCAGCTCGGTCATTACGTTTCCTCGCAATCGTTACGCTTCGTTCTCCGATAGCTACATTCTTCGTCAGCTACGACCATTTCAGCAGAGCGGCACGACGGAAGCGCTTCAGCGCGCAGAAAAAACAGGACGGTTCCATCAAGCCGGTCCGCCAATCGGTTCATACCAATCGGCTCGCACCAATCGGTTCACGCAAACCGACTCATGCACAAGCCAATTCGCGCAAGCCAACGCAGCAACCAACCCATAGCAACGGAGGCACTTGGGAATCCCCCAAGTGCCTCCGCAACGAAAAACACATCCGACGAAATCGGTCGGTCGCAATCGCAGCAATCCGTCATAGACCCCTTTTAGACGAATCGCAAGACTTGCGTGCGACTACTCCTGAGCCTCCTGCTCCTGAGCGGCCTTCTCGGCATTCTCCGCCTTCCAGCGGGCGATGCAACGTTCCACGCGCTTGTATCCGATGATCTTCGGATCAAGCCCGGCCTCGCGGAAAATCGCGGCAGGCGAGCCACCCTCGGCATACCTGCGCATGCAGTCGTCACGGAATTCCTTGGAATAGCAAATTCGATACTGAGTGACTGATTCCACAGCATCGAGAGACCCCAGGTATTTGCGGGTCTTTGCGGTGAACGCAACTATTGGCTCTGTACGCTCCTAACCTTTCTGTATCCACCGCATGCCCTCCCCCGATTCTTCGCGGAAATAAGCAGTCATATTTCATCGAAGCTGTGGGCCAGTCGGAAGAAATACGGACTTCAATGCGGATACGTAACATTATTTCTCACAATAGAGACATCATTGCGAGACAGATGCGGCGTTATGAGTAGTTGCATACCAAAAATCGGGCATACCCCCGCGATATATGCCCGATTTTGCTGTTTTTTTTAGATTTTTTTAGGGTTTTCCAGCGCTTTTCAGGAAAGTCAGCGAATGGGCTGTCAGCGAATTCCCCAAACTACCACTGACCTGGAGCCCATATCGTCCCCCTCTTCCGCACGTTCCGCCCGTACGGATTCGCGCGACGGAAGCTGCCGTGCATCGGCTCGCAGCTGCCTGCGCCACATGCGCGCGCGCTGGGACCGCTCGACTTCCACGATGCCACCGTCCGCGTCCGCGGCGAACACGCTGGAACCGGCCGGCCGGCGCAATCGCTCGACTTGCCGGCGCAGCTCGCGGTTCTCTTCCTCAAGTTCGAGGATGCGCGTGATTCCAGCCAGGTTGATGCCCTCTTCTTGGCTGAGTTGCTGCGCTTGCGCGAGGCGGGAGATGTCGCGCAGCGAATAGCGTCGCGCGCCACCTTCCGTACGTTGCGGTACGACCAAGCCAAGGCGATCATACTGGCGCAGCGTCTGCGGATGCACGTTGGCGAGCTCGCCGGCCGCACCGACCGAGAAGACGGGCAGCTCGATGTCGAAACCGACTTCGGCGGCACCGTCCAGGTCGGCCCGGCCGGCCACGATCGCCATGGCGCACATTTCATACAGCCGCTTGATCTGCCGTGCGGCGCGCGCTTGGGAGGCTTGGGAAGTCCGCGATGAGCGTGCCATGGCGGTCAGCGCTCCCGAACGAGCTCGTCGGCGAAGTCACCGCACGCCTTGTCGAATTCCTTCGCGGCATGCTTGGCAACGAGGTTCGGATGCTCCGGAACGCGGATCTCCACACGGCCGACCAAATCGCCGTTCTCGTGCGGATTGGCCACGCCCTTGCCTGCGATGCGCACTTCCGCGCCGCTGGACGAGCCGGCAGGCACTTTGAAGGCGATTTCGTTTCCGTCGATATCCGTGGCCGTCACTTTCGCGCCGTTCACGGCTTGGCTGACGGTGATGGGCAGCGGCATGATGATGTCACGTCCGCGCAGGGTGAATTTCGGGTCTTCGGCGACGGTGATATGCAGGTACAGATCGCCGTTTTTGCCGCCATTGCGGCCCGGCTTGCCCTTACCGGTGAGACGGATCTTCTGCCCGTCGTGCACGCCGGCGGGGATGTGCGTCTTGAACTTCTTGCCGTCCGCGGACAGCGAAACCGTGGCTCCCTTGACGGCCTGGCGGAAGGTCAGGCGGATCTTGGAGTTGCGGTCCTCGCCGTTTTCCGGCTGCGGCTGCTCGTAATCGTCAGCGCCGTAGCGTTCGTAGGCGGAGCCTGCGCCCGGGCCGCCCGCACCGCCGCCGAACATCGAGAAGATGTCGTTGAGGTTCGGATTGCCGCCGCCATTGGTCTGGAAGCGGATACGCGAGCCGTTGCCGCCCATGCCTGCGCCGCCGCCGAACATCGAGCCGAAGATGTCGGAGAACGCGCCCGCGTCGAAGCCGCCCTGGCCGGAACCGCCGGCGAAACGCGCGCCGCCCATGCCGAACTGGCGGATCGCATCGTATTTCTGACGATTCTCCTTGTTGCTCAGCACGTCGTACGCTTCGGAGATGTCCTTGAACTTCTCCTCCGCTTCCTTGGTCTTGTTCAGGTCGGGATGGTATTTGCGCGCCAGCTTGCGGTACGCTTTGGTGATTTCGGCGTCGGTGGCGTCTTTGGAGACACCGAGGACCTTATAGAAATCCTTGCTCAGCCATTCATTCTCAGCCATGATGTGCCTCCTTTCGTGAGGTTTTCATGCAGTAAAAAGTACAGTTTTTCAAACTTTCAAACAGTTGTCGTTGAACCGTTGTTTCAGGTAATCGAAGGCCCCTCGTTTTTCAGAGGGGCCCGATTACTCGTCACATGCGTTTCGCGCGGATACGCGGATTGTGCGAATGCGCGATCAGTTCTGCGGAGAAGCCACGACCACACGGGCCGCGCGGATCACGCGGTCGCCGATGCGGTAGCCGGCTTCCACCACGGTGTCGACGGTTTCCTTCTCGGCATTCGGATCCGGCTTATGCAGGATCGCGTCATGCTTCGTCGGGTCGAAATCCTCGCCCTTTTCGCCGAACTTCTCAACGCCGAACTTCTCAAACGCCTTGTCGATCTTGTTGGCGACGGCCTTGAACGAATCGTCCATTTCGCTGTGTTCGCGAATGCGGTCGATGTCGTCGAGGGCCGGCAGCAGGGCGGTCAGCACGTCGATGATGCCGTGCTGACGGAAGCGTTCCTGCTCCTTCTGCGCGCGGTTGCGGAAGTTGATGAACTCCGCACGTTCGCGCTGCAGCGCCTCCAGATATTCGGCGGCTTCCTTCTTGGCCTGGCCAAGGGGGGTCAGCGTATCGTCGGCCTTGCCGTCGGCAGCGTCTGCCTTGTCAGCACCGTCAGCGGCAGCGGAATCGCCATTTTCTTGCGATTGCGCGGCAGCCGGCTGAGCTGCACCTTCCTGCGTTGCGCCAGCGGCGGCAGCGGCGGAATCGGCGGAAGCGCCGTCAGCAGCGGAAGCGGCGGCCGGGGCGGCCTGCCCGGACAGGTCATCCATGTCGGGCAGGTCGTTCAGGTACTCGTCCTTGTTGAAATCGGACATGATTACTTGTTGTCCTTGTCGTCATCGTCCACGACTTCGGCGTCAACCACGTCGTCATCGGAGCCGTTGGAAGCGGAGCCAGCAGCGCCTGCGCCAGCAGCGCCTGCGCCAGCAGCGCCGGCCGCACCGGCGGCGTCGGCGGCACCCTGCTGTGCGTAGAGGGCCTGGCCGATCTTCTGGGCGGAGGTCATCAGCTCGCTCTGGGCGGACTTGATCTTCTCAATGTCCTCACCCTTCAGGGCTTCCTTGAGCTCGTTGACCTTGTCGGTGACTTCCTTGGCCACATCGTCGGAGAGCTTGTCCTTGTTGTCGTTGACGAGCTTCTCGGTCTGATAGG
>OLNV01002248.1_pt1 | contig 11141 bp, 12 predicted proteins | sample 1672891 | NCBI WGS metagenome assembly OLNV01 (sample SAMEA3136734, study PRJEB25190) | human gut metagenome | biome: human gut; feature: human-associated habitat; material: faeces | place: Austria | collected 2013 | reverse complement strand
ATCCTCGTCACAATGATACATAACCGGTGCTGTAAGCTTATGCTCGCCGTCCGCTGCTGCCAGATAAAAATCCGCACTGTCAAAATCTACAAGCATTTTCATCTGCTCCAAAAACTTTTTTCTCATTCCATCAAAATCGGCTGTTGTATAAATCTCATAAATAATTGAATTCAAAATAAGCCAGTCATTTGTCTGTAAAGTATTCACACATATCACCTCTCTATGTATTACACTCATTAAAGCATATCAAGTATCTACTCCCAAAGAAGTATAAAAGAAAAAGAAGGTATACTTATTCTTACATAAATATACCTTCTTTGGCCACCCCTGTAAATATTTATTACTTCTTTATACTACTTTATTATATCCAAAATAAGAAGAAAATCAAGAGTAACTCGCACTTTATCCTCTTTTTACGACCTTTCTCGGAAGCCACAACAATTTGTTTCCAAGACGATATGCTTTAGACTGCTTAATATTGTCTATTTCTTTTTGTAGCTTTTTTTTCTCGCCCTCAAGTTTTTTCTTTTCTTCCTGCAGTTTCTTTTTGTCGCTCTGCAGAGTCTTTTTATCCTCTTTCAGTGCTTGCACATTTTCTCTTAACACTGCATTCTTCTCTCTTAAGATCTTACGGCGCACATTATTATTCTCGTTATTAACACGTCTTGTAATACTCTTTTGTACGAGGAAATCTGCCGGTTCTGTCTCATACATCTTCTGCATATCTTTATACATCCACACTGCATAAATATTCTCTTCTGTACATTCATCTAGTCCGAACTCATGAAAACCTTCTTCCACAAGCTTACGGTAAAGTTTCTCATAGGATTCAAAAGTTGTCTGAATATTCAATGCATGATAAAATCCGCTCAAGGCACGATTCAAAAAACTGAACCGGACAAGATTAAAGTCTGGATACTTCTCTATATGTTCTTTGGCATACAGCCATGAATCATAAGCACAAAATACGGTATCAGAAGCCTTGCCTGATAAACTCTCATCATTATTTACCCTGTAAGCAATGAGCACATCTTTCACATATGTGATTCTCTCCGCAAGAAATAATGCCATAATCGTAAAATACGTGTCATTCGCCTGTTTGATTGCCTGATATTGCAGCTTATTTTTTGTTATAAATTCTTTGAGATACAACTTATTCCACGGTACATTATTTGTTAAGTTAAAAATGTAATCTGGAACATCAAACTTATTAAACGTCTGCTTTCCCGGAAGAAGATCTTCTTTTAAATATGCATCAGAAGGGATATATTTTTCTTTCGCATTATCATACTTGCGAGCCTCACAGATACATATATCGGAGTTTTCCTGTTCCGCCTGTGCATACATAACCTCTAATGCATTATGCTCAAATAAATCATCTGCATCCCAGAAAATCACATACTTTCCATGTGCCTGTTTTAAACCATTATTTCTAGCAACCCCCGCGTACTGATTCTTCTGTCTGATCAGCTGAATTCTGGAATCTTTCTCCATCCATTCTTCAATAATCTTACAGGAATTATCTGTAGAACCATCATCCACACAAATAATCTCTATCTCTCGCAAAGTCTGACCTGTAATATCAGAAAGTGTGTTATCTAAAAATTCATCTACATTATAAACAGGGACTACGACTGATACTTTAATTGCTTCCATTGTTTCCTCCCTCTTTTCTTAATATCCATTTGATATTCATTTTAACATCTGCTCTGAAGCATGTTTAGAAAATGCTCTAATATTCATACAAACAAATATGACACTGCCAATGGTATCGACAGTGTCATACTTACATTGCTATTAAGATTATAAACCATAAGAAACTATACAACAAGAATAATTAAGAGAATTTAAGAATTTGTTTTCATTCTTTCTTAATTCAGCATTTCTATGTTATAAAGGGCGATTTTCCCCTTCTGTTTCAGATTCTTTTTCCTCACGCACTGTCAAATATATCAAAAGAGGAGTACACGCCATAAGAGGCAGAGCATATCTCAATAGTCCATTAACCGGGGAAGCAATACATATCAATATGTTAATGGCTGGCCCAATTAATAATAATATATCCCTTGTTCTCTTTCTATAGATTAAATATCCTGCTAACAACAGTAAGATCCAAGTATAAAAACCAGGGTCAACAAGCTGAGAAAATCCCGGAACCTTCTTCCATATTTGAGCATATTCTGCAAGTACTGTTCTTATTTTTACCGGCGTAATGTAATGGATATCAAAATATCCTGTTGCCACAGGCGCTCCTTTAATATAAAACTGATAATCTCCTAAAACCTTTTCATTATAAAAAGGATAATAATAACTAAATGTATTATTTAATGTAGCTTCTATATATACCATTGGATGTTTTAAAAACATTTCAAACCACACTTTAAAATATTCATCTAATTTATCTTCAGAACCTTCTCTAAAAGTATTTTTTACAAAATCTGATATTTCTGGATTATAATTTTCTTTAATCCCATCATAAGATAAAATATCATTTATAGCTTTTTTCTCTTTCAAAGTAACTTCTTCTGGATATTCTTTTATATATCGAGCTGTCTGTTGAAATGGAATAGAAAGTACTTCTTTTACTGAGCCTTTTTCTACTCCTAGCTGCGGTGCCACATAACCTTCCAGTCCCTGATAGCATACCATAAGACATATCAGGAGGATAACATATCTGCTTCTTTCCTTCTGTACATATAATATCAAACAAACCATTGACGGAATAACAATATAAACACCATTATTCCTGCTTAGGCACACCATCATTCCCACCAAGAACAAAATTACCATCTTTTTTATTTCAATGTTTTTTCCATGCTGTATACAAATATCAATATAAATAATAAAGAACAGCGCCAGCAATGCCGTGAAAATATTATCTTTAATTACAGCCTGTGCATAGCCGCCAAATGCCGGAACGACCGAAAAAAACACCAATGTTCCTATATACACTTTTTTCGATGCACCCCATTTTTTTAAACTATTACATACAGATGCATAACATAATATCTCTATAACCGTAAATATGGCTACTATCATAAATATGCCAAAGTTATCACTGATGTATCTTCCAATTCTCATAACAACTCCATAGATAAAAGTAATTACCCACGGATGATGGTTTGTCAAAGGATTAATTCCAAATGCCATATTTAACTGCCAATAACCATCATGCGGTACTGATCCTGGCAAATAACATAAGATATAAGGACTCCAGCATAGTAGCATACATAAAAAAGAAAAGGCAAAGTAATGTTCCTCTATCCATTTAATTTTTATTGACTTTTCCTTCTCCTCGCTCTTCTCATTTATATATACATATAAAAGTGTAATTGCCACATCAAATAATATATAAAATCCCCAAAAGACTATTGCAGCGATACAAAATTGTTTTATATCTCCAAAAATAAATTTTATGTCTCCCGTCTGAGAAAAGCTTTTTCCTATAAGCATACAGCAAGAAAAACACACTGCTAATATATGTGTTATCCATTTCCGTCCTGATATATATATGCTCCAGCTCTTTCTATATAAAATCATTAGTAAAATAACGATGACAAATGCCTGTTCTTTTTCACCGCTAAGTTCTGCAGCAAGTTTTGCCCAGCCGCTAACTGTAACTGAAAACCGTCCTGAAATACACAAAGCTACCGCCGATAAAATCGCATACACTCCTGGTTTAATTTTGTCTCTCATACTACACTCCTGCATCATTCTTTATATACCTCTTTATTTTCCGTCTATTTTATTTCCAATCAGAAATACGAACTTTTTAAATAAAATAAATCGTTATTTCAATTTTTATATTTTTATGCTAATATTATACAATACTTTATATTATATAAGGTTTACTATACTATCTATTAATTTTATACGAGGTAATAACATGAAACGAAATCCATCTATTGAACTTTGCAGACTTCTAGCCTGCCTGATTGTAATCGGAGTACACACCAGTCTATCCGCTGCTGTAAACGAGCATAGTTGGGATACTTTCCGTCTTTTTCTAAATTGTCTGTTAGCTGATGGCGTAGCTATCTTTTTTATGATCACTGGTGCCTTCCTCTTCAATAATGACTATTGCAGATTATTAAAGAAAACCCTAAAACATATCATCATTCCGTTAATTATATTTAGCATTATTGGTTTCTATTGTTTTGACTGGCTATTTGATAAACAACCTCTTTCATTACATATTGCTGCCTCTAAATACATTGATACCTTTCGAACTCTTCTGTCCTGGCAAAATCCAATTAGCCACAGCGTTCACCTATGGTATCTTTATGTTTATATTTTAGTAATCCTTATCTATCCTTTGCTTAAGGCATTTGTAGATTATCTGGATGCTGATACAAATCGAACAAAGATTTTTTTAATAGGGACATTTATATTTTTAATCATGAATGATATTTCTTCGAATAGTCTCGGAGCATTTTCCCATCATTCAATAAATGCTCTAGTTCCCGCTTCTATTGAAATAATCTGGGGACATATTCTTTATAAATATCAGAAGATTTTTACCCGTAAACTTGCTATACCAGTTTCCATATTTTTGTTTTTCTCTCTGAATTATCTTAGGAGCCTCATTCAGCTTCATAGATATTCATTAGAAACACCAAATAACTATATTCTATTTTGGTATAGTTCTATTGGTATTATCTGTGCTTCTGCAATATTTATTTTTTGTTCCTCTGTCATCAAAGCACCTGTGCCTTCAAACATAATTCAAAAATTCATATGCTGGCTGGCCTCTTATACTTTCCCAGTATATTTAATCCATATCCCTATAAGAGATTTGCTTGCAACACACAATGTACCTACTATGTTAAATCATTTTATGTTCTCTCATTTTTCCGAGTTCATTGCCGACATTTTATATAATAGTTCTATTGTTCTTATCATTTTTGTTATCTGTCTGATAATTTCTATTTTGTTTAGAAACATAAAAAAACTTCTAAACAAAGTTATCCACTGTTTCGCTTAGTGAAACAGTGGATAACTTTTATTTATTATACTTTTCCAAAACAAATCTTCCCAGAAAATGCTTCTCCAGCTGTTTCTTTTCCTGCTCTAACTGCTCTAAACGCTTTGATTTTTCTTCTAGTTCTGCTTTTGTATCTTTTAAATGCTTTCGCAGTTTTTTAAGCTTTTCTCCGCGTTCTGTTTTTTCTTCATATTCCTTTTCCTTTCTCTTACTGATTGTTTTTAAGCTGTCTAAATTATATTCTTTTTTCATTTTTATGGCTCTCCTTCTGCCTAAACCGTATTTTTCTGTTTTATTATAGCACATTCCTTTTTAAATTGCAATCCTTCCCACCATTCTTCCATAAAACCCAATTTTCCTGCATTCAGGGCGATATTTGTGCATTCAAGGCGATTGCATTGACTTTTTGTCAAAGCCTGTTATACTAAAATATATTCACATAGAATTCAAAAAAGGAGTACAAATATGGAAAAAATATTAAACAAAATCATGGTATTTCTTTCGAAAGAGGAAGAATTGGATTCCGAACAAGCAGAAATTGTACGATATGGATTGGAAATTTTACTGTTAAAAAGTATTTTTTTCCTGGCTACACTGGCATTGGGGCTTCTAATCGGCTGTTTTTGGGCATGCTTTTTATTCATGGCATTTTTTGTTCCCCTGCGTTCCTTTGCCGGCGGCTATCATGCCGATACACGCAAGCAATGCCTGATCCAATCCATGCTGACCAAGGAAAGCCCGGAAATCATACGCTTTTTCCGGAACATTGAGAGCCTGTCCGAAATACTGGACACACAGGCGGAAAAGATGCGGCCGGTTCTGAACGGCGAACGTTATATGACCGACAGCGAGCTGGCCGAACACCTGAAACTGACACGGAGAACACTGGCCGAGTACAGGATAACAGGTAAACTGCCTTATTACAAAGTGGGAGGCAAATTATTGTACAAGGAAAAGGACATCCTCGTGCTGTTGGAAAGAAACAGGATGGAGGCTTTTGATTATAGATGATCCTGTCTGTGGCCACTAGTGTCGTATTCCTATTTCTTACCCGCAAAGGGCACCTTTTGCCCCCGGCTGCGCAAGGCGGTCCTTTGGACCGGTTGGCAGAAAAAATCATCCTCACTTTGAGAGGGCACTGAAAAATAAGAACTTTTTCAGTGCCCTTTCGATTGAGTCCTAAAAAATGAGTTCGCCAAATCCGAGAATAGGGATTTGGCGAACTTTTTGTTTTTATACACCCATGACTTCCAAAGTTCTTCATATGTGTATCTCATATCCATGAAAGTGCCATTTATCCAAAGAACTTCGTAATGGCAAATAACGGAATATTCTCCATCCATTCCTGATCTTGATACCCCATCATGGAAATGCGCAGTCCTTTCAACTGATAATCGGGATGATTTTTAATATATTCCGACATGGAACGCGCACGTACATTCTCTTCGGCTTTCACTTCCACCGGTATCACGCGATGCTCCGTCTGTACCACAAAGTCAATCTCCGCAGGTGTTTTGTCACTGCTCCAATAATAGGGCGAAAAGCCTTGGGCCACTAATTGCTGCAAGACAAACTGTTCGGTAAAAGCGCCCTTGAACTCCTTGAATACATTATCTCCTACCAGCATTTGGCTGGCGGGCGTCTCGGTCATACAGCCTAAAAGACCGCAATCAAGCAGGAATAATTTGAAGGCACCCAGATCTTCGTAAAATTTGACAGGCATCTGCAGTTCTTTTATCCGGCTGACTTTATGTACCAGACCTGCATCCATCAGCCACTGAATGGCGAGTTCATATTCCGTAGCTCTGGCTCCTTTCTTCAACACATTATAGATGAATTTCTTGTTCTCCTTGGCCAACTGCGAAGGCAAGGATTGCAGCACTTGTCCGATACGTATACTTTCAGTAGGTGTCGTATGCTTGGAGATGTCCCGCCGATAAGCATCCAGGATTTCAGTCTGTTTGTCACGTACTTCCTGCAAGTTTTGATGCTGAAAGAAACAATCCACCACTTCAGGCATGCCACCTACATAGTAGTATTGGCGAAGTAAAGCAATATATTTTAAACTGAGAATCTTTAAAATTTCCCAATCGGGCTGATGCAACAAATCGCACAAATCAGTTTCACCGGCAGCCATCAGAAATTCTTCAAAATCCATCGGATATAGACGCATTACATTTACCTTACCCACCGGAAAGGACTGACCTTTCCCCAAAGTAATTCCCAACAAGGAGCCAGCCGCCATCACATGATATTCAGGCGCATTTTCCTGAAAATATTTCAAGCTATGCAATCCCCGTTCCACTTCCTGCAACTCATCGAATACAATCAACGTTTTTCCTGCTTCAATCTTCGTTCCTGTGATAGCCTGAAGTGTCAGCAAAATACGGGGGATGTTATAGTCGGCTGCAAATAACTCCTTGGCCAGTGGCTCGACATCACAGTTGATGTAGGCTACATTCTCAAACTCAGTCAGACCAAAATGTTTCATCACCCAAGTTTTACCAACCTGACGAGCACCCAACAGTATCAAAGGTTTTCTCGCAGGATTATCTTTCCAAAGTTTCAACTGTTGTATAATCTTCCGTTTCATCGATTCCTTTAAAATAAGAATTATTCACTTGTTTCTTGCAAAGATACATTTTTTCGAGGATATAAACCAATATATAACACACTTTTTCGATGATAATCCGAGGGGAATATTACATTTTTCATAGGATAGCAAAGAATTTTTGATCGATATATCAGGTTAGCGGGTTAAAGTTTTTCCACCTTGGAATCAAGCAATGTTCCGCATTTCTATTTCTTACCTGCAAAACTAGCCTTTTGCCCCTGATCGTGCAAGGCGGTCCTTCGGACTGGTTGGCTGAAAAAATCATCCTCGCTTCGCTGCGGTATTTTTTCGCCAAGCCTTGCACAATCAGGGCAAAAGACAAACGGATGCATATAAGAAAAGAAATACCGGCTTTACCAAAGCCGGGCATGTTTAACCATAAAATAAAAAAGATCATGATTCAAACAAAAAACAAGTATTGCAAGGAAACATTCATCCGTCTGAACTACTGGTATGACCGGATACACGGGCTTGTCCGGGAAGACATAGAGAAAGCGAACGCAATGGTGGAACACATCGAAAAGACACGTTCCGACCGGTATCCCCGTACAGGTGACAGCCTGTTCTTTATTTCCGGATACGGTGAACGTTCCCGGCCGTTCTTCGTAGATGCCGTGTATGGAGATAACATTGTGCTCCGGAATTTCTCCCGTGTCCCATTCGTGTCCCGGGATAAGAAGGGCATCAAATGCGATATGCATGGCGGCGAGTGCGTGCTGGTAAAAACCGGTGATGTAAGGTTCAAGACTTGGACTACCGGCCGTTTCAAGCACTGGGGACATTACGGGGCATGTGAAAACGGGGAAGTTTACTACGATGCGAAAGTAGCCCTGTGGGAATGTGGCGCACCTGAACAGCCGGAAAGTCAGGAATGGTTCAAAATCCATATCCGCAAAAACACCCGGCCGGGCGGGGATATGTACACCGGAGAAATATCCTGTAAGGATGAGGATGGACTCAAGCAGTTTGTCAATGACCATGAAGGTTTCATATTCGCAGAAGAGGATTCCCAGGAGATGGTCATACTATGTTTCAGGCATTCCGACATGAGGATTTCCCCGGAAGAGTGGGAAAAGATGAACTGTCCGGTATCCGTGCGTGAAATATACGGACAGATGCAGAAAGTAAAGATTGTAAAAGACCATAAAACACATCTGACCACATTCTACTATTAACACAGTATCGCCACATTAAAAATCACCCTGCATCCTGCCACACGCGGCAGGATGGAAATAAGGATATATCATTAAACAGTCTTTTCAATTATTATATATGGAGCTGATTGTTTTTCCCGCGCAGATATTCATTCAGGTCCTTATATCCGGAATATTCATGCGAGAGATCGCATATACGAATTCCGTATTTGTCCTTTAATGCCTGCACCGCATTTTTTCCGGCCGTATCATTGTCCAGACAGCAACAGATGCCATCATATCGTGAAAGGAAAGAAAAAGCTTTCTGTAAGTTACTGACAGAATTCAACACTATATAATCCCCCTCTTCCAAAGATGGAAAAGCCGGCCTGAAAGACAGAAAATCTATAAACCCCTCAAAAATATAGCAAATCCTGCTCTCCGGCGTGCTAATGATACAGGTGATGTCCTTGGGAGCGATACAAGCCTTGAAATACCTGTTCCGTATCTCGTACCCTCCGGAAATATTAGGGAAAGCGATGGCAAAATAATTCTTCCCATTCCGTTTAAAATAGGCTTCCCTGCATATTTTTCGGGCAGTTTCCAGATCGATGCACCGTTCCTTCAGATAAGTAAGCAGTATCCGGTTGGCAAGAGGAGTGATTTTCAAGTCCTGAAAGGTGGGATATGCCTTTTCAAATGGACAGGAAAGAATAACCGGTTTCAAAGCCGCTCTTTTATCCTCAATACATCGTAACACATGGCTTATGTCCTGCGTCCGATAAATCTCCTTGGCTAACGTTATAATGTCACCACCCTTTCCCAGTCCGAAGTCATACCACACTTCCTTATGAAGGTCAACCTTAAAGGAAGCCTCCTTTTCCGTCCTGAAGGGCGATTTGTACCATACACTGTTTCCACGCTGTATTACCGGTTCATGTCCGAATCCGGCTAAAAAATCAACAAGCCTGATATTCTTTGCTTCTTGTATGTTCATGGCATCTCATTTTCATGGATTAGTTCACTATTAATACACGACAAAGAACCGCTTTATATCCGAAACATAAAAAGCAGTGTCATCAGATGTCATTAAAAGTCATCAGATGACATCCTGTATATCCTTTTTACATGAATGGCTCAAAAAAAACTTTTCTGTTTTGACATGCACACCTCCTTCATGCAGCAATGCCGCAAAGTATGATAAAGGCATGAATTATAAGTAAAACAAAACTGTACAAAATAATATTTATGGAGAAGTTATGACATTCTGAATAGTATCTGTATATTTGTAGAATCCAATAACACACAATATATTTGAATGGTATAATCTGTAGACATTATATCGAATAAGGTTTTAGGATATTGATAACCAATAGCCCTGTTTCTTTTCTGTATAAACTCTATATTTTAATACAGTAGAAATTTAAAAACTGTTGACTGTCGCTTTACTATAAACTATTAATTTAAAAAAGTATTTATGAATAGCATGAAAGATTTGATTGCGTTATTTGACAACCACAAGATTTATGATACGGATATATGGACAAATGTCCTTATTCTATTGGTATTTACAGATTTGTATTTAGGTGTGTAGTGTCCCCAAAAAGAACCTGGAATTACGTTTCAGGATTTAACTCTAATAAACATGATTCCATTCGTAATATTAGGTATTAGCTGTATTTGGACTGTGAAATTTTTTACTTGTATCCTCTTTGCATTATGTACACTAACGGTACCCTTAATTGGGAAATATATTTTTCTATTTAAGAATGAAGAAGTTTCGATATTTACGTTGAAAGAATATGCAATGATAACCAATAATACTGTGATTGCACAAATAGTAAGCGATATAGAGATGCAAAAATCAAGAAAGGTAAAGAGTGCTTTAGGAAAGGTGGGAGCCATAATCTTATGTTTAGTAGATCTCTTTGCAGGTGCTTTCATGCCCAAGTCAGTTCCAAACTTTTTAGCGCCTAGTGAAATAGTCGTCATTTGTATTTTTGCTCTTTTAGTGCTTTTGGTTTATTCATGCAAAATAAAGATTCAAGGGGTATATCTTTCTAATGATTTGCGAAGCAAAATTTCCAACTTTAAAGTCAACACCCCAAACAATAAATAAATTCTTAATGCATTTAATTTAGCACATGTTTTTATTTTTTTCTCTTGTTGAAAACTATAATTAAAAGGAATGAAAATATTTGCAGAAATCGAACCTGTGTATTATATTTGCAGTGTCAAAGAGACAAATTTTGTCAGATTAGTAAAGAAAAACAATGAATTTAGCGTAAGGCCAATTCAATGGTTTTCATAAAAGATAAAGCAAAAATGTGCAGTCACTCAAGGAGTTAGAATAAACCGAAGCAAAAGGTTCGATTCCTGGTGGCACCACTGAAAATCAAAGGGTTACTCA
>OLNV01002246.1_pt1 | contig 11156 bp, 8 predicted proteins | sample 1672891 | NCBI WGS metagenome assembly OLNV01 (sample SAMEA3136734, study PRJEB25190) | human gut metagenome | biome: human gut; feature: human-associated habitat; material: faeces | place: Austria | collected 2013 | reverse complement strand
TCGGCCAGAAGCATTTTATTCAATTGCAATAGGCTTTCCAGCTCATTCATAGGACTCCTCCGGCGCGAGAAGCGCCTGCAGCAGTATGCCCGCGTCGCCGTCGATGCAGATGGACTGCCGTTGGATCGCCCCGGGGCAAACAGCCTGCCCGCTGTTCAAACAGGCATATACTGCGTTTGGATTTTGCGCGGTCATCTGCCAAAAAGGATATTTGATGATAACCGGGGTGTTGGTACCCACGCCCAGCTCCAAAAATAAAATATGAAGATTGTTTTCCATTAATTTATTATAAAAAAAATTATACTGGAAAGACAGAAAAAAGTTATCGCTTTTTGATAAATGGTTATACGATTAAAATGCCGGAACGTAAAACAGCATATGCAGAGTATGATGAACAGTCCAGAGAAATTTTGCTGCATATCGGACCACAGTTTTATCTACCGGTTTCTCTTTTTGTTATAACAAAGGCGCAGTGTCAGATTTCAAAAGAAAGTTATAGTGTGTCCCAGGCAAAGAAGGAGGCAAGGAAGCGTCTTTTTCTCTTTTTGAAAGAATATGAGAGAAAAGGGGTGGTAATCCTGAAAAATAATGTTAGAATAGACAGTGATAAAAATGAGTGTACTGCAAAGGGAATTATCAAAATAAAAGAACGTGTAGGTAAAGTTCAGGAGATTCCCTCAACATTAGACGGGGAAAAGGATATAAAACAAGAGCCTGCCGTTTTAAACAGATAATTTTAGCAGTAAGTTCAATTACAAATCATATAGTGGGATTTTGAAAATATATTGACAAGAAAGGAAAATCAGACAAAGAATGAATATAGCAGAACAGGAATTCCCTTTTCCAGCGGAACATGCAAGTAATGTTTTTGGTCAATTTGATGCCAACATGAAAAAGATTGAGAAGACATTGCATGTAACGATTATTTTTAGAGATGACAAGTTGAAGTTAATTGGAGGAGAGAAGGATTGCGATAGAGCAAAACATGTGATAGAGCAGCTCCTTTTATTATCGCAGAGAGGGAATGATATTACAGAGCAGAATATTAATTATACACTTTCTCTTTCTATGACGAATGAGGAATCTGCAGTTACCCAGTTAGATAGTGATGTGATCTGTCATACGATCATGGGGAAACCGATTAAGCCTAAAACGATGGGACAGAAGAAATATGTTGATATGATCACGGATAAGATGATCGTATTTGGTGTAGGACCTGCGGGAACCGGAAAGACATATCTTGCGATGGCAAAGGCAATTACAGCATTTAAGGCAAATGAAGTGAATCGTATTATCCTGACTCGTCCGGCGATTGAAGCCGGGGAGAAGCTGGGATTTCTTCCGGGTGACCTTCAAAGTAAAGTGGATCCGTACTTACGGCCTCTTTACGATGCGCTTTACGAAATTATGGGTGCGGATACTTTTGCTAAAAACATGGAAAAGGGATTAATAGAAGTGGCACCTCTTGCTTATATGAGAGGAAGAACGTTAGATAATGCATTTGTTGTGTTAGATGAAGCGCAGAATACGACACCGGCACAGATGAAGATGTTCCTTACCCGTATTGGCTTTGGGTCAAAGGCAATTATTACCGGTGACCTTACGCAGAAAGACCTGCCGTCAGGTACTCGTTCAGGTCTTGATGATGCGCTTCATGTGCTTAAAAATATTGATGAAATTGGCGTGTGTAATCTGACGAGTAAGGATGTTGTGCGTCATCCGCTTGTTCAGAAAATTGTTACCGCATACGATGAATATGACAAAAAGAAAGAAACAAGACAAAAGAGAAAGCAGAGAACAACAGGAAAGCAGGAGAAAAAATGACATTTGAAATAGAGAATGTATATCCGGAAGTGGTTTTACCGGATTATGAAACCGTTATTAAAAATGTGATAGAGGCAGCCTTAGATTATGAAAAATGTCCGTATGAAGCACAGGTATATGTGCTCTTAACAGATAATGAGGAGATTCATGAGATTAATAAGGAACATCGCCAGATTGACCGTCCGACAGATGTTCTTTCTTTTCCGATGGCAGATTATCCGGTGCCGGGAGATTTCTCTGATATAGAAGAAAGAGATCCGGATGCTTTTCATCCTGAGACTGGCGAGCTGATTCTTGGAGATATTATTATTTCCATGGATAAAGTAAAGGAACAGGCGAAAGCTTACGGTCATTCCAATACAAGAGAGCTGGCATTTTTAGTTGCACACAGTATGCTTCACCTTATGGGATATGACCATATGGTTGATGAGGAACGAAAAGTGATGGAAGCAAAGCAGGAAGAGATTCTTAAAAACTGTGGTTATATTCGGGAGATGGAAGCTTGAGACAAATAAAAGGCAGGGGAAAAACTCAGGGGAATAGCAGAAAAAATTTCACAAATGCTAAAGAGGGAAAAGGCAGAATCAGAGAGCAGGAAAGTGCCGGCCAGTTAAATAATAAAGCGAAAACACAGAACAACATCAGTCTGTCAAAGAACAGAATAAAAACAGAGAAAAGGCACAATCAGAGGATGGCGAAACAAATACAAAAAAGTACTGTGGAAAAGGACAGGATATTACCAGAAAAATTAATTCAGGATTCCACAGTATGGGATACCATTATTGTCGGAGCTGGAGCAGCCGGAATGACAGCCGCACTTGCCTGCGGAAAAGAAAAACAAAAAGTACTCCTTCTTGATCGCCAAAACCAGATGGGAAGAAAGATTCTAGTCACTGGAAATGGCAAATGTAATCTCACAAACTTTGCACAAAAGCCAAAATATTATCGAAGTGACTGTCCAGAGAAGGTACAGAAAGTATTGTCTGTGTTTGGACAAAAAGAGGCAATGGAGTTGTTTCAGAGTCTTGGAATCTATACAAAAGATAAGAATGGCTATGTGTACCCATACAGTGAGCAGGCGGCAAGTGTGAGGGAAGCTTTTGAGACAGAAATATTATCAAATCCGTCTATTACATTTGTTCCTTTTTCGGAGGTATACAATGTTCAAAAGAAAGAGGACGTTTTTTTGATAAAGGCAAAAGAACAGCTCGGTCAGTCAGAACAGAGTACAGGAAAGCAGGGTAATGGTGAGAAAATAGAAAAGGTTTATCGCTGTCAGAGTCTCCTTATCACAACCGGGGGATTTGCGGGGCCGAAGTTTGGCTGTGATGGCAGCGGATATGCATTTGCTAAAGTATTTGGACATGAGATTATAAAACCATTGCCTGCACTTACAGCATTGAAGTCATCTGCTCCGTTTTTAAAAAAGGTAAGCGGGGTTCGGAATCAGGCAGAAATCACATTAGAAATTGATGGAGAGCCGGTAAAAAAAGAAACTGGCGAACTTCAATGGACAGACTATGGTATTTCTGGTGTGGCTATTTTCCAGTTAAGCCGTTTTGCGATCACCGCTTTAGAGGAGAAAAAGAAGGTAGCTTTATACTTTGACTTTATGCCGGAACTTTCTTCCAAGGAGAAGCTTCGCCTGTTTTTGATGCTTGCACAAAATCATAAAAAAAGAGACATGCTTTCTTTTGTAAAAGGACTATTTCCTGCAAAACTTTGCCCGGTTATTTTAAGAGAGGCAGGGTTAAGAGAAGAAACTTTAGCTGGAACATTGAAGGAAGAAGAATGGAATGCCCTTGTCATGGCGGTAAGTCATTTTCCTTTGCGGATTAATGGTTATATGGGATATGAAAAAGCGCAGGTAACAAGAGGCGGTATTTCTCTTACAGAATTAACCGGTAATTTAGAGTCAGATTTTCAGCCCGGACTATTTTTTGCAGGAGAAGTAGCGGATGTTGACGGCACCTGTGGAGGCTATAATCTTCAATGGGCATTTTCGAGTGGTACAGTAGCAGGAAGAGCGATTGTCAAGAGAAATCAGGAGCTTTTTAAGGATGACCGGCATACGATGGAAGAAAACGATGGTATTTCAGAAAGGAACCGAAGAAGATGATACGAATTTCACAGTTGAAATTAAAGGTGGGACATACCAGAGAAGAACTTTTTGAAGAGATTATTCATCAGGCGCATGGGAAAAGACCTGTCTCATGGCGGATTGTAAGAAAGTCTGTGGATGCAAGAAAGAAGCCACAGCTTTTTTATGTGTATACAATTGATGCAGAGTTTGAAAATGAAAAAAAGCTTCTTTCAGCCAAAAAAAGTAAATGGACACGTTCTACTGTAGTGAAGTATAGATTTCCATATAATAAGAAAGATGGATCAGGAGCAAGCTCGACAGAAGTTTCGACAATAGACAGGGCAGTTATTGTCGGTATGGGACCAGCAGGACTTTTTGCAGCCTTAGTTCTTGCGAGAGCAGGATTTGCCCCCATTGTATTTGAGCGGGGAGACTGCGTGGAAAAACGTTCGGAGATTGTCGAGCATTTCTTTGAAAGTGGAGAACTTGATGAAGAGTCTAATGTACAGTTTGGCGAGGGCGGTGCAGGAACATTTTCTGACGGCAAGTTAAATACCTTAGTCAAGGATAAATTTGGACGTAACCATTTTGTTTTAAAAGAATTTGTCAAACATGGTGCACCAGAAGAAATCCTTTATGAAGCTAAACCACATATTGGTACAGATATTTTAAAAGATGTGGTGGCATCAATTCGAAAAGAAATAGAAAGTCTTGGCGGGGAGGTACATTTCCGCACGAAAGTCTGTGATATCTTATGTGAAAAAATCAGTGGTTCTGTGGCAGAAAGAGAGAGAGCTGAAGCAGAAAAAAATCTTTTGATGCAGGACAAACAGCTAACAGGACTTATTCTTGAAAAAGAAGGAGTGCAAGCGGAATACCCTTGCCGCAATGTTATTTTTGCAATCGGTCACAGTGCAAGAGATACTTTTTATATGCTTCATGAAAGGGAACTTTCTATGAATCCAAAAGCATTTGCGATTGGTGTGCGTGTGGAACATCTGGCACATTTGATTAATGAAAGTCAGTATGGAGAGGGATATCCAGAGGAAGTTCCAACAGCAAGCTATAAACTGACGCATCAGTGCAAAGGCACTGGCAGAGGAATTTATTCGTTCTGCATGTGTCCTGGCGGTTATGTTGTAAATTCTTCTTCAGAAAAAGGTCGGCTTTGCGTCAATGGAATGAGTTACCATGACCGGGCAGGACATAATTCTAATACTGCATTGATTACTACAGTGACGCCAGATGATTTCCCATCAGATAGTCCATTAGCAGGATTGGAATTTCAGCGTAAATATGAGGAACTTGCTTATAAAATCGGAAATGGAAAGATTCCGGTACAGCTTTTTGGAGACTTTCTGAAAAATCAGATGTCCACAAAACTTGGAAACGTTACTCCGTCCATAAAAGGAAAATGGCAGTTCGCAAACTTACACGAATGTCTGCCAGATTATGTCTGTGCATCCCTCGAAGAAGGAATGAGAGCCTTCGGGCATAAAATCAAAGGCTACGATGCAGAAGATACGGTTTTTTCCGGAGTAGAGACAAGAACATCTTCACCACTTCGTATGGAAAGAAATAAACAGTTTGAAAGTAACATACAAGGTCTTTTTCCATGTGGAGAAGGAGCAGGTTATGCGGGAGGAATCACTTCTGCAGCTATGGATGGTATTAAAACTGCAGAAGCTATTGCAGAGAAGATTCTCACACAGAATTAAGTACAGCCAGCAACGAGACAAAGCTTGACTGCATTTACTTACAAAGATATTTCTGTGTTTACAAACGTAGGACCATTGTGTATAATACAACGGAATGTACTCTCGGAGTCTTTCTTGTACTTGGTTTTGTGAGAAGATTCCGAGAGTATATCGGATTAAAAAGGAGGAAATTTTATGAATAATATTGATATTGATAGAATTAATGAACTATACCATAAATCCAAATCTGTAGGACTTACCAAAGCAGAAGAAGCAGAGCAGAAAAAACTCCGCAAAGCTTACCTTGCTGCCATCCGCAAAAACTTGCGTGGTTCTTTGAACCGAATTGACATTCAGAATAAAGACGGAAGTATCGAAAATCTTGGTGAGAAATATGGAAAGAAGCTGGATAAAAACTAAAATGCCAGAAGAAGCTTTAGAATTAAAAAAGAATCTGCGGTGTGATATGAAAGCAAGACGAAATGCATTGACAGATGAAGAAAAAAAACATGCCGCAGCAAACTGCCTGTCAAAATTAAAAGAACTGCCGGAATTTATGAATGCAGACTGGATATATGCCTATATCGCCTGCCGGAATGAATTAGAAACCGCAGACATTATTAGCTGGTGTCTTTCTCATGGAAAGCATGTTGCCGTTCCAAAAGTACAAGGAGAAATCATGCATTTTTACGAAATCACTGCGCTATCTGACTGTGTTCCCGGAGCATTTGGTATCCTTGAGCCAGCAGGAGAAGAAAAAGACAGAATCACAACTCCAGGCTTTATGCTTGTCCCAGGACTTGCCTTTGATAAAAACGGAAATCGTCTTGGATACGGCGGTGGATTCTACGATAAATATCTCGCATCCCATGAGGAGATTATAACAGCGGCATTGGGGTACGACTTTCAAATCGTAGAAAAAGTACCGTCCGAACCACATGATAAAAAGATGGACTATTTAATTTATTAGGCAAAACAGACGCCCTCGAAGAGAGAAGTGCCTCTATATTTGTGACTTTAGTCGCGGCGGTTTGGATACTCGCTTATACACGCGAGTATCCAAACCTTGCTCCGAGGCCACAAATATAGTTTCTTTTATTTACTGTGGGCTGTGCTTTGGATGGGCAAGAAAAAATGCAATCTATTTTGGAATAATTTTCAAATTCGTCGAAGGATCGTCTTTGACAGTTAAAGGAAATTCAGAAATTATTTTTGAGAAATTTGAGGAAGGAGATTGGCGATATAGAATATTCAAGAAATGAAATACCATAAGGTTGACACTTAAACTATTGTTATAATAGCACATTGATTTATGATTTCCACTAATAGTTAAAACCAACTTTCCAGAAAGCCATACCCCTCTAAAGCCTTCCTCAAATCCCTCCAATATGAGTTCTGAATTTATATAGACAGCCAAAGACAGCCCACGCTACAAATCAGAATCCTCCACATCAATCACTTTGGGTTGTTTGCGGTAGAGAATATCATACATGACTGGAACGATAAATAGGGTCATCAATGTTGCATAGAGCAGTCCAAATGCAACTACCACTGCCATTCCCTTCTGCATCGCATTTCCGGCATCCTGTGAAAATACCATAACACTCATGGAGAGAATTGTGGTGAGTGCAGTCATGAGAATGGGGCGCATTCTTGTTTTTCCTGTTTCTATCAGGGCTTCCCGTTTACTCATGCCACCTATTCGCAGCTGGTTGACGTAATCAACGAACACAATACCATTGTTTACAACGGTTCCCATTAAAATCATGAATCCCATCAACGCCATTGCGGAGATGGACATTCCAAAAAATCCAAGTCCGATCATTCCTCCTGTGAACGCTAATGGTACAGTGAAAATAACGATAAATGGGGATAAAAGGCTCTGGAACTGTGCAACCATTACTAAATAAATGAGCATGAATCCAAGTGCTAATGCTTTTCCCATCTGTTTTAACATATCTGTTGTCTGTGTGGCATCACCGGAAAGTTCTACTTCATAGCCGCCTGGCGCTTTGTATTTATCAATCTTATTCTGTAACTTTCTTGATAAAAGGGTTGCGTTTGCATTTTCATCAATTTCTGCCGTTACGGTAAGATATGGTTTCTGGTTTTCTCTGGTGATGTTGTCCATGCTGTATCCATCATCTTCAGAAGCAAAATCAGACAGTTTATATGTATGTTTTTCATCCTCACCATCACTGTTTTTCTCGGTTGTTTCTATTTTCATATCTAAAATATTTTCATAGGTGAGTTTGTCCGTCTCATTAATGAGGTTGACTTCCACATCTTTCTCATCCATGTTGAGCGTAATCGCATTTTTCTCCGTTGTAGTATGTTTCAATATTTCCTGATAAATCTGTGCGATAGTCAGTCCATGTTCTGCCGCTTTATTGCGGTCAATTTTCAAATGAAGCATTTTGTCAGCGGACTCAATACCATTTGACGCTGTTTTTACTTCGGAAATCTCTTTCATCATCTTGATAACATCTTCACTGATTTTAATTAACTTCTGCTGGTCCTCTCCATATACGTTGACAGAAAGCCCGCCACCGGAAAGACTTGACATATCGCCCATTGCAGAAGAAGAAACCGTGATTTCCTTACATTTTACTCTTTTAGTTTTGCTCTCGATTTCTTTTCGGATTTTGCGAAATTCCTTTGTTGTCTTTATATTATCTTCTGTGATGATATTAAAGCTGAAGCTTGTGTAATTATCTGTCGTTCCTGTTCCGAGCATACTGGAAGTTACACTGGCATTCCCATCAAGGGCGGAAACCTTTTTAATGCCGTCTACTCCAGTTAGAATTTCCATAACCTCATCTGCTGTCTTGTAAGCATTTTCTTTTTTTACGTTATCATCTAATGTCATACTGACTGCAATCTGATTACTGTCCATGTCATCCATCATAACAATTCCCGTCCGCATACTCTGCATCACACAAAGTACAAGAAGTACAATAGAAATCGCTAACGGAACAATCTTAAATCGGAGAGCCAGTTCTAACACTTTTCCATACACATCTTTTATCTTATCAAACCACGGCTGTTTTACATCTTTTGTTTTTCTAAGAAGCACAGAACCCATTGTCGGCACAACAGTAAGTGCCACTAATAAAGAAGCAATTAATGCATAGGAAATGGTAAATGCAAACGGCATTAAAAGCTGGCTTACCATACCCGAAGTATATACCATCGGCAGGAATCCGCAGATTGTTGTAATCGTGGATGCAAGAATCGGCCCTGCTACCTGCGCTGTTCCCCTCACCGCTGCCTTTGATGCCGACATTCCTTCATTTCGAAAACGGTAAATATTTTCCATTACTACAATGGAGTTATCTACGAGCATACCGATACCAAGACAAAGCCCGGCCAACGACATAACGTTAATATTAATTCCCGTAAAATACATGATAATAATGGCAAATAATACACTAAACGGAATACTGAATGCAACAACGATTGTCGGACGGATATCTTTTAAGAAAAGAGCAAGTACAATAATTGCAAGTACTGCTCCTAAAAGGATACTGCTCAATACACTCTTTATAATAATGTTAATGTAATCACCCTGATTCATTATCGTGGTAAAGGAAAGTCCTTTATATTTTTTCTCTAAATCTTTAAAAGAGTTCTGAATTCCCTTGGATACGGTACTCGTATTTGCAGTACTTCCTTTAAATACTGATAAAAGAATCGCATTTTCTCCATTAACCTTAGAATAAGCATCTCCCTGATTATCCACTACTGTGATATCAGCAATATCTTTTACCCGAATCTTTCCCACTCCGTCAATCTTTGTGAGAACAAGGTTTTTAAGCTGCTTTTCATTGGTAAAATTATCTCCGACTTCCACAAGCCACTGGTGTGAACTCTTATCCTCAATATAACCTGCCGGCATGGAAAAGTTCTGTGCTGAAATCATTGCAGACAGTGTATCGAGACTTAAAAGGGTATCAATATTTGCATTCTCTCTTGCCGCCTTTCGGGAATCTTCCAGTTTATCTTCTGAATCCTTTAACTCTTTTTCCGCAGATTCTATCTGTGTCTTACCTGCCGCAATCTGTGCTTGTCCAGAACCAAATCCTGCAGCGGCTGAATATCCGCCTGCAATAAGCTTTGACTGCTGCTCATCTAAGCCTTTCATCTGTTCATTTAATTTATCAATAATCGCTTTCTGTACCTTAATTTTTACTTGCAAGTTAGAAAGTTCAGTATCAATCTGTGGCAGGCGAACCTCCACTGCCTTATACATCTGTTTTAATGAATCTATTGTCAGCTTGGAAAACTGTTCACCATACCCCATCTGCTCCATCCAGGAAACAAAGGCTTCAAACTGCTTTGGATGTTGTATTGCTTCTTTTACAGAAGACGGAATCGTAATTCCCATCTGCTTTGCAGCCTCTCCCATTGTCGCATTCAAACTTTTGAATGTGTTATTCAGCGTCTTATACGTCTTCTCTAAACCTGCATCTTTATATGCTTTCTTCTCCGCTTTTAATGCACTCTGACTCGCTTTTAAGCTGTTAAGTTCCGCCTCATATGCTGCTTTCTGGGATAACGCTTCTGCGAGCTTTGTCTGTGCCTCTGCAAGCTTTGTATTCGTCTCTTCCTGCTTGCTGCTCAGCGTCTTTTCCTGCTTCTTTAACTGTTCCTTACTCTTTTTTAAAGAAGCCTTCGCCTCCTCAATCTTATCACTCGCCTCAAGGAGCTTATCATTCGTCTGTCCGAGAATCTTATCATTCATCCGGTCAATTTTCTTCTCATTCAGTCGGATCTCCACATGATCTTGTATCAAGCCATTCGCAGATACACTGGCAACACCATCCTGACGCTCCAGGTACGGCTTTACCGTCTGCTCCGTAAAACTGGACAGTTCCTTAATGTCTTTTCCCTCATAACTGACACTGGCATACATCGTTGCCATCATATCCGCACTGATTTCCATGATATTGGGTGTTCCGCAGCCCTCCGGCAAATCTAATGAATTCAGCGCTTTCGATACACGAACCAAAGCTGCCTCCATATTTGTATCTTCTGCAAACTCTAACATCAACATTCCATAATTATTTGCCGAAGTACTTGTCAGCTTCTCCACGCCGTTAATCGTACCAAGCGTACTCTCCATCGGTTTAACAACATCACTTTCCACCTTTTCCGGAGAAGCACCCACTTCCGTTGTAATCACAGCCATGTATGGGAGTTCCATTTTCGGCAAAAGATCTGTCTGCATCTCACCGAGACTGACAAAACCAATAACCAGGACAATGATTACGGTCACCAATACAAAATATGGCTTCTTCACAAAAAACTTTGTCATATCCTTTCCTCTAACTTTCTTTTTGTTCTCTTTCTTTATTTCTCTATCTGAAAAATGTCCACCCTCTACTATCAGAAATAAATCCTTAAATTTAGACATTATCATATAATTGTATCACAAGATGTGGGAAATTACTATTTAATTCATTAAGAGACAGACGCCCGGGAAGAGAACCGATACCCTATATTTGTGACTTTAGTCGCGGCGGTTTAAATGCTCGCTTTATGCGCTCGCA
>OLNV01002240.1_pt1 | contig 11184 bp, 8 predicted proteins | sample 1672891 | NCBI WGS metagenome assembly OLNV01 (sample SAMEA3136734, study PRJEB25190) | human gut metagenome | biome: human gut; feature: human-associated habitat; material: faeces | place: Austria | collected 2013 | reverse complement strand
GAAGCTGCATACTGCAGATGTAATCTCAATTCTGCGCGAACATAGTATCGTTAAAAGTTTCTCCTTGCAAATATTGATTTTGCGACTTTGTGTTTTTTACAACTGAGTCAAAATCAATATTTGCAAGGAGAAACTTTTATAAGATACTTTTCTCACAAAATTGAGATTACATCTGCGATATGCAGCTTCTTTCAGGTTCGTCTGTCTATTTAGAAAAATTAAAGTGTTTTCAACACTTCCATTACACCATTTTCATCGTTGGTCTTCTCTGTTACATATTTTGCTAATGCTTTTAAGGTAGGATGTCCGTTTTTCATACAGTAGCTTTCGCCGCAGCTTTCTAACAGAGACATATCATTTAAATAGTCACCAAATCCCATAGCTTCTGTATGTGCAATGCCGTACTTTTCACATATAGCTTTGATTGCATTCCCCTTGCTTTCTGTTTTGTTGGCAATGTCAATCCAGCTTGCTCCGGATAATACGGCTGTAAGTTTCTCACCGATATTTTCAAAATATTTCATGGATTCTTCAGCTTTTTCTTTCTTAAAATAGATAGCGACCTTTACGATTGTATCATTGTCTGCCACTTTTCTTAAATCTTCTACAATCTGTCTTCTCTCGTAGTACATTTCTACATTATAGTAGATTTCCTCATCCACATCTTTTTTTGTTATGTAAGCAGACTTCGCACCGCAGATAACAGGTGTTGCATACGGTACTTTATCTATGATATCAAGACATTTTAACACGTCCTGCTTGTCTATCTCATCTTTAAAAATAATCTCGCCTTTTTCGAAAACAAGTCCTCCATTTTCTGCGATAAATGCAAGATTATCTCTGATTGGAAGGAAGTCTCTTTCTAATGTATAGTACTGTCTTCCGCTGGCAATGACTGTCTTTATCTCTGGATGGCTTTTTACCCACGGAATAAATTCTTCCGGCATTTCTTTTTTACTGTTAAGCAAAGTTCCATCCATATCTACGGCTACTAATTTTATATTCATCTGTTCTCCTTATCGTAATCTTTAACGTAATCCCTAATTAAATTTATCTATTTCCTAAATCAATCCCTGTTCTTTGCAATAATGATAAATGCCATCTTCTGCAACATGTCCGCAGATTGCATCGGCAACTGCTTTTACATCATCGGTTGCATTGCCCATTGCAACACCAGTGCCTACAGCTTCTAACATTTCAATATCGTTTGTTCCATCACCAAAGGCGATTGCATTCTCTTTATCTAAATGATAATAGTCAAGAATTTTTCTTACGCCGACACCTTTGTTTCCATTTGCCGGTGTAATATCTGCCGCTCTTGTCCACCATGCAGTAATTCTCGCACCGTCGACATCTCTTAAAATGTCTGCATATTCTTCTTTATAACAGCCGACCATCATCTGGTAAACTTTTTTATCCATGAGTTTTTCAAAATCAAAGTTATCAAGGACATTTACTTTACTCTTTGCAATGGCAAAATAATCTGCCAAATCTTTATCACAACCGTTTGCACCGCCGCCTTCTACTCCGGCAAGGAACACCGGGCGATGGATTTCCGATGCATTCTCAACAATTGCCTTTACATCTTCTTTTGGGATAGGATTTGAAAAAATAACCTCATCCTTTGTATAACAATAAGACGCATTATAAGATAAAAAGACATCAAAATCAATTCCTGGAAAAGATGGAACAAGATATGGGCCGCGTCCTGTTGCCATACATAAAATAATTCCATTCTCTTTCAGGTGTTTTAATGTCTCGATCATCGCAGGGGTGATTACCTTTTTTTCCATATCAACTAACGTTCCATCTACGTCAAAAAAAGCAATCTTTATATCTTTTGCAGAATCTTTTTTCATATATTCCTCCACTATATTCTGTAATTTTTCTTTTTATAACACACCCCTACTATTCTACAGCTTTATGTTTTTCTGTCAAGGTCAAATTATCCGATAAGCAGCTTTCGAAGCTCTCTGCGCCGTTCAATTTCTAACTTGGAAAAGATACGGGCAATCACATTTTTCACATATCCATAGGAATAATTCATCTGTTCCGCAATCTCACGGTTTTCCATTCCCTGTGCAACTGCCAGCGCAATCTTCCATTCAATTGGTGTCAGCTTCTTTTGTATTTCTCCACGATTTTTTTCAATTGCTGCATCTGCAAAAGACTTTCCTGTTTCTTTTGCGCTTCTTTCAAGATGCATTTCGACTCTGGCAAGCAGGACCTCTTTTACAAAAGGTTTTACAATATAGTCTACTGCTCCTGCCTTTAACCCTTTTACTTCATAATCTGACTCCGCAAATCCAGTGAGAAATATTACAGGAATATCCTGACAATTCGGAATAGATTTCATTTTTTCCAGAGTCGTATACCCATCCATTTCCGGCATAGCGATATCTAACAATATCAAATCTGGCACAACACCCTTTTTTAGTAATGTAATTGCCTGTTTTCCGCTTTTCGCTACGCTGACCGTATAAATACTCGACAATATTTCTTCTGCTGTTTTTAATAAGATTAAATCATCGTCTACAATTAATATGCTATTTTTGCCCATTTCTGTCCTCCCATTCTGTCGTAACTTTATTTGTCCAGTAAGTACCTTTCATAAGTGATTCTGCCTGTTCGAACTCCAAATTCTGCACCGATTTTTGTACCTGTCCCAAAATCTTCTTTTTCTTTGGATTCTTTTCTAAAGACAACAATTTTTCCAGCTGTTCTTCTGCATATTTCCCTTGATATTTTCCTATTGCCTCCAAAATCCTGTCATATGTTTCCTCATATAACTTCTCCTGATTTACTTCTTCTGTCAGCTCACCGTATACCTTCTGTTTCCCATTCTCTTTTTCTTTCTTTTCTGATTCCAGAACAAATTTTTTTGTATTTTCTAAGAAAAAAAACATCCCATCTAACGCTCTTTCCCACTCAAAAAACAAAAGAGGAATCGCCTTTTCTATATAGCTTTCATCCTGCATTTTCCCTCTTATTTCAAGTGAAGCGGCTAATTCATAAAGTGACATTGCTCCAATCGCGCGGGCATTACTTTTTAATGTATGAATCTGTCCTGTCAATATTTTTATTTCCTGCTGTGTTTTTCTCGTTGTCTCAAAACTTTCCTCTAATTTTTTTCTATTTGGCTCATAATATTCTACAAAGAGCTCGGAAAGTTTTCTGTATTGCACAATACTTCCACCTAATAAATGAAGCCCTTCGGAAAGTTCAATATCCCATTTTTTTAATTTTTGCTTCAAATCTAAAAGTTGTTTTTCCGTTATGTTCCAGTCTTCTCCCGCACCGTTCTTCATTGAGACCAGAGCAGCTGGAAGCCATTGTAACAGCAATTCTTCCAACTTCTCCCACATCACCGGTTTTGACAAATAATCAGAAAATCCTTCTGAAAGAAAATGCTGGTGAATTCCCGTGGACACATCCGCTGTAAGTGCAATCACCGGAACACTCTGCCCATTTACCTCTTTTTTCAATCTGTGAAATGTCTCAATTCCATCCATTTCCGGCATCATATAATCAAGAAAAATCAAATGGTATTTTTTATTTCTAACTTTTTCGATACATTCAAAACCACTGGCCGCCGTATCTAACTGTACCCCTGTTCTTCGCAAAAGTGATGTAATCACCTGAATATTTTGTTCACTGTCATCTACCAGTAAAATCTGTGCTTCTGATGCAAAAAACTCCTTCCTTTTTTCTTGCACAGGTTCCCCTTCCACAACTTTCCACTGTCCAATTTTCTCTGTTCCTGCATCTTTTAATGGAAAATATACTGTAAAGTTACTTCCTTTTCCATAGATACTTTCTGCCTGAATATGCCCTCCCATCTGTTCACAAAGTTCTTTTGCTATTGTAAGACCCAGTCCACTTCCCTCAATATTTCTGTGGCGTTTGATATCTGCCCTCATAAACATATCAAAAAGCGCTTCCATATCTTCTTTTTTAATCCCGATTCCTGTATCCTTCACAGAAAAAGAAATCTGCTTTTCCTCCTGACAAACTTCAAGAAAAACCTTCCCTTTTTTTGTATATTTTACCGCATTATTAATTAAATTGAGGATAACTTGTTTGATATGCAATGCATCACCTTCCAGATATTTCGGAAGAGTTTCCTCTACATCTACTACAAACTCCAGATTTTTTGCTTCTGCCTGCTTTGCTCCAATCAGGCAGACTTCCTGTACAAGTTGTCTTAATGAAAACTTTTCCTCAATTATATCTAACTTTTTCGATTCAATTCGCGTAATGTCCAATATATTATTAATAAGAGATAACAGATAATTCCCCGCCTTTTCCACACTCTTTGCATACTGAACGACTTCCCTTGACTCAGACTCCCGTAAAATCATCTCATTCATTCCAAGCATCACATTAATCGGCGTTCGAATCTCATGACTCATATTTGCAAGAAATGTACTCTTGGCGCGATTTGCTTCCATCGCTTCTTCCCTTGCCTGCATAAGAAAAACCTGCTGCTTTTTATATATTCGAAAATGTAGATACATCGCAACGCCAAGAGAAGCACTCGATACAACAACTCCCGTCAGCACATCCACAACAATCTCTTTTTCCGATTGAAACCAGATTACCGTATCTGGATAATAATAGGCAATCCCAATCGTGAATATATAGATTATCAGTTCCAGCCATACACAAAAAAACATTAACCAGCCTTCCAGCATAAAAATAGTAAATAAAATTCCAAAAATATAAAAAGACGGCATTCCACCTTTATACCCGCCACTCTTAAAAAACATAATTGGAAATAAAAACATAAAAATCACAACGATTGTTATAAAGTAGCATCTTTGATATTTTTTACTGTGGTATGCGTAAAAAAGGAGCGACAAAGATAGCAAGGCAATCCCTGTATTTATTAACAGTAGTTTCCTATCTCCATTATTCCAATAAGAAAGAACTCCATTACACAGACTGATGATGAATCCAAGTGAAGCCAGTATATTAAATAATCTCACTCGAAAGGGAAGACCCGAGTGATACAGCACTTTTCCTACTTCCAATACGCTTTTCCTATCCATGACCTATTCCTTTTCTATATCTATTTTCAATTTATTTTCATTATTTTCTGTATCTATTCTTTTCTATTTCTCTTATTATATCCAAACACAAACTCATGCGATGAATAAAAATCGTACAGTCCTGAATAAATATAGTTTATCACAAAAGCACTTATCTCTTCCAGTATCCGACAGTCACTATTTTCTTCATTTATGGAACAAATCATAAATTTAATTTATAAGTTAACTTATAGATTTATTTACAGAGAACACCAAATCGTGTTTAAAAAATGCTTTCTGTAAGATGTGCATTATAATTTGTGGGGGATTTAAATACACTCTAAATCAAAATGGTGACTGTAAGGCACTATCTTTCTATGTGAATTTTTATATAATAAAAGTGTAAGAACTATTTTATCAAATTACTATGAAATGATTTATAACTATACATCTTCTTACGATCTGCATTATCTAAACGAGGGTGTATTCTAAAAGCGCTCTATTTACATACGGCAACTATTTTTACTGATTTCCAGAGTACATGATGCAAAACGGAGGAAAATTATGGAACATTTTTATATTTATTCTTTTACATTAGCAGTAATCCCACTGCTTTTGGGATTGCTATTTATTTGGTTTGGGAAAAAATTATGGGACAATGCAACGAAAAAAAATGAGGAATATCAGCAACGTTACACCGGACGTACTACTTTGCGTGTAATCAAAGTCGAAAAAAATGAATGGGAAGAAACCAATTCCAACGAACAAGGTCCAGAAAGCAGGATTTCTGTTACCTCTTATACTCCGGTCTACGAATATACGGTAAATGGGCAGCAATATGAATATCATACCCGCTTGGGAAGTTCTACAGATCAATATCCTATTGGAAAAGAATGTCCTGGATATTATAATCCAAAAAATCCAGCAGATGTGACAGAAACCTTGAAAGAGATAACAGGTGGAGGAAGCCATTTTCTTAGTTTGTTGTTTTTTGGAATTGGCGTACTGGCTATTCTGTTTGCTCTGATAAGAGTATGGGCAGTTATAACACTTATATAATCCATCTTTCTTTGCTATAAGACCACAACAATGAAGTTTTTACTCTCATCTAAATATTTCATAAAAGGAGGAAATGAAAATGTTAAACAAAAAAAGAGAACAGAAATTAAAGAACCAATTATACTTTGCCTTTTGGATCCGGCGAATCTTTCTACTTATCCCACTTTTACTTCTGTGCCTGAGTTTCGTTATTCCAACACAGGTTCATGCTCAGACAGATGATTCTTACTTTTTAAATATGTGGTTAAATACGAAAAGCCTTGCTGATTTAAAAAATGTTTATCCAGGACACACAAACATTATTGTCGCTACAATTAGCGATCCTGACCTTTCAAAAATCCCTGCATCAAAAGTATCTGCCACTTCTTCTAATCCTTCCGTACTAAAAGTTATTGACAAATATAATATTGATTTTGCCAACTATCATCCAAATATGGATATCGGTATTGAAATAGAGGCGATGAAAGCAGGAAAGGCAACACTAACCATCCAGTATAAAACTATTGTCAAAAAACTTGATATTACTGTAAAAAAATCAACTGCTTTTATAAAGAAAAAGAAGGGGACAATGCTCATGGGTTATCACTACTTCATGAGAGATTTTGTAACCGTTCACGGAAAAGAACCAAGTATTAAAAAAATTAAGTCCAGCAATAAAAAAATCATAAAAGTATCTGGTCAGAAATTAATTCCAAAAAAGCCAGGAAAAGCAACTATAAGTGCTGTTATCAACGGCAAAAAACAAAGCATCCGAATAACTGTAAAAAGCCCAGCCCCTACCTATGACCAGCTAAAATCTAAAAAAGCCGGGTTAATTTATGACAGCTACAGCGGTAAATGCTATGTAAAAATAAAATTTACAAACAAAAGCCAACGCACTATTACAAAAGTACAACTTAAAACAACGCTGTTTTTTGATGATGCATGGGACGATATGAAACCAGTAAAGAAGAAAAACGTCAAAGTAAATATCAAACCAGGTAAATCTCAGACTGTTAAAATTTATTTTGGAAAATATCCTGTGTTAGCACCAAATCGATGGAAATATGAGATACTTCAATTTTGGTATAGATAAGAATTGAAATTGCCATAGGTAAAGATACAACTTTCCCTCTGGGAATAAAATTAAAATAAAAAAATCTTGATAGCCTGTATCCAGACTATCAGGATTTTTTCGGTACGGCTTATGCCTTTTACGTTCTTATGATATTGTACTTTATATCATTCTCCCGGATTACATGAAATTACCTTACCGGCATTCCATAAATCTACAGTCTTTTTCGCTGCTTCGAGACGCTCTTCTTCAGAATGGAAGTCAATCGTTACGGACTGGCATCCACATTCTAAACACATTACATAATAACCACAGCCGCCTTCTTCTTCTAATAACGCACCACCGTCACATAATGGACAGTCATGAATCTCTAACTTTTCTTCAATGTTCATAATTTGCCTCTTTCCATTTTATCTTTTTGTTTTCCAAGCACATTATAACATTATTTCTTATAGATAAAAAGAGAAAATGTTCTTCTTTATGCAAATTATTTAATTCTTCAACACATTTGCAGTCATGGCAACGATTGGAATATTGGCCTTCTTGTTGTTCTTTAGAGTACGAATTTCTCTGGTTGTCATATAACCATCCATTTTAGGCATCTGAATATCAGATCATACCTGTCAGCATCCACTTCATTCATCCGTTCAACAGCATCTGTCGCATCAAACCCATTTATTACTATTTAGTGACCTGCGTTTCGATACCCCCCTCACCAAATTTTATGTTTCTTATTGTCTTTTTTAAAACCTTCATCTCCACTGGTTTTGAAATATGTGCATCCATACCGGCAGCCAAAGAATGTTGTATATCCTCTGAGAATGCATTGGCGGTCATGGCAACGATTGGAATCGTCTTTGCCAGTTTATGTGTACTTCTGCGGATTGCTTTCGTTGCCTCATAGCCGTTCATGACAGGCATCTGCACATCCATTAAAATCATGTCATAATCCCCTGGAGCAGACTGTTCAAATGTATTAAGAAGTCTTTCTCCATTTTCACAGATAGTACACTCTGCCCCCTCAATCTTTAATAGTTCTATCAAAATTTCTGCATTCAGCTCATTATCTTCTGCACACAGGAATCGCATTCCTTTTAGGATATTTTCATCCAACTCCTCTTTTTCTGCCTGTGGCTCCAGAGAAACTGATCGGTTTTCTACAACTTTCAGATTCATAATAACTTCAAAACAACTTCCCTGCCCCGGTTCACTTTCCACTTCAATTGTTCCGCCCATCGACTCAACCAGATTTTTGGTGATTGCCATTCCAAGACCGGTTCCCTGTATCTTGTTTGTAAGAGAACCTTCTGCACGGGTAAACGCATCAAAAATCGTATCTTTGAAATCTGCCGACATTCCCATACCATTATCACAGACTAAGAAGCGATACTTTGCATAGGTGGAGGAATTTGACTCACATTCTTCTACTAAAAACTGAATTGTTCCACCCTTCTGTGTGTACTTCACTGCATTAGAAAGCAAGTTACTGAAAATCTGCATCAGATGCACCCGATCCCCATTCACCCACTCGTGCAGGATGTTTTCTTTTGTAAACTGAAGGGTCTGATTTCTTTCTTCTGCCTGTATCTTAAACATATGATCAATTTCCTGTATAAAATCCAGAATAGAAAAATCCGTGTATTTAAAAACAGTTTTCCCGGCTTCAATTTTGCTCATATCCAAAACATCATTAATAATTCCTAACAAAAGCTGTGATGATGTATCTATTTTATCTGCATACTCTGTTACTTTCGCCTTATCACCTGCATCATGTCTGATCAGTGACGTAATACCAATGATTGCATTCATAGGTGTACGAATATCATGTGACATATTCGACAGAAAATCTGTTTTCGCCTTATTTGCATTTTCAGCTGTCTGCAGAGCTTCTGTTGCAATATTCTTTGCCTTTTTCAGTTTTTTATTTGCCGCTTCCATTTCCTTCATTGTCTGTAATTGAAGCTCACTATTTCTTTTTTCACATTCTGCTTTTTGGTCTGCAATATTAAGTTTTGAAATACTGTAAAACAATCCGGCAAAGAGCAAAATGATAAAACTTCCCATCAGTATTGTTGTAAAAAGCACTGTTTTCTGGTAATTTCTCATCACATTATCAACAACACTTTTTTTCACAATACAGATCAACATGGAGTTATTACTTTCTATAGGACAGTACCCCAGATAGAAAGGCTTATCTTTTCCAAGAAGCTCTAGTCCCTGTTCTTTTTTATCCATCTTTTTTTGGAGCAAAGCAGCCTCTTTTTCTGTTATAGCCTTGTCTGCCTTTAAATGCTTCAACAATGAATAATTTCGAAAAAATTTATCTTCACTTTGGTTCGTATAGGTAATATTTTCTTCCTCATCTAACAGAAAGAGATACGCATTCTCATTATAGCTCTTCAGTTTTAACATGGAATCTAATTTTGAATGATCATACAAGGTTCCAATTGCCGTATAAGTTTCCCCATTAATCGTATATTCCTGACATGGAATTGCAACCAGATAACCATCTTTTTTCTTCTGGTTGTAATCAAGAGAAACCAATTTTCCAATATTATATCCGTTCCTCAAATCCAACAAAAGTTTACTTGGCATGTCAACCCGAAGTTTTGTTCCATCAGTGGTTATTGCCTTTCCATTTTCCTGGAGAAATATAAGTGTACTTTCAGATTCTTTCTGCCATGCCTCAAAGAACTTCTTGTTTCTATCCAGTTCAATAGATCTCACTCCCTCTTGAGTAAGAAAATCCTCAAGCATATGCAGCCGACTGTAGTATCCATTCACCTGCAGATCATAGGTCTGCTGTATCTGTTCAACAACTGCTCCCATACTGCTTTTCCCGTTTTCTGCGATATAGCTGTTCATCCTGTTCAAAAGGAACTTTACAAAAATTAAGTTTAAAAAGATAAGAATTAAAAAGAACAATGGTACTATCATCTTTTTTCTTTTTGTTTTCGCCTGTTCTGTTCCCACTTTTATTTTTCAACCTCTATATAATCTTCCGGTGCTGACGGCTGCTGTCCGTTTGCCATTGCTACGGTCCATGCACTTGATAATGTTGTGTTCCCAAGCTGCCTGATCTCACACTCCGGATTTATTTTTTTCAAAACAGACATTGTGGTGTCTGTAAGAAGAATAGAGTACTCCTTTTCTTTGTCGATTTCTTTCTTATTTACTTCTATGTCCTTTAATGAGAATCCGTTTTCCTCCTGCCTGACGATTAATTTCATACCGGATGCAATTGGTAATTCATATTTATTGGTTATATGGAATTTCTCATCAGAATCAGCAAGATATTTCTCCGCAAGTTCATAAATTTCTTTGCCATTGATTTTTGCCAGGTATAATGGTGTATCTAAACTCTTTGCTGTCATCAGACCAACCCGGCTGCCGGTACACTCCCCTTTGTAAATGGAGGAAGTAAAATAATAATATGGTGCCAAAGCCAGCTGAGCATCATTTTCTTCTCTAATCGTAGTTAAAATAGAAGATGCCGCATCACGACCGTTTTTATCATTTAGCGAAATGGAATATTCATTTTCAAAATTAACTGTGGTTTCTTCTTTTGAATCCTTACTGTTCATTGTGCTGCGAAAAGCATCATAAGCCTGTGTTTCATCCATTTCCCCTGACAATAATCCGTGAACAGCCTCAAGACTGGCATCAAATGATTTTTGAGCAGAATATCGGATATAAACAGAATTATTATTAATTTCATCTTCAAGGCCAGGTACATCTTCCATCATGTTTGGAACATCTACATTTAATGAAATTACACCCTTTCCATCTGCGATCAATGTTTGTCCTTCTTTTGAAATCATACACTCCAGGACATCGAATGCCAGGTCCAGTTTTTCCTGATCTTTTTCCAGTTCTTTGTTAAATGCAATATTCAGAGAAGGGGTCATATTTATAAAAGCTTCATCCGAAATCTGTGAAAAAAACGGTATACGAGTTAATTCTGCATCCATCTGTTCCTGAAATTCCTGCATAAGTGCCGGATATCCATGAAACATTGCTGCTTTCCCCTCAAGGAACATC
>OLNV01002237.1_pt1 | contig 11196 bp, 14 predicted proteins | sample 1672891 | NCBI WGS metagenome assembly OLNV01 (sample SAMEA3136734, study PRJEB25190) | human gut metagenome | biome: human gut; feature: human-associated habitat; material: faeces | place: Austria | collected 2013 | reverse complement strand
GGCTACCATCCAGGAGACCATGCAGCACGCAAAGGGCGGCTATGACCTGGTGCCAGCGAACATTATGCTGGCCGGGGCCGAACAGGAGCTATCCCAGACCGGGAAGGAGCATCGGCTGAAGGAGGCCGTGGCCCCAGTCGCCGGCGAGTATGACTTCATTGTGATCGACACGCCCCCCTCCCTGGGGGTGCTGACGGTGAACGCCTTTACCTGTGCCACAGATATTCTGATCCCCACCACGGCCGGGATCTTCGCCACGGCTGGGATCTCCCAGCTCAATGAGACAGTCACCAGCGTTCAGAAGTATTGCAATCCGGCTGTCAAAGTGAGAGGAATTTTGTTTACGAGATTTAATCCGCGGGCGAATATCAGCCGGCAGATGAAGGAACTGGCGGAGCAGCTTGGCGAATACATTTCTGCGCCGATTTACAAAACATACATTCGATCTGCTGTAGTAGTGGAGGAGGCCCAGGCGAACAGCCAGGACATTTTTGACTATGCCAATAAGTCTACGGTGGCAGAAGACTATAAAGCATTTATTGACGAATTTTTGAAAGGGGTAAATGAATAATGGCAGAGAAAGCAAAGTTTGATCGAGAGGCTGCGTTTAAGTCTATCATCGGAGCAGGACGCCAGAGCGAGAATGCTGTTGTTTCTGAAGAAAAAAATGCAAAGAAAAATAGTGACCGGGTGCAGCGAGCCTACTATCTGGATCGGGATATTGATAAGGCGCTGCGTAGGATGGCGCTGGAGGAGGGGAAGAATCTGACGGAGTCAGTCAATGACGCTTTGCGAGCGGGATTGACAAAATATCTGTAAAAATAAGAGAAAAATTGAAAAGGCAATCATTGATTGCCTAAATGTAAACCGCTTGCGGTTTACATTTAATGGAGTTTTGCGTACCTTGGAGGCACAAAGATGAAATTAGAAGAAAAGTTGGTCTCTCTGCGGAAAGAAAAGAGATTGTCGCAGATGAAGCTGGCGGAGATGATGAATGTATCCCGTCAGGCTGTTTCACGATGGGAGGTGGGATCGGCAGTACCCTCTACTGATAACTTGAAGTTTTTAGGACGGTTGTATGGTGTGTCTTTAGAGTATTTACTTCATGACGATGCGCCAGAACCGGAAAAAAATGATTTTACAGAGTTTACTTTGAGTAATGGGGGCACAATGCCAAGAAAGATTTTACGGCGTAAAATTTTAATGGTACTTATATTTCTTATGGTTATGGCAGTGACGATTACCTGTATCTACATCCATCAGAATAAGGAAGAAATTGTTCCAATAGAAGAACTCACGGATGATACTAACTGGGGAAATTCTAAAGCAGATGAGTTTTCTCTGGATTGGTAAATTTTAAAAGAAGGGGGGATGGATAAGATGCGGAAATTTATTTCTTTAGCTATGTTTTTTGTGGTTGCCATTAGCGTACTCTGTACCAGCACTGGTGCAACAGAGGCGGTGGGGATTTCTGCCGAAGAGTACGACCAGGATACAATGATAAGCGTCTTGGCAACGGGATCTTTTAACATGAGTGTCATACCTTTTGGAAAAAGTGAAGCAAATAAGGCTCTCCCGTTAGCAGCTGGAGAAACGGTGAATATTTCTGCGGTGTATACACCGGAGGATTCGAGCATGGATTTTGGATTGGTAGATCCTGATGGCGTTTTTCACTATTTTACTGCGACGGGCGGAAGCATTGATAAGACGATCCGGGTTAATGAAAGCGGAAACTATACTTTTGCAATTAGAAATAATTCTGGTGTGACAGTGAAAGTTTCTGGATTTTTGAAGTATTGACGCTGGAAAATGGGAAAACCATTAGTTTAGAAATGAAATAAATGTTAGGAGGTTGTCTTATGAAAAAAATGATTTCCCTGTGTTTGGCCTTGGTTATGATCTTTTCGCTTACAGTACCAGCAGCTGCAGCAGAAAATTCTGTATATGGTACTGTAAAGTAAACATGAAAAATTAGGACCCGAAATCAGCCAATATCGCTATGCAACGAGCAGAAGCTCTCGTTTGCGCTTTTGGGAAAGCCTGAGTCCGGCGCACTGCGCCGGGGTGAGGTTATTCAAGGCGGAATGAGGGCGGACGAAGTTGTAGAAGAAGATGAACATGGAAATGAGGTTGTTGGCAGAAGCGAAAGAAGAAAACCCCTGCTTGGTTTTGTACCATGCCTTAAACTGCTTGTTAAAGCACTCTATGAGGTTGTTGGTAATATCATCGTGGAAGCTCTCCACGCGGATATGCCGGACTCCGTGCAGCGTCTTGACGGGCATCTGATAGGCAAAATAGCGGTCGCTCACAATGGCCTGCGGAGTCCCCATTGGCTTCACAGCTTCCAGTATGGTAAAAGCCTGCGGGCTGTCTCTATGGCGGTCCAGATGAAAGCCAAGCACAAAGCGGGTTTCGCTGTCCAAAATGAGCCAGAGGTAGTATTTTACGCCCTGTATCTTTACCACAGTTTCGTCAGCGTGCCACTCGTCAGAGTTGAAATTCAACGCCGGAATGAGCTGTATCGCAATATTTTGGAACATTGGGGCGAAGTGGGTACACCAGTTGCTAATAGTCGTGTGAGATACCTGGACGTTCATCACTGTACGCAAAATCAGAGCGATATTGCGGAACGAGTTCTTGCCCAGGTAGAACATGGTCAAGGCCATGAGGATCACATGGACCGGATAGCGCATCCGCTTAAAATCTGTCTTTCCAAAGAGCTTGGACATGGACGGAGCTGAGATAGCAGTAGGCTTTGGTACAAAAACGGAGTGGCGGCACTTCTTGTCTGTGCAAGTGTAGTGGATGTAATGCGTCCTATCGTGATGCACATACATTGCCTTTCCGCAAACAGGACACAGAGGATGCCCCTTCGTCCGAGGACGCCCCTGCCGTCTCGCTGGAGTATCCGGTGCCCATTGATGCCAACACTTCTTGCACTGGTACTTCTGATTCCCGGCTTTATCTTTTCCGTAGCGATTAAATCCCGTTTTGTTGTTGCACTTCGGGCAGCATAGTTGGTATAATTTTGCCATGAAGACTCGTCTCCTTTCTGGGAGTACATGTGTTTTGTGGTGAAACCATTGTACCAGAAGGGCTGACGGGTCTTCAACTTTCATTTAACTTTACAGTCCGCTGTATATAGTGAGGAGGCAGATAATGGTATTGTGTTTGAAGATAGCCTCGGAAATGAATATATCTTGGCCAGTACAGTTGACGGAGATTTGGTGACATCTGTTCAAACAACGCTGGATGGAGTATTGGTAGCAAAAACCGTTTTGAACACAAAAAGTGGAGAGATTATAAACACGGTCAGGACTGAACGGGAAAAGAGTGGAAATCTACTGGGGGTGATAACAGAAACCGGGTATCATGAGTATAAAGCAAATTTATCAGACTTTATTGTGTCTGACGCTGCCACAAGCCAGACTAATGCAGCGAGATCGAGCGGATTTGATTCTACTTTTTATGATAGAGACTGGGTAAAAAGAGGGACTGGGAGAACGGATTTTCTCTATCAGGGAAAAATTCTTACCGGTGATAAGGCCTATCGAGCAATGGGAACCTACACTGAAAGTAATCGGACGTCCTTTACCTTTGTTCGAGGGACTCTAATTACTCTTATTTCGTCTGCATTTACGCAGTTCCTGACAGGAAATGGTCTGATTACAGGCACCGTTTTGGCTGTTAATTTGCTGAAAGACTATGGCATTTCGATTGCACAAGATGCAATCCTTGGCGCATTTAATCCTATTGTTTCGATTCGCACCTATGATGTAAAGTATCAGACAGTTATGTATCCTAATGGAAATAAGGTTGAGATGTGCGTTATTGATCGCTTTATTGATTTTGTATATTCCAATTTGGACGGAAAAATCAATCGAGAGTATGTAGACATGGTTTCTTACACAACGGCAGATCAGGCGATTGAAGGTGGCTGTTCTGAGGCGTTGGGATATGCAGGTTATGCGTTTGAGGCGAAGTACATCACTCAGAGTAGACCGAACCTAAAACTTCCGGTTTCTGGTAACCAGTGGACATGGGAAGATAAATAATAAAAGGCACTAAGTAAATGAAAGGTAATAAGACTAAAATAAGACTTTATTACTTAGTGAGTTTTTTGGTTCTACTTGCTGCAGTGGCTTATTCTGCTGTAAATTTGGAGTATCGAAAAGTATCTATTGTAATTTGCTTAGTGGTCATGTTGGTAGAAATTTTTCGGTGTGTAAAAACCAAGGAACTCTCGCTTTTTAGGGGTATTATAGCGTTGGTGATTTTTGTAGTGGTACTAATGATATAATTTGCATCTATAGAAAGTAGGAAGATGGAGTTTTTCATTGTATCCATGTGAAGAAGAGGAATTTCCTGGAAGGGACAATTCCACAAGATTGTAAAGGAACACAGGGGGATGATATGCCTTCTGTGTTCCTTTTATAACGGTTTACCCGTTTATATATGAACGGGTAAACCGTTATACGGTTAATTTTCTGGTTATGTTGACAACTTCCGCAACGTATGGTAAGATGTTCTTGGATAGGAAAGGCTGCGGTAGACGCTGGATCGAAGCCTTGAAAGAAAGGGGGTATGGATGGCGGTTGCGAGTGGTGTGTGATTGGCAGCAGAAGTGAAGAACGAAGCTCGTCTGGGCGAGGGTAAATAGTAATTAGGCCCAGAGCGTCTTGGCTGGCAGATCTGCCGGTCGGGGGTTTAGCAATTTGCTAATCAAAAGCCGCTTCAGGTACGATACACCTGTGTGATGCGTGGGCTTGCCGTAGTAACCTTTGTGAACTGGAAAGCGCATCATGGACCCGGTATTAGTAATCCTTTTAAACGTGCCGGTAAATAAAACGTATCTGTTCCTATCCACTTTCTGATAGTAGCCGGAATACTGTAGATCTTCCGGAGAGCTGCTTCCTCTACAAAGAAGCCGACAGAATCTGAACTGCCGTAGATCTCAATAAAACAGAGCTGCACACATAAGCAGATTAAAAAAAGTGTAGGGAGCAATCCCAAACCCGTCATACATAAGACGTTAAAAAGTGTATTTTGCCGATTGTCGAGTCTCCGAATGGAGCTGGCATGAGGCGGCTTAGCTTGAACGAGAAATGTAGAAGTCTATAAAACTAAGAAAATAGTTATGTAGTTTTATAGAAATATAGATTTATACAAAAATAGATGCACGAAAGGGAGTCGGAATGGGGCGTAGAAATAAAGCGTACTTCAAGGATCTGCACCAGCAAGCCTATGACCGGCTTACCGGGATGCAGGCTTTTGGCGAGAGCAAAAAAGAGGCGGTAGCCAATGGCACAGAGAAAGATAAAATATTTGCGTTCAACACCTATAAGAGCTACTGGAAACATACCAAATATTTTATCAAGTACATCAAGGAGAAGCATCCGGAGTGTACAACGCTGAAGAGTGCAAAGAAGTATGCTAATGAATGGCTTCAGACCAGAGTGGATCAGGGGCTTTCAGCGTGGACGGTGCAGCTCGAAGCGAAAGCGATGGGAAAGCTATACGGGATTTCCCCGGATGACGAGAATTACTTTAAGCCGCCCAAGCGAAAACGTGAGGAGATTAAACGGAGCCGTGGTGACCGGGTGCGGGACAAGCACTTCTCCAAGACGAACAATGATGAACTGATAAAATTTTGCAGAGGGACCGGGCTGCGGCGAAAGGAGCTGCAGGAACTGCGGGGGAAGGATCTGGTGCCCAGGGCGCAAATTGAGGCGGAGATCTCCGAACTACAAAAAATCCCGGAGGAGCAGCGAGCACCGAGCGTCACAAAGCGCCTTGAAATGCTCCAGGACGCACGTTTGTTCCCGGAGGAGTGGTTTATCCATGTCCGCAACGGAAAGGGCGGACGGGAGCGTTTAAGCCCGATTATAGGCAAAAATGCGGGGCAGATCATTGAACGGATAACTGATACACCGTCAGAGGAAAAGGTGTGGCAGCACGTTCATAATTGCGCCGACATCCACGGTTATCGTGCGGAGTATGCCACGGCGATCTACAAGGCTCATGCCAGGGCAATCGAAGAGATTCCCTATGACCGGGTAAACCGTGGCACCGGGCGACGTTATCAAAGCGAGGTTTATACTTGCCGAAAAGATGAAGCGGGGAAGAAGCTGGACAAGGCTGCTATGCTGATCTGCAGCAAGGCGCTGGGGCATAACCGTATTAGCGTTGTAGCGGATAACTACATTCGGGGCCTGTAAGGAGGTGTGCCGCCGTGAGCGAGTTTGTAAAGAAAACGATAGTGGGTTATAAAGATGTTCCTGGCGGCAGCTCGGACCCAGATTGTACCCACGTGATTCTGACGCTGAACGAGTATAAAAAGATTGTCCGGGAGAGGGACGAGGCAATCCGAACGGTCGGCATTGAACGTCAGAATGCTGACCGTCAAATGAACGAAGAAAAAAAGAATGCTGCATACCAAATCAGGCAAGTGAGAGATCAGGCGGTCAAGGAAATCGCAGAAATGCAGGGAGCATTGGCGCAGGCCCAGAAGGATGCAGCATATCAACGGCACCTAAATGAAAACCTGCTGCGGATCTCTCGGGAAAGAGCTAATGCGGATCGAGGACTAAAACCGAAAAAAGAGCATACCGGATATGTTGTGATGAATATGCAGGAAAAGAAATTGCAGAGAAAGAACAGTCGGGGTTATTACACAATCACATTATGGGAAACGGTGCTGCAGAGTCCCTATTCTGTAGATTTCACTGAAGAACAGGCCAGATATCAGATTCATGAAGATCTAATGCAGCATGAAGATGGAAAAGAGTGGGCGTTAAGCAGAATTGGAATTTGTGAGAAGCCAGATCCGAAGTTCTGTGACCCATTTGAATATAATGAAATAATGGAAAATGAAAATGTTCTTGTTCGGTATCAGCTGCGTGCAAACTATCAGGCACGGCGAGGGGAGAAGACCGGCTTTTGGGACATCATATTGGTGCATCAGAAGCCGATACCACAGGTTCCGAAAGATATGAGGCCATGAGAAAAGCCGCTGTTTGATACAGCGGCTTTTCAAATTCGACAGAGTGTGCTAAAATGCCAATGTTGCCCAACTCCGGCCCAGTAATGGGAAGGAGGTGAATGCTATGCTGGAGTCATTTTGCAATCTCTTAATCGGCATCGGAGCAAGTGTAATTGGCACTTACATTTGTAAATGGCTTGATGACCGAAACAAGGGCAACTAAGCATGAAAGAAAGCCGGGAAGGTGGCACCCTTCCCGGCTTTCGCTATGCTGGAATTTTGCTAATCTCTTAGGCTATGGCTATTATACCACGCCTATCGTAGTTTATGCAAGCGGTGAGTAGAATATTATTTGTAAAAATAGCCTGTCTGAAGGGCTTGTATTTTTTTCTCGGACAGGCTATACTTATAATCAAAAATAGGGAATTAACTCATTGATAATATATGCCCCCCTTTAAGGGTTTCGTACCTAAAAATAAAAACAAAATTTTCTATCAAAAAGGGAGAAAGTCGGAGGGGAAAAGGGGGTGTGCGGAGGGGTGTGGGAATGTGGTAAACCTGAAAGGTTTTCCATCATTTCCATGCCCCGGAGCAAGGGGGAAAAGGGGAGGTGACTTTCTCTTTAAGCCGCCGTAGGCGGCGCTCTTTGGCTCCCCTTTTCCCCCTTCCCGCCCGCAGGCGTTCCCCGCCGCAGCGGATTTTCTTTTTTGCTTCTTTTTTCTTTTGGAGGTGCTTATATGAAACAACCGAGGAAACGGGGAATAAAACCGGAAAACAGTAAAACGGTTAATCAATGGGGGCTGCGGGGGCGGATTCCGGTTGATCCGTTGAAGCCGCAGTATATTTGGGATAATTACTATGATGTGCCGCAGACGATTTACTATCTTGAAGAAAACACCAGAGAAATGACCGAAGAGGAAAAGGCTGATTTTAGGGCAGATCGGAAAGTTTTTAGCCAGAGGTATGTAAAGCTGATTGCGGATGAACGGGAGCGGTTGAGAAAGAAAGCGAGGGAGACTGAATGACGGATCAGCAGACCGCTCTGGAACGGCAGCGGGCGCTTTACCGAGAGAAGAACGCCCATTTGGATCAGTTTTTAGAGCCGGTGGAGCCGTATGAGTTTTATCGGGAGATCTTCCCGAAAGGTTCTTTTGAACGAAAAGGTCATTATGAAGATGCCAAAGGCAACGCTATTGCACTGACAGTACCGAAGAAACAGGATAGCCAGGAAAATGGTGTTGCGCTGGAGATTGAGGGAGACGGTAAGACAAGAAGGCATTTGATTACCGATGAGCTGGAGGAATTGGGTGAGATCCAGAACACGGATTTTACGATCATGTCTCCCATTTCGTATTTTGGCAGGCAGCGGAGTGGTAAGAATGCCCGCTATCTCTATGCTTTGGTTTTCGATCTGGACGGTGTTGGTATGCCGCAGCTCCGTGACACGCTGCACCAGATGAACAAGGATATTATTCCCAAGGCAACCTTCATAGTAAACAGCGGAACAGGTTTGCATCTGTATTATGTGCTGACGGAGCCGGTCCCTATGTATCCGCACAATCAGAAGATTTTGAAAGAACTGAAATACTCTCTTACCCGGCAGATATGGAACAGGTTCACCTCGTCTATTAAGGAGCCGCAAATGCAGGGCGTTTTGCAGGGATTTCGTGTAGTTGGTTCCGGTTCCAAGTTAGGACGGGACTATCCTGTGGTGGCGTATCGTTTTGGTGGTGCGGTAGAGCTGGAGAAGCTACTGGACTATATTCCTGCCAGCAATGGTGAACGGCAGCACCTGCAGGCGCTTATGAAAAAGAGCCGGTTATCTTTGGCTGAGGCCAAAGAGAAGTATCCAGACTGGTATGAGCGCAGGATTGTGAAGAAGGAGCGTAGAGGACGCTGGACGGTAAAGCGAGACCTTTATGATTGGTGGCTAAGACGGATTGCTGACGAGATTAAAGTAGGACATCGTTTTTATGGCATTATGACGCTGGCAATCTATGCGAAGAAATGTGATATAGACGAGGACGAACTTCGGGAGGATGCTTTTGGACTACTCCAGCGATACGATGATATGAGTGTGGAGGACATCAACCGTTTTACGAAAGATGATATTGTGTGCGCTCTGGAAATGTTCAATGAAGATTATGTGACCTTTCCCAGAGATGATATTGCAAAAATTTCTGGAATGTCTATGCCGGTTAATAAGAGAAATTGGAGAAAACAAAGAGATCATGTTCATGTCATGAATACTATGAAAACATTGAAGAAACAGTTGGGAGAATCTGTAAAGGAAGGGAGACCAAAAGGAAGCGGGACTGCAGAGAAGAAAGTGTACGAATGGCGGCAACAGCATCCAGAAGGACGGAAAGCAGATTGCCATAGAGACACCGGACTTGATCCTAAGACGATACGCAAGTGGTGGGATGATATTTCCGTCATGTGAGATAGAAAAACTTGAAATGAATTGATAAATATGGTACAATAAAAAGGACAATAAATGGTACATAATATAGACTGGAGGTGTCTTTTATGATTGCTATTAACTTTACGACTGCCCGTGGTCGCCTGAAGGATTTTTGTGATAGGGTGACAGACAGAGGAGAAACGGTAATTGTAACCAGAAAAGCCGAAAAAAATGTGGTGATCATCAGCGAGGAACGGTTTAATGAGCTGGAGAAGGCAGAGCGGAATGCTGCCTATCTTGGAAAGCTGGAAAGAGGTCTGGAGCAGGTGCGCGCCGGCTTTGGGATTGTGAAAACGATGGAGGAGCTGGAGGCGATGGCGGGCGATGGCACATAGCATTACCTTTTCGCCTGACGCCTGGGCAGATTACCTGTACTGGCAGTCAGAGGATAAGAAAACGTTGAAGCGGATCAATAAGCTGCTCCAGGAGCTGCAGCGTGATGGGGCAGTGCAGGGCATAGGAAAAGCGGAGTTACTGCGGAAGATCAAAGGCATGAGTAAACGTATTGATGATACGAACCGACTTGTTTATACCGTTGAAAATGACAGCATCGTCGTTTTGTCCTGCCGGGGACACTATGAGGACTGATTGGAGGGAGAACTATGTCTCGAAAAGTCTTGCAGATCGGCTACGAGCCGGAGCGTGATCGCCTGACCTGGGATGGCTGGGATATTCATTGTGGCCAGGGTATGGATGTGTTGCTCCCAGATCGGCTCGATGGAGGCACATGGCGGGCTGTATCCTTCGAGTACAATGATGAGGGATGGTATATGCCTGGGCATCCTGATGTGTCTCCGGTGGGCCTGTGGGCACGTGAAAGACAGGACTAAACTATGAAGATTAGCTATGAGGGACGAGTATAATATCAGAGAACTGAATCCAAGTAAAAATCCGTACACGAGCAAGGTAAAGGTTACTATTGATGTTGAAGGGAGCACGTTGGATTATTTTAAGTCTATGGCGGCAGCAGATGGAATCCCGTATCAGACCCTTATCAATCTCTATTTGAGGGATTGTGCGGACAATCGCAGAAAAATTCAAATGTCGTGGCAGTAATGAAAAAGCGGAAGAACAACGTGTTCTTCCGCTTTTCTATATTGCCATATATCTATAAATATAGTAAACTACAAATATAGCTATCTACAAAAATATGAAACTATAAAAATAGGAGCGTGAGTACATGATCATCGCAGTAGCAAATCAAAAGGGCGGTGTCGGCAAAACAACCACGTCCCAGGCATTGGCTGCAGGACTGGCAACGAAGGGGTACAGGGTTCTGGGGATTGACCTCGATCCGCAAGGGAATTTCTCTACGGCCTGCGGAGCAGAGAACTATAATGTCCAGACGATTTATGAGGTTATGAAGCGGGCGGCCAGCATCCAGGATGCCATTCAGCACACGAAGGGCGGCTATGACGTTGTACCGGCTAATATTATGCTGGCTGGCGCAGAGCAGGAACTCTCCCAGACCGGCAAGGAACATCGGCTGAAGGAGGCCGTGGCGCCGGTGGCCGGTGACTATGATTTTATCGTGATTGACACACCGCCTTCCCTGGGTGTGCTGACGGTGAACGCCTTCACCTGTGCCACCGATATTCTGATTCCAACCACGGCCGGGATCTTCGCCACGGCCGGGATCTCTCAACTCAACGAGACAGTCACCAGCGTCCAGAAGTATTGCAATCCTGGCGTGAAGATCCGGGGCATTCTTTTTACCAGGTTTAATCCCAGGGCCAATATCAGCCGACAG
>OLNV01002233.1_pt1 | contig 11203 bp, 10 predicted proteins | sample 1672891 | NCBI WGS metagenome assembly OLNV01 (sample SAMEA3136734, study PRJEB25190) | human gut metagenome | biome: human gut; feature: human-associated habitat; material: faeces | place: Austria | collected 2013 | reverse complement strand
CAAGAATAAATTCGTTGACAATCGTGCAACACTATGGGTATAATATAAGCGAAAGGAGTGATCGTATGAACTTCTATACTGTACGAGATTTGAGAACCACGCCCAAGAGCATCTGGGAAAATCTTTCCGCAGATGGAGAGGTTATCATCACCAACAACGGCAGACCGACGGCGATTCTCTTTGATATTGCGGACGGCAGCTTTGAGGAAACGGTGAAGGCAGTCCGGCAGGCAAAGGCCATGATCGCCTTTAACTCTATGAGGGCAAAGGCAGCAGCCAACGGCTACATGAGCGACGAAGATATTGAAGCTGAGATTGCCGCAGTTCGCCGGGGGGAATGATCGCTTATGCTGGTGGTGATAGACACAAACATTTTGGTGTCGGCGCTCTGGTCGAGAAACGGGGCGCCCGCCAGAGTAGTCAGTATGGTGCTGACAGGAGATATTGTTCCCTGCTATGATTACCGTATCCTGTGCGAGTATCGGGAAGTGCTGCAACGGCCAAAGTTCGGATTTTCAAAGAGCGAGATCAATTCCCTGCTGGACTGGTTTGAAGCCTGTGGCCGGTCTGTACTGGCGGAGCCGCTTGAAGATGTGTTTGTCGATGAGGCAGACAAGAAGTTTTACGAAGTGGCGAAGTTCTGCGGAGCGGTGCTGGTTACCGGCAATCTGAAACACTTCCCGGAAGATCCTTTGGTCATGAGCGTTGCGGATTTTTTGGAAAAAAGAAGAAGCTGAGTAGGGGCAAAACCGCATGAAAACGATCCGAGAGATAGCCAACGAGCTTGGCGTTGACAAGCAAAAGGTCTATCGTTTCATCAAACAAAACCACATCAATGAAGCACATCATGAAGCACTTCAACGAAGCGGTGTGAAGTACTATGATGAAGCAGCTGAAACCCTTATAAAACAAGGCTTTTCGGACGAAACCGCATCAAGTGAAGCACATCATGAAGCACATCAAAACCGCATCAATGAAGCGGTTTTTGATGCGGTTATTGAGATGCTACAAAAGGAACTTGAGATAAAAAATGAGCAGATCAAAGAGCTGAATGAGCGCCTGTCAGAGTGCAGCGCAGCTTTGCTGGCAGCACAGCAGACGACACAGGCAGCACAGGTACTCCATGCAGGGACAATTCAGAAGGAGATTGCCAGTGGGGAGAGTGGCGTAGATAAGCAGAAATCTGCTTCGGAGAAGAAAAACAGATGGTTCAAGAGACTGTTTCGAGGATGATGGAGATACGATGAAATCTTAAGAATAAGAAAGATTGATTTTCTCGACAAAATAATGTATTATACAAATAAGCTGAAGGGTAAACCACTACAAATGATGGGATACAAAGTCACAGGGTCTAAACGGTGTAAACCGCAAGATAGCCTGACTGCGAGGCTGAATCGAATATGATACAGCGCACGATGAAGCCGAAGCAACTCAGCTTGGTGGATTTGTGCGCTGCTTTTGTAGAAAGGAGATGACCATGAAAATGAAAAGGCTGTTCACACTGGTACTTTCGCTGATGATGATTTTGTCACTTTCAGCTCCGGCCTCCGCTATTGATGGAGAGAATGTTTACACCAAGGAAGAAATTAGTTCTATCAACGAGGTTAATGTTGCAAAGTATGCAAAGAGTTTTGTGGAAACAATTGATAGCACCGCAGATGTTACAGCAGGAAATGTTCTAACTATGTATAGCGAAAATGAGAATATTTCTGGTTATTGCGTAGACATTCTTGAAGATGGTTATCCCAATGGGTATGTGGTAGTCAAGTTCTCAGATAACGATCCTGTTGTTTCCGAATTTTCGCTTGGTGAGAATATAAGAAATCCGTATGCGAAGATTATGGAGAGAGCAAATATTGAAACAGATGCTGCAATCTTTTACAGCGTGGGTTCTAATGACTACCAAGTTCTCGATACAAGCAGAAATGTAATTGCACTCGACAACTCTACAGAGCTTGTTTCGGAAAAAGAGTTCGCAGTCTATAAATCGGCTGAAAAAGCTATGAAGCAAGCTGCGGTGCAAACCAGATCGGGGGCAGATGATGGACTTAATTATTCGGATTTGGATGGATGGTCTGTCGTATCGGATAGTTATGAAGGTTCTGTAAAGGACGGAAAGGAACATACCATTACAGGGGCAGGCAATGTGAGTCTTTGGTATTGTCAGGATCATGTAGAAAACAATAACAGGACTTATGCTTGCTCGGTTGTTGCTCTCTGCAATTTGGCGAAATACTATCGTGAGAGAGGTTATGACAAGATAAGCCGGTCTTTTACTACATTGTACGATACTATGTGGGAGAAAGCTGGAACGAATTCCAGTGGAACTACGTCGAATGGCAATGAAGCTCCTGCTGCGAAAGCGTTTATGGAAGATTTAGGGTACAGTTGTTCCTACGACAGCTATCTGTTTGATAGCTATAGCGATTTTACGAGAGACCTGGGAAATAATAAACCCTGCATTTTTACATACGGTGCAAAGTTCGGTTCCAAGAGTGGGGGACACGCTGTTTTGGCTGTTGGCTATGTAGAAACGACGAAGTACCAGTATCTGCGAATAGCTGATGGATGGAATGACTATTTGAGATACATTAACTTTAACGGATATGATTATACCAGAAAAGACGGCTGGTCTTTTAGTGTGTCAAAATGATGAAGGAGAGGAAAAGTTTTTGGTTAATTGGAGTGGTACTTCTCTGTGCTGTTGTTTTTATGATAGCCATGATTAGTACAAAAAGATCGTTATCTGACTGGGGAAAAATAAGCAGCATTGAGTATTGTGAAAACATATTAGACGAAAAAATTTCTGAAATCAGAATGAGAAAAGGCATTGATTCGGCTAAATGGGCTGTATTCTCAGATGAAGATTTGGTGAACAAATGGATGGAATTTTTGAGTACCATAGAAGTACGGCGAGTGGATAATGCCGGCAGAGGTCAGCAAGAACAAAATGGCGGAAATTTTGTAGTTGAAATTGATACGGAAACTGAAGAATATTGTTTGGTATTCAAAAGCACAGATGCGATTATGCAGCTTGAAGTAAATGATGCCGATTACGATGTAAAAATGCCGGAGGATTTTCCATTCGAAGAGACCTATAATAAGGCGATTGAACGATATGGAGTTAAAGGCCCGTGGGATTAAAGAAGTTAGCTTGATTTGCGGGTGAGCGACTGTTCTAATTGCCTCGCGGGAGCGCGCAAAAGCACTTTCATACTGCCAGCCCACAAAGGGCGGCGGTGTGAAAGTGCTTTTGCGTTACTTTCTCACCAGAAAGTAACAAAGAGGTTGCCTTATCGGTAGCTGTATGGTAAAATGGGAGCAGGATAAAACACGGAAAAACAGCGCAAAGGAAAGGAAGGGCGAGAGGTATCGGCACAACTATTTCCGGCATGATGGGACATGGCAGCATCCGGCATAACAACCGGGAGTTCACAGCAGCCAATGTAGACCGTGAGCGGTCGGGGCAGAATATCGTTTTTGTCAACGAGGATCTGAAGCAGACCTATAATAACCTGTTCGGCGAGGCGCTGGAGGCATACAACGCCGGGAAGAAAAAGACAAGAGACAAGATCCCGGACTACTACGAGCATATCCGGCAGAGCAAGCAGGAGAAGCTGTTCCATGAGACCATCTTCCAGATCGGCAACCTAAATGACTGTGGCTGCGGCATGGAGGGCGGCCAGCGGGCAGCGGAGGCACTGACGGAGTTCGCAAAGACCTTTCAGGAGCGCAATCCCCATCTCCATGTGTTCAACATGGTGCTGCACATGGACGAGGCCACGCCGCACCTTCATGTAGACTATATCCCGGTGGCCACGGGGCAGACGAGAGGCCTTTCAACGAGAGTGTCCATGAAGCAGGCGCTCAAGCAGCAGGGCTTTACAGGCGTTGGCCGGAAACAGACCGAGTGGAAGGCTTGGATGGACCGGGAGAAGGAAGTGCTGACGGAGATCGCTCAGCAGCACGAATTTGAAATTATTTCTCTCGGCAGCAATCGGCGGCACATGGAGCTGCCGGAGTACCGGGCAGCGATCCAGGAGGCCGAGGCCGTGCAGGAGCAGACAGCGGCAGCTTTGCAGGAGCTGGCAGATATGCAGGAGAAGAAAACGGAGTTGAAGGGAGAGATTAAGTCGCTCTCCGGCACTGTGGCGGCGCTGAAGGCCGCAGAACGGGTGCGGGTTGACTTCAATACCATTCAGCCGGAAAAAACGCTCACAGGGGCTGTCAAGGGCGTTACCGTGGAGCAGATCCAGCAGCTCAAGAAAGTAGCCATGACCGGAGCCGCTGCGAAGCAGACGGTGGTGGAGCTGAAGAAGGAAAATACTGCGTTGGAAGAAGAAAAAGCCGAGCTGAGAAAGAAGATCCCTTCCGTCCATGAGAAGATGGAGGCAGCGAAGCAGCGGAGCCTTCTTGAAAACCAAAACCGGCATCTCTGGAGTGAAAACGAGGAGCTGAAGGAGGCGCTGGAGGAAGAACGCAGCTTTTCAGACCGGTTGCTGGAGGGCATTGACCGGGTGCTGGATATGCTGGAGCGTCATCTGCCGAAGCAGCTTCTTCATCTCGTCGATAAGGCGAGGGAGCTGCTGCCGGATCACCAGACTTATAGTCAGGAAAAACCGCACGAGAGAGGGCATTCCTGGGGAGATATGAGCCTGTAAAAATAGCCTGTCCGAAGGGCTTGCAACCGGCACTCGGACAGGCTATAATAACAGGTGAAAATAGGGAAAAACCTATTGATAATATATGCCCCCCTAAGAGCCTATGGCTCAAAACAAAAAGAAAATTTTTCTCTCAGAAAGGGAGAAAGTCGGAGGGGAAAAGGGGGTGTGCGGAGGGGTGTGGGAATGTGGTAAACCTGAAAGGTTTTCCATCATTTCCATGCCCCGGAGCAAGGGGGAAAAGGGGAGGTGACTTTCTCTTTAAGCCGCCGTAGGCGGCGCTCTTTGGCTCCCCTTTTCCCCCTTCCCGCCCGCAGGCGTTCCCCGCCGCAGCGGATTTTCTTTTTTGCTTCTTTTTTCTTTTCTGGATTGGAGGTGTTTTCGTGGCTATGGATCAGCAGACTGCTTTGGAGCGGCAGCAGGCGCTTTATCGGGAGAAGAATGCCCATCTTCGGCAATATTTAGAGCCGGTGGAGCCGTATGAGTTCTATCGGGAGATCTTCCCGGAGGGATCGTTTGAGCGCAAAGGGCATTTTGAGGATTCCAAGGGAAACGGTATCGCTCTGGTAGTCCCTCCGAAGTCAAAAGTGGTGCAGGAGAACGGCGTTGCACTGGAGATTAAGGGCGATGGTAAAGCCAACCGTCATGTGATCACGGACGAGCTGAGGGAACTGGAGGACATCAAAGGTACGGACTTTACAATCATGTCTCCTATCTCATATTTTGGCCGGCAGCGCCGGGGACAGAATGCCAGGTTTCTCTATGCGATGGTCTTTGACCTTGATGGTGTAGGGATGCCGCAGCTCCGGGACACGCTGCATCAGATGAACAAGGACATTATTCCCAAGGCCACCTTCGTGGTAAACAGCGGAACCGGCCTGCATCTGTATTATGTGCTGACCGAGCCGATCCCTATGTACCCGCAGAATCAGAAGGTTTTGAAGGAACTGAAATACGCTCTCACCCGGCAGATCTGGAACAGGTTTACCTCGTCCATCAAGGAGCCGCAGATGCAGGGCATTTTGCAGGGTTTCCGTGTGGTCGGAACCAGCTCCAAGCTGGGGAAGGACTATCCTGTGGTAGCCTATCGGTATGGCGGTGCGGTGGAGCTGGAGAAGCTGCTGGACTATATCCCAGACAGCAATGGGGAACAGCAGCGCATACAGGCGCTCATGCGAAAGAGCCGCCTGTCGCTGGCCGAGGCCAAAGAGAAGTACCCGGACTGGTATGAGCGCCGGGTGGTGAAGAAGGAGCGCCGGGGGCGCTGGACGGTGAAGCGGGATCTCTATGACTGGTGGCTGCATCGGATCGCTGACGAGATCCGGGTGGGGCATCGGTTCTACGGAATTATGACGCTGGCCATCTACGCCAAGAAGTGCGGCATAGACGAAGCGGAGCTGCGCAGGGATGCTTTCGCTCTGCTCAAGCCCTACGATGATATGAGCGAAGAGGACATCAACCGTTTCACGAAGGACGATATTGTATGTGCTCTGGAGATGTTCAATGAGGACTATGTGACCTTTCCGAGAGATGATATTGCCAAGCTATCCGGCATGACGATGCCGGTCAATAAGAGAAACTGGTTAAAACAAAATCAGCATTTGTATTTAGCTCGAAGAAGAAAAGAGGACATGAAAGCGGTAGGCATTTCAATGAAATCTGCGGAAGGTAGACCAACGGCAGAGAAAATAGTTCATGTGTGGAGGCAGCAGCACCCGGACGGACGTAAGGCGGACTGTCATCGGGACACTGGTCTTGATCCCAAGACGATCCGAAAATGGTGGGACAGCGAGCCGTCTGCGGTGTGGCAGGAGGATGGACACATGGTGGCACGGGTGCGACCGTCACAGGCGTTGAGTGATCTGCTGGTGGATGCCTTGAAAAAGAGTGAGGATTAGGGTTGATTTTCGGGCGTTTATTGCCGCATGACGGCGCTTCCAGCCCTCCGAGGGTAACTATACCACCCCCTCTGAAACGAGGCTAAAAAACGGTATAAAATCATGTTTTTTTGACCTCTATATGTCCACGGTACGCCGTGGGCAGCGAGAGAGAAAAATCACGGAACAAGAATAAATTCGTTGACAATCGTGCAACACTATGGGTATAATATAAGCGAAAGACCTGCTAATAAAAGTCAAGTAGAAATTTCAGATTTTTAGGGAGGCGAAAAAATGCAATACAAAATCAAGCCGCTGAGCATCTCAAAATTAAAACGGCGGCCAGCCAGATGGTATAGAGTGTAAAAATCAGTCGTGCTCCAGGGATTCCAAGTAGGCTTTCACAGAAGCGTAGTAGATGCGCAGGAACTTGTTGGCAGAGGCCATCATGTAGACACGATATGGCTTGCCTTCAGAGCGTTTCTTGTCCATGAACTGGTACACCGGCTCGTCTATTGGAGCACATTGCAGGATGACGCTCATCACCAGAAAGAGCGTCCTGCGCAGTGAGGCAGATCCTCGCTTGGAAATGCTACGGCTACGGACATCTATTTGACCGGATTGGTAGGGCGGGGCGTCAATACCCGCAAAGGCAACCAACGCTTTTTTGGAATGAAAACGGCGTACATCGCCAATTTCAGCCAGGAGTTGAGGGCCGAGGGTTGGGCCAACGCCAAACATCCCCATCACTACAGGATACTCCGGCAGAGAAGCTGCCAGGGATTGCATCTCCTGTTTGAGAGCAGCTAACGCGGAAGAAGTTGTCTGGAGTTGAGAAATGGCCTGTTCTACCAAAAGTTTTGCCGTATCCGTTTTCGGTATGACACCGAAGTGTCTGCAAGCAGAGGCATAAATATCCAGCGCCTTATCCTCGCTGAAATTGTAGCCGTGCTTTCTGCACCACTTCTGGTATTGGGTAGTAAAGGCCTTCTCAGACCGGCCACAAACGCACTCGCAATGCCAAAAAGTAGCGACAAAGTCCACCCACTTCTCGCTGCCATCGGCGCGGGGCGGACTGGTAAACAAGCGATTTGCGTCTGGGAAGGTGGTGTCCAGCAGGGAGATCAGGTTATTCTTCAGCATGGTCTGAACTTTGGAATACTGTTGGTACTGCCGGTAGCAGATTTTCAGCATGAGTCGGGTATCCTCCTCCGGGATATATCTCGGCAATGTGAGCCAGTGGTCAAGACCGTAGTTGGCCAGCTTTACGGCATCCTTTTTGTCGGTTTTGGCCCGTCTTAAACTGTTGTTTCCGTAGTCATGCACCAGCATTGCATTGACTACCGAGACATAAAGGCCCGCGTCGTGGAGCAGCCAGGCCACCGGAGCATGGTAATTACCCGTGGATTCCATCACCACACGGGTCTCGCCGTCCAGGCTTTTGAGCAGTCCTGCCAGCTCGCTCAGTTCATTGGCGGTGTGACGTACTTCAAAGGGTGAAACCACTACCTCTCCGAAGGGCCGCATGACTGCAATCATGCTCTTACCCTTGGAAACATCGATGCCAACGCAGTTCATTCACATTCCTCCAATACAAAGAATCTGCAACCGGAATCCATCTTTTCTCGCTGCCGATTCAATCTATTGTGTGACACGAACTCTCCGACATCCGGTGGTTCAACCTGCTTAAATCGAACGCTGCAACGAGAGGATGGCTAACAGTCTTTCACACGGACATACAAGCCCAAGGAGTGATTGGTCAGCCAGTTGCTCCTCTCATTGTAGCTTAGGCACGAGATGGAGGGAAAGCCGGACTGGCTGTCCGGCTTTCCTGTCCAAATTTATTGTAATAGGAGCGATTCACCATGAGAAACTACGCGGAAGAAACCGAAAAGCGGGTCCAGTACATCCGGCAGGCGGTCGCCGACGCCCATGCCGACGGCATCCTCTTTGGCAACAGCGGCGGCAAGGACAGCGCGCTCGTCGGCATCCTCTGCAAGGCTGCGTGCGACAACACGGTCGGCATCATGATGCCGTGCGCGTCCAAGCGCAACTTCGGCGAGGACATGACCGACGGCCTGGCCGTGGCCGAGCAGTTCAACATCGAGACGCGCACGGTCGATCTCACGGCGGAAAAGGAGCTCGTCATGCAGACGGTCTCCGCCGTCACGACGCTCAACCAGATGGCGACGTCGAACATCGCCCCGCGCCTGCGCATGCTCACACTCTACACCATCGGCGCGGCCGAGGGCCGTCTCGTCGCCGGCACCGGCAACCGCAGTGAGGCATACATGGGCTATTTCACGAAGTGGGGCGACGGCGCGTATGACTTCAATCCCATCGCCGACCTGACCGTGACGGAAATTTACGAGTTCCTGACCTGGCTGCACGCGCCGGAAAACATCATCCGCAAAGCGCCGTCCGCCGGTCTCTTTGAGGGTCAGACGGATGAGCAGGAGATGGGCGTGACCTACGCCGCCATCGACAAATACATCCTCACCGGCGAGGCCAGCGAGCACGACAAGGCCATCATCGACCGCTACCATAGCCGCAGCGAGCATAAGCGCCGCCCGGCCGCGACCTATCACGCCGAATGACGCAGTATTTCGATACCCACGCGCACTACGACAGCGGAAAGTTCAACGCCGACCGCGAAGAGGTGCTGCGCGCCGTGCATGAGAGCGGCGTTGCGCTCATCGTGGATCCCGGCGACTGTGCTGCGACGTCCGCGCGCGCCGTCGCCATCGCACAGGAATATGATTTCGTCTATGCCGCCGTCGGCTGGCACCCGGAGGAAGCCGCCGGCTGGACGGACGACAGTCTGGAGCAGATCCGCGCGCTGGCGGCGCAGCCCAAGGTCTGCGCCATCGGCGAGATCGGTCTGGACTATTACTGGGATGCCTCCACGAAGGCAACGCAGGAGATCATGCTGCGCGCGCAGCTGGAGCTGGCGCTGGAGCTGGATCTCCCGGTCATCATCCACGACCGGGAGGCGCACGGCGACAGCCTGCGCATCGTGTGCGACTATCCGGGCCTGCGCGGCGTGTTCCACTGCTTTTCCGGCAGCGTGGAGATGGCGCGCGAGCTGCTGCGCCGCGGCTGGTACCTCGGCTTTGACGGCCCGATCACATATAAAAATGCCGTCAAGGCGCTGGACGTGATCGCCGCCTGCCCGACGGACCGGATGCTGCTCGAAACGGATTCGCCCTATCTGTCCCCGGTGCCGAACCGCGGCAAGCGCAACGATTCGCGCAATCTGCCGTACATTGCTGCGCGCATAGCGGAGATCAAGAGCATGACCACAGAAGAAGTCGCGGAGGTGACACTGCAAAATGGAAAACAACTCTTCGGCCTCTGAGCGCTGGCTGCTGCGCGGCGCGCCGAATGCGCGCGACCTCGGCGGCCTGCCCACCATGGATGGCCGCACGATCCGGCCGGGCCTGTTGCTGCGCAGCGGCGAACTTGCCGGCATCACAGAGCCGGACGCACAGACACTCACGGAATATCCGCTGCGAACGGTCGTGGATTTCCGCACGGACCTCGAGCGGGAGCAGAAACCGGACCGTGTCCTGCCGGGCGTGCAGTATGTCCACTGCCCGATCGTGCAGCAGGCGGCGGCCGGCCTGACGCGCGAGGAGCACGCCGACCCCTATGCGGCCGTCGTCGCGCACGCGAAAGCGATGGCCGGCCGGGAGCGGGCGTTCATGTGCGAGCTGTACCGCAGTCTCGTCACGCAGGCATTCTCCATCGCGCACTACCGGCAGTTTTTTGCGCTTCTGCTCGCGCAGACGGACGGCGCGCTGCTCTACCACTGCACGGCGGGGAAAGACCGCGTCGGTGTCGGCACGATGCTGCTGCTGACGGCGCTGGGTGTGGACTGGCCGGTCATCGTGGAAAACTATCTGATCACCAACGAGCGCATGGCCGCCTCGACCGACTGTCTGCTGACGGCGGTCGTGGACTATGACCTGAGCGAGGCGGAGCGGGAGGTCATCCGCACGTTTGACCGCGCGGACGCGGCGTTCCTGACGGCTGCGCGCGATGCGGTCGCGGAGCGATACGGCAGTGTGGACGCTTTTCTGACGCAGGCGCTTGGTGTTGGCGCGGCCGAGCGGGCGGCGCTGCGCGCGCGGTACCTGACAGCAGAATAAAAAGACGGCGTGCTGCCCATTTGGGCGGCACGCCGTTGTGATGCTGTGTGTTTGCTTACAGCTCCTGTTTCGGCATTTGATCGGACAGGTAGATCCGGATGGGATCTTCCTGTGCGTGACCATACGGCACCTTCGGCGCACGGAAGAGATTCGTTTCCGGCAGCACCGTGCTGAGCACGACGTGGAACGTGGTTCCGCCCCATTCGTTGCTCTCCAGGAGAATGGTGCCATCGTGCTTTTCCGCAATGCCGAGTGCGACCGTCAGGCCAAAGCTGTTGCTGCTCAGATCGGAAAAATCCACGCCGGTCACACGCAGCGGGATAAAGATCGTCCCGAGCTTTTCCGGCGGGATGCGTACACCGTCATCCCGAATGGTGATGTCGGCGTGGTCGCCCTCCTGCGTGACGGTAAAGCGGATGCGGTCGCCGTGCTTGCAGCGCTCCGTGCAGTTGGCAATGATGTTGAGCAGCATGCGCTGGATGAGCGCCGTGTCGAGCGCGCAGTTGATCGGCTC
>OLNV01002227.1_pt1 | contig 11217 bp, 6 predicted proteins | sample 1672891 | NCBI WGS metagenome assembly OLNV01 (sample SAMEA3136734, study PRJEB25190) | human gut metagenome | biome: human gut; feature: human-associated habitat; material: faeces | place: Austria | collected 2013 | reverse complement strand
ACGGCATGAGCTGCACCGCGGTGACGCCAAGTTTCTTGAGATATGCGATGCCCGTGGGAAAGTCGGGATGCCCGTCCAGAGACGTACCGTCGTCGGTGAACGCCAGATACTTGCCCCGATGCGATTCGGGGAAACCGCCGGCGGGATCATTGCTGAAATCGCCCACATGGGTTTCCCAGACCACCGTCTGCGCAAGCGGCACGTCCGGCATATGGTCGCGGTACCAACCATCCGGATTGGTGCGGCTGAAGTCCACGACCATGCTGCGCCGGCCGTTCACACCGGCCCCGCGCGCCCACGGGTCGGCGATGCGGTCGACGGAACCGCAATCGCGTTCGATCAAAAAGTCGTAATACACGCCGTGCATGTTGTCGGCGAAATCGTACGTCCAGGAACCATCGGATTCCGGACGCATCGTGTACTGTCCAATCAGAGCGTCGCCGCTTTCCCCCATGGAGCCACGCGAGAACAGTCTCAGGGTCACCTTCTGTGCGGAAGGAGCCCAGAGAGCGAACTGGGTGCCGGTTTCAGTAACAACGGCACCCAGCGGCCGTTCCAGACAAAGCGGGAACGGTTCGGCGACTCTCGTATTCGGCTGTGCGAAGCTGTCTACGAGCGTCATATCCTTTGCCTTTCTTTAGCCCTTCACGGAGCCCGACATGGACTCCTGATAGAAGCGCTGCATCACAATGAACAGGATGGCGATCGGAACGGAGATCACGACCGCGGCCGCGGCGAAGCGGGCAAACCAGTTCTGGATATATTCCTTCTGCAGCATGAGCCACAGGCCCAATGCCACGGTGTAGTTGGATTGCGTACGGCAGATCACCTTGGCCATGACGAAGTCGAGCCACGGGGTCAGGAAGCCGATGATGGCCTGGTAGACGATCATGGGCTTGCAGATCGGGATGATGATCTTATGGAACACCTGGAAACGGGTGCAACCGTCGAGCAGGGCGGCTTCGTCCAGCGAGGTCGGAATGGTGTCCATATAGCCCTTCATCACGTAGAAGCCAGCGCCGGAACCGGCGGAGTACACGAGAATCAACGCCACGGTAGTCATGGTGCCGCTTGACAGGCCCAAGGCCTTCAAGATGAAGTAGATGGCGGTGACGGCCATGATACCCGGGAACATGCCAAGAATCAGCACAACGTTCATGAAAGTCTTGCGCACACGGAAACGCATACGGCTCATGCAGTATGCCACAGAGAGCACGAAGATCAGAGAAATCGCACAGGTGAAGCAGGCGATGATGAACGTGGTGCCGAACATCTTCGGGAAGTCCAACACGTTGCGGTCGGTGAACAGCACCCTATAGTTGTCCAGAGTCCACTCCTTCGGGAAGAAGGAGCTGGTGTACGGGGCGGTGTTCTTATTGAACGACTCCGCGAACACCCATACGATTGGGACGAGCCAGATGACGGCCAGAATGGCCAGGAACAAGTGGGCGAACACGTCGCCGGTGATACGGCGGATCTTCTGGTCGTGCAGAAGGCCGTGGCTTTCCACTTTGGTTGCGGAATGCTTGTTGCTCATCGGAATGCCTCCTCATTCTTATAGAAGCCGGAATTGCGGTAGGTGATCAGCGAAACGATGGCCAACACGACGAAGGTCATGATGCCGATCACGGCACCGAGATTGTAATCCTGCTTGTCCACGGTCAGCTTGTACAGCCAGGTGATAAGCAAATCAGTGGAGCCTGCGGAATCGCCCAATGGCGTAGGATCGCCGCCGGACAGCAGGTAAATGACGTTGAAGTTGTTCACATTGCCCGTGAAGGTGGTAATCAGGTACGGAGTGAGCACGAAGATGATGTACGGCATGGTGATCTTCGTGAAGATCTGCCACCAGTTGGCACCGTCGATCTTCGCCGCTTCGTACTGGTCGGCCGGAATGTTCTGCAGAATACCGGTGATCTGCATGATGGTGTACGGAATACCAACCCACAGGTTGATGATGATGACGGTGACGCGGGCCCAGGTGGCGTTGGTGAAGAACGGCAGCGGGCCGTCAATCCAACCCCACGTCTGCAGCATGCGGTTCACCGCACCCTGCGGCTGGAGCATGGTGTGCATGACCAACAGGGACACGAACTGCGGAACGGCGATGGACATGGAGAAGCATGCGCGCCAGAAACCCTTGAAGTGGGTGGTCTTGCGGTTGATGATCATGGCCACGAACATGCCGAAGAAGAAGTTCAGGAAAGTGGCGAAGAAAGCCCAGACCAAGGTCCACACCAGCACGCGTCCGAACAGTGCAGCGTTAACAGTGCCGCCGCTGTTGGAGAAAACCTTGGCGAAGTTCTCAAAGCCGACCCAGTGGAACAGCACGAGGTGCTTGTGGTCATAGCTGGTGAATGCCATTGAAATCATGAAGATCAACGGCAGCACGGTGAACACGACGATGCCCAGCGTGGGCAGGAACATCAGCAGAACGTGCGCCTTGGCATCGAGCAGCTCGCGGACATCGTCCATGAAGCTCGGAGCCTTGCCGTTCTCCTCGAGCAGCACCTGGGACTTGTATGCAGAGCGCACGGACATGACCCACAGGCCGATGAAGGCAGCGGTGATAACCAGAGTGGCGACACCGTACAACAGGATGACCACGGAACGGTCAGGTTCGGTGTAGACCCAGAAGCCGTCGACCAGCTTCTTGCCGCCTGCATTGGTGCCCAAGGTCGGCAACTTGGAAAGATAGTCCACACCATTGATTGCCATGAACACGAAGTATGCGATTTCCAGCGCCAGCATGGCAATGCCCTTGACATACTGCTTGCGCACGATATCGCCAAGACCAAACACCACTGCGGAAAGCTTAGTGAACAGGTCACCACGCCGGAACGCCGCCCTTACCGTGTAAGGCGACGGAGAAACATAATCAGCACCCTGCTTCCGAAGGCGCTTCATCTCCCGTGGGGAAAGAGTTGTTGCTGTCATTTCGACTGCCCTCTCATATGGATATTGAAAGATAAAAAAAGCTTTGCTCCCGGACAAGGGGAAGGAGAATTTAAAAACCTTGCCCGGGAATGCAAAGCTCGGAGGAGGAGTGAGCCACTATGCAAAGTGGAGAGAGACACCGCGACTCGAAGCGTCTCTCAAAGCTGCAGGATGGCTGGGGGGATTTGGCAGTGCCAACCACCTGCATTCTTCAGTTATTGGATTTTTAGAATTACTGATTTCACTCAGCGATCTTGCCACCGGCCTGCTTGACCCAATCCTGGTACTTGGCGGCAGCGTTGTCCTTGGTGATTTCCTTGTTGACCAGGGCCTTGCCGAAGGTTTCGGCCGGAGTCCACCAATCGTTCATGCCGGACAGACCGGACTGCAGGAGAGCAGTGTTGGCCATGGTGTCGGACTGGGCCTTGGCTGCGACGTCGTCGGTGGTCAGATCAGACAGGGACTTGTCGGTCGGCGGGATGGCGCGCATCTCGTAGTGCAGCTTCTGAGCTTCGGTGGAGCCGAGGTAAGCCGCGAACTGAGCGGCGGCCTTCGGGTTCTTGGCGTTCGGGTTGTAAGCAGCGGCCTTGGTGGCGGCGAAGGACTTCATCTGCTTCTTCTGGCCGTTCACGGTGAAGGTCGGCAGAGAGGTGGCGGCGTAGTTGTCACCCAGGGCCTCCTTCACGTCCTTAGCGGACCAGGTACCGGAGAACAGCACGTCGGCGGAGCCATCCTTGATGGCTGCGAGGCCGGAAGCGCCATCGTCGTTGGAGAAGTTCGGGTTGGCGACCACATCAACCAGATAAGAGGTGATATCGGCGCCGTCCTTCGGGAAGACCATGCCTGCGTCAGCATCATTGCCCTTCTCGCCGAACAGGCTCAGGCCATCATAGAAGCCGTTGATGTACCAAGAATTCTGCAGGGAGAACGCGACCTTGGCCTTGGAAAGGATGGTATCGAAGTCCTTGGCCTCATCCTCGGTGATCTTGGACTTGTTGTAGTACATGAACCACGTGTTGTCGGTGTACGGCACGCCATAGAGCTTGCCATCGGTGCCGGTGACGGAGTTGACTTCGAGGTCGCCGTTCTGTTCCTTCACCTGCTTCTCAGCGTCGGTGCCCAGCTGGCCAATGGCCTTGGCGTCCATTAGAACACCCAACTGATCGGAAGCGAACATATAGACATCGGCCGCCGCGGACGGATCAGTGCTGACCTGCTTGGAAGCATCGCCTTCGGAGACCACGTCATTCTTCCACGTGATATTGTATTCCGGATGCGCCTTGGCGAAGTTCTCTTCGACCTTGCCCAGCCAGTTGGTGTCCTTGGCCTGGTCTTCCTGCGGGGCCCACACGCTCAGCGTGACGGCCTCGGTGGAGCCGGAAGCGTTCTTATCGCCACCGTCGGAGGAGCCACCGCACGCAGCGAGCGGAACCAGCATAGAAACGGCAGCAGTAAGTCCGATTGCCTTCTTCCAATCGATCTTCATTGATCTTCCTTTCCTCACATAACCTTGTGTTCCTCAACATCTCCGGTTAAATGGTACGGACCAAAACCCTGCATACGTTCACATCATCGTTCTTGGATGATTACCAACAACACTGGGGCCACCAAAAATGTATCAGTGATTGTTAGTGTAGCACGTTTCTGCCAACGTTTGCAATTCAGCGTTATGATTGTTTCAAAGAAACACCGCAAACCGCGAAATATCAAGGAGACACACCCTCATGCTTCCCCCCGCGAAACACCCCCACCCCAAATGGCTTGCCGACGCAATTTTTTATGAAATCTATCCACAGTCCTTCGTCGACTCCAATGGCGACGGCATCGGAGACATCCCCGGAATCACTTTAAAACTGGACTACATCAAGGATCTCGGATGCAACGCGATCTGGCTCAATCCCTGTTTCGACTCGCCATTCAAAGACGCCGGCTACGACGTGCGCGACTACAAAAAGGTGGCATCACGCTACGGCACCAACGACGATCTCATTGCGTTGTTCGACGCCGCCCACCGGCGCGACATGCACGTGATCCTCGATCTCGTGCCAGGCCACACCAGCGAGGAACACGAGTGGTTCCACCGCAGTTGCAAGGTCGAGCGAAACAATTATTCCGACCGCTACATCTGGACAGACTCATGGATCTCCGGTGGCGACGGACTGCCATTCATCGGCGGCGAATCGCCCCGCAACGGTACCTACATCTTGAACTTCTTCAAATGCCAGCCGGCGCTCAACTACGGTTTCGCGCACCCCGAACGTAGCTGGCAGAAGCCAGCCCTTGGTCCGGACGCGAAGGCCACTTGCGACGCGATGGTGGACGTCATGCGGTTCTGGCTTTCCCGTGGCGCAGACGGCTTCCGCGTGGATATGGCCGACAGCCTCGTCAAAAAGGACGATGAGGGCAAGCCTTACACCATCCGCACCTGGCAGTACATGTTCGCCCGGATCCGCCCGGCCTTCCCCGAAGCCGCGTTCGTTTCGGAATGGGGACGGCCAGAGGAGTCGATGGCCGCCGGCTTCGACATGGATTTCTATCTCGATTGGCGTTGGGACGGCGTTCCCAACGGCTACAACATGCTGTTGCGCAACGTGGACGACCCGTTGAGCCGCAAGGGCGACAAGAGCTATTTCAACGCCGATTCCGGCACGCCGATCAGCGAATTCCTGGACGAGTACGAGCCGCGTCTGCGCGAAGCGGAAACGGCCGACGGAAATTTTAATTTCATCACCTGCAACCACGACACCGCACGCGTGGCGCCGCGACTGTCGCAGCGCGAAATCGCCCTGGCATACTGCACGCTGTTCGCGATGCCGGGCGTGCCGTTCCTGTATTACGGCGACGAAATCGGCATGCGATACCGCGCACTGCCCGGCAAAGAAGGCGGCTACGTGCGCACCGGTTCGCGCACACCGATGCAGTGGGGTGCGAACGACGCATCCGGAGCACTTCACGTGTCCGATTCTGCAGAATCGGACACTCGGGATGGCGATGTGACCGGTGGCAGCTACCTGCCCGCCGACCCGTCCGCCGACGCCCCGACCGTCGCCGCACAGCAGGCCGACGCCGAATCACTGTGGCATACGGTGCGCTCCATACTCCACGTCAAGGGGGAATGCGACGCCTTGCGGTCGGGGGCTACGTTCCATGCAATCGAACGCGATAGAGTGTTCGTTTTCGAGCGTTCCACCCACCTGCAGAAGCTGATCATAGCCGTCAATCCAAGCCGCGATTGCAAAGCTTTGCAGTTACCAGATGGTATTTATCGGACGATTTTCAGCATCGGCGAAAACGAAATTAGCGGCACTTTGCTGCGTCTAGGTCTGCAAAGCTTTGCAATTCTCGAAGCCGAGTAGCAGACGAGCAATGCCCCGTTGGAATAATCGTTTGCAATGCGGAGCGCTGCGCCTTCGTATTGCAAACGATAGTCAATATGGAAAAACAATTCCGGTTATCTATATTCCTGAAATTAGAGCAAAATCGCAATATAGCAACACTCTCTTACCGCAAAACACGCTTTGAAAACGATATCATACCGTGATATAGTTATCTTTGGTGCGAATGCCACCAGCATCGAAGCTGCGGCAATCGCAAGCAATGTAGCATGTCAGCCGTCACAAACGGCGCGGAAAGAAGGGACCTATGACACAGACCCAGCAGACCGAAAGCGCAGAACGCATCGCACGGCCTCTTATCCAGCTCGCCAAGCTCAATGGCATTTCCACGTCGTATATCGACCAGCTCGGCACCTATGTGGAAATCCGCGACGAAGTGCTCGTCTCCGTATTGGCCGCACTCGGCGTGGACGCATCCAGCGACGAAGCGATCACCGCCTCCTATGCGGCGACCCAGCAGCGCATCGCAGACACACTTGTTGAGCCGACCGTCGTGAAGTTCATCGGCAAGGAAGCCGTCACGCCAATCCGCGCGAAAGGAAACGACGTGGCGCTGAAGCTGACGTTGGAAGACGGCACGGAATATGCGGGCGATCTGACCGCGTATCTGACGGGCTCGAACGCAGATGACGGCTCGCTGCAACTGACGCTGCCGGACGATATTCCCGCCGGCTACCACACGCTGGCCGTCGATGCCGGCCCGCTGCACGCCGAAGCCGCGCTGATCTGCGCACCGGCACGCATCGAACTGCCGCCAGCAGTAGCGGAAAAGCAACGTTGGGGCTGGATGGCACAGATGTATTCCATCCGTTCCGCTGAATCCTGGGGCGTGGGCGACTATGGCGATCTGAAGCTGCTGCTGTCCGACGCGGCAACGAAATCGCATGCCGATTTCATGCTTATCAACCCGATTCACGCCACCGCGCCGGTGCCGCCGCTGGAGCCGTCGCCGTATCTTCCCGAATCGCGTCGTTTTCTCAATGTGACGTACATCCGTCCGCAGGATATCGCTGAATATGCGGAACTCAACGAGGCGGACCAGGCCGAAGTGGCGCGTCTGCACGCGGAAGCCTCGCCAGCCAACGACAGTATCGAGCCGCTCGACATCAATTCCGCTTGGTGGCACAAGCGCCAGGCGCTGCAGCTTGTGTACAACGTGCCGCGTTCCGTCGAGCGTCAGGCCGCGTTCGACGCGTTCAAGGAGGCCTCGGGTCCGGATCTGCGCGCGTTCGCCGCATGGTCGGTGGCGTTCCAGGTGTGGGGCGCGCCGTGGGAAGGCACGTGGTTCAAGGACACGAACCGCGATTCGCCTGAAGTGGTGGAGCTCATGCGCGAGCACGCCGATATGGTCGATTTCGAATGCTGGCTGCAGTGGATCGCCGACGAGCAGGTGACAGCCGCGCAGAACGCCGCCCGTGACAGCGGTATGGCACTCGGCCTCATGCAGGATATGGCCGTGGGCGTGCACTCGCTCGGCGCGGACGTGTGGTGGAATCCGGAACGTTTCGCAGTAGGCAGCGTAACCGTGGGCTGCCCACCGGACTTCTACAACCAGCAGGGTCAGGATTGGGGCCAGCCGCCGTTCAATCCGAATTATCTGGCCAAAACTGGTTATGGCGTGTACCGCGAGATGGTGCACAACATGTTCTCGCACGCGGGCGCGGTGCGCATCGACCATGTACTCGGCCTATTCCGTCTGTGGTGGATTCCGCAGGGCGAAGGCGCGCGCGGTGGCGCGTACGTTACGTACGACTATGAGGCGATGATCGCGATCCTGACCATTGAAGCGTCCCGCGTGAACGGTTTGGTGGTCGGCGAGGATCTGGGCACCGTGCCTGATTACGTACGCACGGTACTCGGCGAGCACGGCCTGCTGGGCTGCATGGTGGAATGGTTCGCCCGCGTGGACGACTCCCCCAACGCCGGCGACCCGTACGCCGATCCGTCCACGTACCGCAAGTACGCGCTGGCTTCCGTCACCACGCACGACCTGCCGCCGACCGCCGGCTACCTGCAGTTCGAGCACGTCAAGCTGCGCGAACAGCTGCACCTGCTGTCCGGCCCGGTCGAGGAGTTCCAGGCTTCCGCCACCGCCGAACGCGACGCGATGATGGACCGTCTCGTGGAGTCCGGCCTGATCACGCCGGAAGTGGCGGGCGATGTGGAAGGCCACATCCAGGAAATCGTCGAGGCGATGCACAAGATGCTGCTCAAGTCGCCGTCCGTGCTGCTGCAGGCCGCGCTGGTGGATGGCGTGGGCGAGACGCGCACGCAGAACCAGCCGGGCACGTCCAGTGAATACTCCAACTGGCGTGTGCCGCTGGCAGGCCCGGACCTCAAGGTGGTGCACACCGATGAGGTGTTCGATCTGCCGCGCGTGCAATCGCTTGCCGCCATCATGAACGGCGAGAAGTAGCGTTTAGACTTACCATTCCCCTTTCCTCACAAACCAAAATTCCGGTCCTCCTTGTGGAGGGCCGGAATTTTTCATATACGCAAGGCGATTTGGGAGCAGTTAGGTTCAGCGGTCGATCAGCCCAGCAGCAGCCAGACTGAGGCATCGCTATCCAGCTTGCCGTCGTCCGTCAACGGCACGGAATTGGCGATGGCGACCGCATCGTCCGGCAGGGCGATCGGCTCGTCGCCGAAATTGGTGACGGACAGGAATCGACGGCCTTCCGTGGCCGGACGCGAGTAGGCGACCACCGTATCGCCCATGTCCAGCAGGTCGGCGGACGTGTCTCCGGTTGCCATCAGCACCGTCTGCCGCAACTGCAACAGCTTGCGGTACAAGTGCAGCATGGAACCGTTGTCATCGGCCTCGACGTCGGCCGCGAAATCCTTGAACCAGGCCGGCTGCGGCAGGTGCGCGTCGGCGGAATCGCCCTGCTCCGGGCCGAAACCGAACGTGCCGCCGGTGATGAAGTCCGGGCTCCACGAAGCCGGTTCGCCGCAATCGGCAGCCTTCCACGGCATCGGTGCACGGCACCCGTCACGACCCTTGTCGGTGAAGTTGCGACGGGTGTTGAACGGCGTCGGATCCTCAAGACGATCCCACGGAATGTTCGCCACTTCGAACAGGCCCAGTTCCTCGCCCTGATACACGTAGGCGGAACCCGGCAGGCCCAGTTCCATCAGCGCGGCTGCGCGGGCGCGACGGGTGCCGAGCTCACGATTCTCGCGGTAGGTCTCTCCGTCACGCAACAGCCAATCGTGCGCCAGCTGGTGGTACGGAGCGTCCTTCACCTGCGGCAGACCGAAACGCGACGGACTGCGCGGCACATCGTGGTTGTTCATAACCCACGTCGTGGTGGAACCGTGCGTTTCCTCGGCGGCGCCCAAGCCGTCAGCAATGGCCGTACGGAACTCGTCGGCGAACCAGTTGGCTTCGGCGAACTCGAAATTGAACACCTGGCCGAGCTCGTCGGTGGACGCGTACAGATGCTGCGATTCGGCCTTCACCCACGCCTCGCCGACGGCAAAACGCGGCGGATTGTACTCGTTGAACACCTTGCGCCACTCGCGGTAGATGTCATGCACCTCATCACGGTCATACAACGGGTGCGACCCGTCCGAGGGAAGCACATGCTCGCAGACCTTGTAGCTTTCGAGGTCGTCGCGGTCAAGATCCTTGGCGAGGCCGTGCGCCACGTCCACGCGGAAGCCGTCGGCACCGTGGTCAAGCCAGAAACGCAGGGTTTTGATGAAATCGGCGCGCACGTCCTCGTTTTTCCAGTTCCAGTCCGGCTGTTCCTTGGTGAACATGTGCAGATACCATTGGCCGTCGGGCACGCGCGTCCATGCAGGGCCGCCGAAGTGGTTCTGCCAGTTGGTCGGCGGCTCGTCGCCGTTCGGTCCCTTGCCGTCGCGGAAGATGTAGCGGTCGCGTTCCGGCGAGCCGGGTTTCGCGGCCAACGCGGCCTTGAACCATTCGTGCAGGTTGGAGCTGTGGTTCGGCACGATGTCCACGACGATTTTGATGCCGTCGGCATGCGCGGCTTTGGCGAGCGCGTCGAAATCGTCCATGCTGCCGAGTTTCGGATCGACGTTGCGGTAGTCGTCCACGTCATAGCCGCCGTCGGCCAGCTGGGACGGGTAGAACGGGCTCAGCCAGATGGCGTCGACGCCCAGTTCCTTCAGATATCCGATTTTCTCGGTGACGCCGGCGATCTGGCCGAGGCCCTCGCCGCGGGAATCCTTGAAGGAACGTGGATACACCTGGTAGACCACGGCCTGCTTCCACCACAGCGACGGATCGTTGACTTCGGTCATGTTGTCCCCTTTCATACAAACGCTTGTGCACCGTGCGCACGTATCACAACTCCGTACGTAGAACGATTTTCGTTGATTTTCCTACGATGGTTATGTTGTGTTGTGTAGCTTCGTTGCTGTTATCGCATTGCTTGACATAATCAATAATAACGCTTGTGCAAAAAAGCGCAAACCACAGGAGGCAGAACAAAGTGGCAGCACTTCAAAAAGCAAGCAATAACAACACCTGAAGCTATGCAAGCGTTTTTACAAAAGCAGCGTGTCGTGATAGAGTGAAGCAGTCGCGGGCAACCGACCGCCCGCATAGTCCACCCTAAGGAGCCATCCGACCATGCCACGAACCACCATCGCAGACGTAGCCCAGGCAGCCGGAGTGTCCGTCTCCACCGTGTCCCGCGCGCTTCGCGGGCTCGACAGGGTCAGTCCCGAAACCAGGGAACGCATCGAGCAGGAGGCGAAGCGCCTGCATTTCTCCTTTTCGAAAAGCGCGTCGTCCCTGGCGTCCGGCAAAACCATGCGAGTCGCCGTGCTGCTGCCGAACGAAATCAGCAGCTGGTTCAACGCCCACGCCTTCGAAGGCATTTACGAGGTGATATCGAAGGCCGGATACGAC
>OLNV01002221.1_pt1 | contig 11238 bp, 5 predicted proteins | sample 1672891 | NCBI WGS metagenome assembly OLNV01 (sample SAMEA3136734, study PRJEB25190) | human gut metagenome | biome: human gut; feature: human-associated habitat; material: faeces | place: Austria | collected 2013 | reverse complement strand
AACTGGAAATCTTTGGAAATAAGACTAGTGATCTAGCCTATGTGGAGCCACCAAAACGTCTGTCTTATCCTGAGGCATGTGGATTACGTCATTTAGCTTTTAAAGTGGCTAATATTGAAGAGGTTGTCAAGAGTTTAGAAGAAAAGGGTATTTCCTGCCAACCTATTCGTAAGGACACTTTTACCGGTGAAAAGATGACTTTCTTTGCTGATCCGGATGGTCTTCCCTTGGAGTTGCACGAGTAGTTTTTTTGACCTTAATTTTTTAAGTCATGGTATAATAAATTCACGGTTGGTCTCATACCAGTCGTCCTTCAGGAGATTATGGAATAATATTCTATTTTCGAAAGGAAACACACATGAAATTGAAAAAACTTCTTGTTACTGGGATGGCTTTATTGGCTTCAGTAACAGCCTTCACTTCGGTTGCGCAAGCAGCAACGTCATCGCAAGTCCAAAAGGTTATTGATGAATCTTATGTTCAACCAGACTATGTGATGGGTTACTCATTGTCGGAAGAGCAACGTAATGAAACCTTGAATTTGTTAGGGTATGATAGTAGTAAGGATACCAATGTTAAGACACTTACGACATCTGCTTATGCGAATATCATGAATGTTGCTGACGATTCTAGTCTTCAGCTATATTCTTCAGTAAAGATTGCTAAGCTAGGTGCTAAGGAAACCTTGAGTGTAGAGATTGTGACACCACAAAATATCACAAAAATCACTCCAGATATGTATCGTAATGCTGCGACGACACTTGGTATTGAACATGCTAAGATTACAGTGGCAGCACCTATTCCAGTAACTGGGGAAAGTGCCTTGGCTGGTATTTATTATTCTCTAGAGCAGAATGGAGCAAAAGTCTCAGATGAAAGCAAAGAGCTTGCTCAGGAAGAGCTTAAAACCCTTTCCCAAATCAATGAGGAAAATTCAGGTAAGAGTAACTATGATGCGGATAAGCTTAATGTAGCTATGACTGATATTAAGTCAGCAGTTGCTAATAAGGGGGATAAGTTGACTGAAGACCAAGCTAAAACGATTGTTCAGCAAACCATCAATAACTACAACTTGAATCTTTCTGATACACAAATCAATCTTTTAGTGAATTTTGCTATGAATTTATCTAAGTCTTCAATCATTGATAGTGCTAACTTTAAGTCAACCTTGAGTTCACTTAAAGATTCTATCGTTTCGAAAGCTGGTAATACCTTCTCTGGAATCAACCTAAATTTTAATGCCAACAAAGCAGTTGAGAATAGCAAAAATATTTTCTCAAAAATCTGGCAAGCTATTGTAGATTTCTTTACTGGTCTTTCTAAATAGTGAAAGAGCTGTCCATTTGGATGGCTTTTCCTATTTTTTAGCTCTTTGTCAATTGTAGTGGGTGACGAAAAGCTAATATCTAGATAGGGGCATAATAACTCAAAAGCTTGTCTAGAATTTCTTTATTCGTTAAGTGCATACGAAAAGTAGGACGATAAAATCGCTTAGCGCTGAGTTTACAACTATCTTGTTGAATGAGCTTTTAATAACGTTTGATTGTCTTGTATCCATGAGGTTCTCGCTCAAATTGATTTATGATTTGAACACGCATATGACTCATAACACGGCTAAGATCTAAGGTGTTGGAGTAAAACTGTTCACTGAACTGTTTCAGCATGAGTTTAGAAATATAATAACGAAGGGTGAAAGCAATCAAGTACAATTTTAGCATATGGAAAAAGCTGTTTAGCCAAGTCATAGTAAGAGCTAAACATATCCATAGTCATGATTTTCACTCGACATCGGACTACTCTATCATATTTAAGAAAGTGATTTCGGATGGTCTCTGGAAGACGAGAAAAATCATGCTTAAAACGGAAGTCATTGAGCTTACGAATGACAAATGACAGTTGACGTTGAAATGGAAAGCAGATGTGCAATATCGGTCATAGAAGTCTTTTCAATTAACTTTTGAGCAATATTTTGATTGATGATACGAGGAATTTGGTGATTTTTCTTGACGAAAGATGTCTCGGCGACCATCATTTTCGAACAATAGTAGCACTTAAAACGACGCTTTTTTCAGAAGAATTCTGGTAGGAGTACCAGTCATCTCAAGGTAAGGAATCTTAGACGGTTTTTGAAAATCCTATTTCTTCATTTGGCTTTCGCAATCAGGACAAGATGGGGCATTATAGTCCAGTTAAGCGATGATCTTCTTGTGTGTATCCTTATTGATGATGTCTAGAATCTGGATATTAGAGTCTTAAATATCGAGTGGTTTTGTGATCAAGTGTAATTCTTTCATATGATTCTTTCTAATGAGTTGTTGTGTCTCTTCTCATTATAGATTTTATGGGACTTTTAGGCTCCATAAAATCTATAGAGTTTTATCCACTACAAAAGTTACAGGAATTGGTTTTTGTTAAGGAAGTATATAAATCAGATAAGAGAAAAAGTCAGCACATCATGCTGACTTTTTTCTAGCTTATAAAGTATTGGATAAATGGATCTCATTTGATAAAGTATTAAGATGATTGACCAAATCCATGATTGACAGATGGTTTTGGCAAATAAACTTCTTGGTGATATCTGGAATATAGAAATTAGACACGATGACATCGTAATCTGTCTGATTTAAAATCTCAGGACTTGTTTCTAATTCATCCCAAATATCGAAGGTGAAGCGGTTATTACAGTAATAGGAGAGCATATCAACAAAGGTAAGGGATATAGCATGGTCAAAGTTACTGATAATCAAAACCTTGATAGGTGGTCGATTTTCTAACAGCTGAGTAGAGAGGTGTTCAGCATGGGTTAAGATGGTGTACATCAAGTGTTCCAACTGTTCAGGATGGTCATGCTGTCCAATTGCTTGACGGTATTGAGCCAGTTCTTGACGCGCACTTTCCATAAAGTCTGGGAAGTAAACTTCGAATTTTTGAATCGTCAATGCTTTTTGTTCAAATAAGATTGGGGTAGAAAAGATTTCCTGTCTTTCAAATAAAGCAGTGTTGTGCAAATGCCAAATCAGCTCATCGTGGTTGGTAAAAGTAATCTTATATTGTTTTGATAGGCGTTCTAATATTTGACTAAGTAATTGGTAAGAGTATCTTGCTTCACTGTTCTCTTCTAAAGAGTTGAAGAATTCTTGAGGATCTAAGAAAAGATTGTTTTGAATAAAGGATATAAAAATTTGTGCGATTATATCTGGAGTGATTTCCAACCCCAATTTCTCAGAGAAATGGACAAGTATCTCCTCAAAGTTTGGAATACTTTCCAAAATAGGATAGTATTCATCATAGAAATGATTTGGTAAGTCGATAAAATGACCATTTTTGATGCGGTGGATACTGATAGCCAGCATCAATTTGTACATTCTATAAATTGAAAATGTCATTGGGTAATTCGTGATTTTATAGAAGAAGTCAGCAAACTCTGTTAAATCTTCTTCAGGAAGGTCAGGAAAAGGCCAGTCTAGGAAATAATAGCGCTCAGAAAAATATTGGGCAAAAAAATAGCGAATATCAATCTCATTCCCACGTATCTCGGATGGAGTAAAAGATAATTCTATTTGAAACTGAGATGATAGAGTTTTTGTAATATTTCGACCTAATCGATAGAGATTAGCATTACTAGAATGAAGATTTTCTATTGTTCGATAAATAGGTAGGCCCTCATTGAAAAACAGATACTCTAGTAATTGAAAAGATTGAGAATGTGCAAGAAAATATTGATATACATCTTCTACACTAGTGTTAAGTGCTAAATCTATCATGATTCCGTTAGCAGAAAATTGGATGTCAATATCTGGAAAGGCAAGACGTAGTTCATTTAAATCACTTTTTAAGATTCGTTCTGTACATTCTAATTTTTCGGCAAGTTCATGTAATTTCATCCAATTACGATTTTGAATTAAAGTTTCCATTAAACGTAATTGTCGTTGAACTTTTGTGGATAAAAGGTTACGCATGTAGATAGTCTCCTCCTTAATTTATTCTATCACATTCTTGTCCAAAAAGTACAATAAAATTAGAATAAGAAAATTGTCGTTAGTAGTCAGAGAATTTAGAATAATATAAGTGACTCTTAGGTGCAAAAACAGAATATATAAATTATTCAGAAAATATTGATTTATATATCAAATGGTTGTAGATTGGGAATTGTAAAATATTATTTAGGAGTTCAAAATGAAACATTCACATAAGAAATCATTTGACTGGTATAGCATGCATCAACGATACTCTATTCGTAAGTATCACTTTGGTGCGGCTAGTGTCTTGCTTGGGACAGCCTTAGTCTTGGGAACTGCTGCTAATGCGCAAGCAGTACAAGCGGAGGAACAAAATCCAGAAGTAACTAACATTGTTTCTGTTGATAAGGTAGAAGAAGCTACTAAACCAGCAGAAGTCTCTACCCCTAAAAAAGAAACAACCTACGCAGCTCCAACTGTTGCTCATCCGGTAGAAACGACTCCAGCTAAAACTGAAGAAGCTACTAAACTAGCAGAAGTCTCTACCCCTAAAAAAGAAACAACTTACACAGCTCCAACTGTTGCTCATCCAGTAGAAACGACTCCAGTTAAAACTGAAGAAGCTACTAAACCAGCAGAAAAAGTTGAAGAAGCAAAAGATAAATCAGCTAATATTGGTCTAGAGCTTCGTTCTAACTCTGACAAAGGAACTGTATCAGAAACGCCTGTAGCGAAGAAAGCTGATACAGTTGAAGCAAAAGAAGAGGCTAAGCCAGCTGCAACAACGTCTGATCGCTCAGCTGTTGATAGTGTTGTTTTGCCAACTAGCACAGCTGCTAAAGTAGAAGCAACTAATGAAATCTTGAAACCAGGATTGAGCCTTTCTGATGCTCGTCAAAATCCAGCAATTCGTAAGGAAGACTTAGATAAGGGACACAGTGGCTTTAGAGCGTCTAGCAATCCAGCAAACCCAATTGTTTCAGGTTCTGGAAATACAGTTGCATTTACAGATATTAGTCAAGGTGGTCGTAGTTATAGTTTCCGTGGCTACGGGAACTCACGTGGTGGTAATTCCATTCATTACGATGTAACAACAGTACGTCAAGGTAATAAATTGAATTTCACAATCGACTATTCTGGTCCAGGTGAATTTGTTAATAATAACTTTATCTTGGATAAAGGGGATGGATTTGGAAATCCTTCAAATGCAACCATCACGACTCCAAGGTTGAGAGAACAAACAAGACCTGTTAGTCAGGGTGGCAACTTCGTATCGCACTCAGGATACAGTATGACTTCTGCTACATCAACGAGTGAAAAACAAACAATCAGATTTAGTTTGCCTATCATTAATCCAAATGGTGACTTATCTGTTCGTTTGAAACCAGTTACTTTTAACGTGGACCAAGGTGGTGGTAGTGCCGCTACTAGCAATGACCCATACAGCAACTCCAACTATTATTATAGAGCAAACCCACTATACTTGGATGCAAACCCTTATGGTGGTACTAATAACAAGACTGTTTCAGAAGACATTGACTTCCAAACTGTCTATCTTCCAACTAGTAAGTTACTAGAAGGTCAAACTAGATTAGTTCGAGAAGGTGAAAAAGGACAACGTCAAATTACCTATAAAGTACATCGATTTGGTAATGAAACAATCTTAGGATTGCCAATTAGTAATTCTGTTACTAAAGAAGCTAAGCCACGTATTATGCAAATTGGTGTGGCTAAAGAGCTAATCGATACAGTAAAACCACGTGTCGATCAAAATAAAGTCGGTGATACAAATAACCTCACTTTCTATCTTGATAACGATGGAAACGGTGTTTATACTGAAGGTGTAGACGAACTTGTTCAAAAAATTGCTATTAAAGATGGAGCCAAAGGTGAAAAAGGAGACCAAGGCGAACGTGGTCTCACTGGAGCTAAAGGTGAAAAAGGAGACCGAGGCGAACGTGGTCTCACTGGAGCTAAAGGTGAAAAAGGAGACCAAGGTGAACGCGGTTTAACTGGAGCTAAAGGTGAAAAAGGAGACCGAGGCGAACGCGGTCTCACTGGAGCGCAAGGATCTGCAGGACGTGACGGTGTAACTCCAACCGTAACCGTTAAAGATAATAAAAATGACGGCACTCATACTATCACTATTAACGACGGTAGAGGTAATGTTACAAGTACTGTTGTAAGAGATGGTTTCGATGGCGCAAGTCCATTAGTTGCGACTCAACGAAATGAAGCAGATAAGACAACAACTGTTATCTTCTATTATGATCAAAATGGAAATAATGAATTAGATGCTTCTGATAAGAAATTAAAAGAAGTTGTCATTGCAGATGGTGCCAAAGGTGAAAAAGGAGACCAAGGCGAACGCGGTCTCACTGGAGCGCAAGGTGAAAAAGGTGAACGTGGAGACCGTGGTGAAACAGGGGCAGCGGGACGTGACGGAAAAACTCCAAAAATCACAACTGCTCGTGGAGCAGACGGCCGTAGTACTGATATTACATTTACTATTCCTGGTGAAGAACCTGTAACCGTTAATGTAAAAGACGGAAAAGATGGACGTACACCAAATATTGATTTAAATGCTTTAGCAGAGGCAGCAGTAAGACTGAATAATCAAAGAAGCGGAAGAGTAAGAAGATCATTATCAGATACCCCAGCTCCAACTGAAAAACCAAAAGTAATTGGAACTCGTATTACAGCTTACTTCGATAACAATGGAAATGGTAAATATGATCCAGGAGTTGACGAACCAATTAGTTCAGCTGATATTTTAAATGGTACAGACGGTGCCAATGGTGCAGCCGGAGCAGCCGGAGCAGATGGACGTAATGGTGCTGAATTATTAAGTGGACCTAAAGCACCAACAGCAGATGATGGTAAAGATGGCGACACTTATATCGATGCAACTACAGGTGATGTTTATAAGAAAGAAAACGGAACTTGGGATAAGATTGGTAACATTCGTGGACCTCAAGGTCTAAAAGGTGAAGCCGGAGTTGCAGGACCACAAGGGCCACAAGGCCCTAAAGGGGACAAAGGTGCTCAAGGTCTTCAAGGTGAACGTGGTCAAGACGGAGCCCAAGGTTTACCAGGCCGCGATGGACGTGATGGAGCAGCAGGTCGTGACGGACGAGATGGCCGCGACGGAAAAGATGTCTTGAATGGCAAAGTTAATCCAGACGCGACTCAAGGTAAAGACGGCGATAAATACGTCAATACCGAAACAGGTGACGTCTTCGTTAAGAATAACGGCAACTGGGAAAAAGAAGGCAACATCAAAGGCCCTAAAGGGGACAAAGGTGCTCAAGGTCTTCAAGGTGAACGTGGTCAAGACGGAGCCCAAGGTTTACCAGGCCGCGATGGACGTGATGGAGCAGCAGGTCGTGACGGACGAGATGGCCGCGACGGAAAAGATGTCTTGAATGGCAAAGTTAATCCAGACGCGACTCAAGGTAAAGACGGCGATAAATACGTCAATACCGAAACAGGCGACGTCTTCGTTAAGAATAACGGCAACTGGGACAAAGAAGGCAACATCAAGGGACCTAAGGGTGATAAAGGTGAACGTGGAGAAGATGGTAAGACTCCAGAAGTAACTGTAACTCCAGGTAAAGATGGTCATAGTACCGACATTACATTCACTGTTCCAGGTAAAGATCCAGTTACAGTAAATGTTAAGGACGGAGAAAATGGTCTGAACGGTAAAACTCCAAAAGTTGATTTGCTTCGTGTCGAAGGACAAAACGGCAATCCATCTCATACAATTGTGACATTCTATACTGATGAAAACAATGATGGTAAGTATACTCCAGGAACTGATGAACTTCTAGGTTCTGAAATGATTAAAGATGGTGCTAAAGGTGCGGACGGACGTGATGGTAAATCATTGCTTACTGTCAAAGATGGTAAAGAAACTAAAGTTTACCAAGAAGATCCAGCACATCCAGGTCAGCCATTGAACCCTGAAAAACCTCTTGCAGTTATTAAAGATGGAGTGGACGGAGTCTCTCCAACAGTAACAGCTGTTCGTAAGGATGAAGACGGTCATAAAGGTGTAGAAATCACTGTTGATAACCATGATGGTTCACAACCAACTACAGTCTTTGTTAAAGATGGTGCTAAGGGAGAAACTGGTGCAACCGGTCAGGATGGCCAAACTCCTACAATCACTACTCAACGTGGACAAGATGGTCAAAGCACTCTTGTAACTATCACAACACCAGGTAAAGATCCAGTAACCTTTACAGTAAAAGATGGTAAGAATGGTAAAGATGGACGTACACCAACTATTGACTTAAATGCATTGGTGGAAGCAGTTAGAAGAGGTGCTGGATCAACTTCTAATTCACAACCTTCTGGAACATCAAGAAGTGCAAGAAATAGAAGAGCATTACCAGATGAAGATAGAAGTGCAACTGAGTCATCAGAAACAGTACAACCAACAACTACAGATGCAACAGATTCACAACCAGTAAATGGTACTCGTATTACAGCATACTATGATAATAATGGTAACGGTAAATACGATCCAGGTGTGGATGAATTAATTGGTACAAGTGATATCTTGAATGGTACAAATGGACGTAATGGTACAGATGGAGCTTCTGGTACAAATGGACGTAACGGTGCTGAATTACTAAGTGGAGTTACTGCCCCAACTGCTAATGATGGTAAAGACGGTGATACTTATATCGACGCCAATACAGGTGATGTTTACAAGAAAGAAAATGGTTCTTGGAACAAGATTGGTAATATCCGTGGACCTCAAGGAGTAGCCGGTGAAAAAGGCGACAAAGGCGAAAAAGGTGAAAAAGGTGAAAACGGAGCTAATGGAGCAGACGGTAAATCACCAGTTGTAAATGTAACGGACAATGGAGATGGAACACACTCTATTACTGTTAGAAACCCTGATGGTTCTGAATCAACAACTAAAGTTAAAGATGGTAAAGACGGTAAAACTGCCAATATCACTACAACAGAAAATCCAGATGGAAGCCACACAATCACTGTAACAAATCCAGATGGAACAACTAAAGAAACAGTTGTTAAGAATGGTAAAGATGGTAAGACTCCAAAAGTTGAAGTGACTGATAACAACGATGGAACTCACACTGTTAAAGTTACGGATGGAGACGGTAATGTTACCAACGCTATCATCAAAGATGGTAAAGACGGTAAAGCTGCAACAGCAACTACAACAGAAAATCCAGATGGAAGCCACAGAGTAACAATCACTAACCCAGACGGAACGAAGAATGAGTTTGTTGTTAAGAATGGTCGTGACGGTGTTGATGGACGTACTCCAACCGCATCTGTTCGTGATAATGGAGACGGAAGTCATACAATCGTTATTACAAATCCAGAAGGTGTGACAACTGAAACCACAGTTCGTGATGGTAAATCACCAAAAGTTACTATAACTGATGAACAAAATGGAACTCATAAGATCTCAGTTCTAAATGGTGACGGCACAACTACTGAAACAATCATTAAAGATGGTAAGTCACCAGTAGCGACTGTTACTGACAACCATGATGGTACTTACACAATTCGTGTAGAAAACGGTAATGGTACTGTTTCTGAAACCACAGTTCGTGATGGTAAATCACCAACTGCTAAGGTTGTGGATAACGGAGATGGAACTCACACTATCACAGTTGTGAACTCAGACGGTACAACTACAACTACCACAGTCCGTGATGGTAAATCACCAAAACTTGAAGTGATTGATAACAACAACGGTTCACACACTATTAAAGTGACAGGAGCTGATGGTAAAGAAACTACAACTACAATCTTTGATGGTAAATCACCAAAAGCGAACATCGTTGATAACGGAGACGGAACTCACACATTAACAATCATAGATTCTGATGGTCGTCAATACAAATCTATTATCAAAGATGGTAAAGACGGTAAAGATGGCGTTTCACCAACTGTAACTGTTAAAAATAATAACGACGGAACTCACGTTGTTACAATTATTAATCCAGATGGAAGTAAGACAGAAATGGTGATTAAAGACGGTAAAGATGGTAAATCACCAAAAGTTTCTGTTGAAGATAATGGAAATGGTAGTCATACAATCACAATCATCAATTCTGACGGAACTGTGACGAAAACAGTTGTTAAAGACGGTAAAGATGGTCGCGATGGACGTGACGGTAAAGATGGCAAAGATGGTAAATGTGGATGCCAAGACAAACCGGTAACACCATCAAATGACAAACCAGTTCCTCCAACACGTAATGTGCCAGAAAGACCAACGTTTGCAATGCCAGAACCACCAGTTCACGAATTGCCAGAATTCAACGGTGGTGTTCCAGGAATGCCAGAGGTTAATGAATTGCCAGAATTCAATGGTGGAGTACCAGGTATGCCTGAAGTTACTGAAGTACCAGAATTAGATATTCCAACAGTACCAGTACAACCAACACCAAATGTACCGACGCCAGAAGTGCCAGTACAACCAACTCCAGTTGTTCCGACACCAGAAGTACCGGTCCAACCAGTACCAGTGGTTCCAGAACAACCTGTAGTGCCAACATCGGCTCAACCAGCAAGTCCAGTAAATGCTAACCCAGAAGTACCAACTACAGTTAAAGAAAACCATGGGGACAAATTACCTGAAACTGGAAGCCAATCTGATTATATCTTTGTTCTTCTAGGTAGCGGTATTCTATTGAGCCTATATGTAGGTCGAAGAAAAGAAGATTAATCATCTAAAAGCAGTCGCTAATTTCTCAAAAGAAGATGATAAGTGATAGATATCGAATGAAAGAATATTCTTAGAACGATTTTCATATGATGGAAAAGACTGCACAAATCCCATGGGATTTGTGAACTGCACCCCAAAAGTTAGACAAAAAAATCTAACTTGGGGTGTTTTTATTATGAAATTAACGTACGAAGATAGAGTTCAAATACATGAATTGAGAAAGCAAGGTCAAACCTTCAACCAACTTTCAAAAAGATTTGGTGTGGATGCTTCTAGATTAAGGTATATGATGAGATTGGTCGAACGTTACGGAATAGAAATTGTCAAGAAAGGTAAGAATTGTTACTATTCTCCTAAATTAAAACGAGAAATGATTGATAAGGTTCTGCTTGAAGGTTGCTCTCAATAAAGTGTTTGTCTGGACTATGGCCTTTCAAATCAAGGCTTGCTTAACAATTGGATAGCACAATACAAGAAAATGGGTATACTATTGTTGAGAAAAGAAGAGGGAGACCGCCTAAAATGGGACGTAAGCCAAAGAAGAAATCTGAAGAGATG
>OLNV01002215.1_pt1 | contig 11272 bp, 9 predicted proteins | sample 1672891 | NCBI WGS metagenome assembly OLNV01 (sample SAMEA3136734, study PRJEB25190) | human gut metagenome | biome: human gut; feature: human-associated habitat; material: faeces | place: Austria | collected 2013 | reverse complement strand
AATACTTGAAAGTATAGTGTTTATGCGGATAATCGAAAATTAGATATAAAATTTACAAGTAATTTTTTATCGTATGCCCGCTGGTATTTCTTGCCGGATTTGTGGATGCGATTGCTGGAGGAGGAGGCCTGATTTCATTGCCGGCCTATATGTTCGCAGGGGTTCCGGTACACAATGCAATTGCGACGAATAAATTATCATCGGCAACGGGAACGGCGGTGTCAACATGGCATCTTGTGAAGAGCAGATGTGTGGATCTGTTTCTGGTTCCGGGAACGGTAGCATGTGCGTTCGTTGGTTCGATCGCAGGAGCAAACCTGGCACTGATCATCAGTGACAAAGTATTAAAGACGGTACTGGTCTTTGTTCTTCCGGTTGTGGCGTTCTGTGTGTTACGTGACAAAAATCTGAAGCCGGTGATCCCGGAAGGATTTACCAGAAAGAAACAGTATCTGATCATGGCGGCATGTTCATTCGTGATCGGCATCTATGATGGATTTTACGGACCGGGAACCGGGACATTTTTACTGCTTACATTTACCAAATTAGGAAAGCTCGATATGGAGAAAGCAACAGGAAACGTAAAAGTTGTCAATTTGACATCGAATATATCGGCGTTAATTACATTTATTCTGGCAGGGAAGATCTTATGGGTACTGGGACTTTCGGCATCCATATTCAGCATTGCAGGACATTATCTTGGTGCACACATGGTTGTGAAGAACGGGGTAAAGGTCATCAAGCCGATTATCTTACTTGTGCTCGTATTACTGATGATCAAGATTATTCTCGGAATATAGATGGAATAATTTAGCATATTGCAGTAAAAGAGCCCGCAGTGTATAATGTACCCATAATTTTAGAAAATGAGGTATAATATGGAAGATTCAAATAGAAACTTTAAATTACAGACATGTGAAGATTTTATAGAAGTGCTTGCAAGTAAAGCGGCTGTTCCGGGAGGTGGCGGAGCGGCCGCTTTAACCGGGGCTATCGGAATTGCGCTTGGCAATATGGTTGGAAGCCTGACGGTGGGAAAGAAAACATATGCAGATGTAGAAGATGAAATTATCGAATGCAAGAAAGAGGCGGATGAGATCGCAAAAGAATTCTTAGAACTGATGGATAAGGATGCGGAAGCATTTGAGCCGCTCAGTAGAGCATACGGACTTCCGAAGTCTACGCCGGAAGAGATTGCAGAAAAAGAAGAGATCATGGAGAATGCATTGAATGTGGCATGTGGTGTTCCGATCGAGATCATGAAGACCTGTGCCAGAGGCATTGACCTTGTCGAAGTATTTGCTGCAAAGGGCAGCCGGATCGCATTAAGTGACGCTGGAGTCGGAGCAACACTTTTAAAATCTGCCATGCAGGGAGCATCATTGAATGTATACATCAATACGAAATCAATGAAAGACAGAAAAAGAGCGGAAGAACTCAATCAGCTGGCAGATTCCCTCAGGGAAGAATATGAAGCAAAAGCAGACCGTATATTTGAGGAAGTAAGCAGCCGCATCCGGTAAAGACAGTGTTAGAAAGAAAAAGAAAGTAGAAAGAAAGCAGCAGGACAAATAATGGCAAAATTACTATTAGGAAAAGAAGTAAATGCTTCTATTAATGAAGAAATCAAGGCAAAAGTAGAAAAGTTAAAAGCACAGGATATTACACCGGTGCTTGGAATCATCCGTATCGGCGAAAGAGAAGACGATATCGCATATGAAAAAGGTGCAGCAAAACGATGTGAGACGCTTGGCGTAGCATATGAGAAATTCCTTCTTCCGGCAGATGTAAAAGAAGAAGAGGTATTAAAGACGATCAGTCAGGTAAATAAGAATGATAAAATTCATGGCGTTTTGTTGTTCAGACCTCTTCCGAAGCATCTGAACGAGGACAGGATTGTCAATGCGCTGGCGGTAGAAAAAGATGTAGATGGAATTACGGATCTTTCTATGGCAGGAGTTTTCATGGGAAAAGATATGGGATACGCACCATGTACGCCAAGTGCCTGCATGGAGGTGCTGGAGCATTACGGAATAGACTGCACAGGTAAAAAAGTGGTAGTTATCGGAAGAAGTCTGGTAGTCGGAAAACCGGCAGCCATGATGCTGCTGAAGAAGAATGCGACCGTAACTGTCTGCCATACCAGAACAGTGGACATGCCGTCCGTGGTAAAAGAGGCGGATATTGTAGTTGTAGCGGCCGGAAAAGCCGGAGTTATCGATGGAAACTATCTGAGAGAAGGACAGATCGTCATTGATGTCGGAATTAATGTGAATAAAGAAGGAAAACTCTGTGGAGATGTGAATTTTGAGGAAGCAGAGAAGATTGTAGATGCGATCACACCGGTTCCGCGTGGAGTCGGAGGGGTAACGACTTCCATTCTGCTGGAGCATGTGGTGGATGCTGCAATTGCACAGAACAGATAGAGAGTTAAGAGGCGAGAGGCAGAGAAAATGAAGAGGATAGATTTCGAAAATGGAACAGTAACAGGGAACATTCTTGGAGCGGCTCTTCCAATGCTTGCTGCCCAGCTGTTAAATCTGCTGTATAACATTGTAGACCGTGTATACATTGCACGTATTCCGCATGTGGGAACGGCAGCACTCGGGGCAGTCGGGATCTGTTTTCCGTTAATCATGATCATTACTGCTTTTGCAAATCTCTTCGGTGGCGGTGGTGCACCTCTGTTTTCAATTTACAGAGGAAAAAAAGAAGAGAAGACAGCAGTCAGAATTATGAATACATCGTTTTCCATGATCTGTGCCAGTGCAGTACTGCTGATGATCGGAGGATTCCTTTTTGCGTATCCTGTTTTGATTTTGTTTGGAGCTTCCAAAGATGCAATGCTCTATGCATACCCATATATGATGATCTATTTGATCGGTACACTACCTTCGATGATTGCGGTGGGAATGAATCCGTTTATTAATGCACAGGGATACTCGGTGATAGGGATGTCTTCGGTTGCTGTCGGAGCAGCTGCAAATCTGATCTTGGATCCGGTATTTATTTTTATCCTTGGACTCGGCGTAAGAGGAGCAGCAATCGCAACAGTATTGTCACAGACGATATCCGCAATATTTGTATATTTCTTCCTTTCAAGAAGAGCAGAATTGAAAGTCCGGATTTTACGAAAAGGAGAGATTGGAGCATGTATCGGATATGCCGGGAATATTGTAAGTCTTGGAATGGCAGGATTTATTATGCAGCTTACGAACAGTCTGGTATCAATCTGCTGCAATCATGTACTTTCCGTTACAGGAGGAGATATCTACATTTCGGTTATGACAATTATTAGCAGTGTGCGTCAGCTTGTGGAGACACCGATCAGTGCGATAAATGAAGGTACATCTCCGATCCTGAGTTATAATTACGGCGCACGCCGTCCCGGACGTGTGAGAAAAGCTATGGTAGTGCTTGCAGTTATGATCCTTCTCTATACTGCTGTGATGTGGGGGAGTATTATTGTAATTCCGGAAGTTCTTATCCGTATTTTCAGTTCTGATAAGATGCTGTTAAAAGATGCGGTACCTGCACTCAGACAGTATTTCGCCGCATTTATTTTCATGGATCTGCAGTATATGGGGCAGACAGTATTCAAATCATTGAATAAAAAGAAACAGGCAATCTTTTTCTCAATACTTCGGAAAGGGGTAATTGTAGTTCCGCTCACTTATCTCATGCCGTATGCATTGCATATGGGAACGGATGGGGTATTTCTTGCAGAACCGGTTTCGAATGTGATCGGTGGAAGTATCTGCTTTATCACGATGCTTTGTACGGTACTGCCGGAGCTGAAAAGAATGGAAGCAAGAGAATAAAAATGATGTGATTTTTAGGGGAGATATGGATAAAAAGATTTTAAAAATAACAAGAGGACTGATGACGGCTCTGACAGTCATATTGATTGCACTGTTTTTGACGCTCATGGTTCTGGTGAGTAAGATTCAGGGAACAGCCCGTGTCGTAAATTATGCCGGACTGGTCCGCGGAAAGACGCAGCGTATTATCAAACTTGAGGATGCAAAAGAACCGCAGGATGAGATGATTGAATCGGTAGCTTCATTTATAGAAGGACTTCGGTATGGAAGTGATGAGCTGAATCTGGTCCGTCTGGATGACCACGCATTCCAGAATAAGATGAAAGAACTGGATGAACATTTTCAGAAGTTGCAAAAAGAGATCCGGCAAGTGCGTAAAGAAGGTTATGAGAATACGGAAATCATAGAAAAAAGCGAAGAGTTCTTTGCAATCTGTGATGAAGCGACCGGGCTTGCGGAAAAGTATGCACAGAAGAAAGCAACTGCACTGGAACGGCTGGAAAAGATTGTGATCGCAGATATTATCGGTCTGGTGTGTCTTCTGGCATATGAACTGATTAAGGCTGTAAAATACGCGGCGCAGAATAAAGCACTTAAGAAAAAAGTCTATCTGGATGAGGCAACCGGACTTCCGAATAAGAACCGCTGTGAGGAGATCTTAGACGGAGAAATGCCGGAATGTACGAATGGGTCAGTAGCATTGTGTGTATTCGATTTGAATAATCTGCGTATTATTAATAACAGGTTCGGACATGCTCAAGGGGATGCGTATATCCGTTCATTTGCGGTGCAGTTAAGAAAAGCGCTGCCGGAAGAATATTTTGCAGGGCGCGATGGCGGAGATGAGTTTATTGCTGTACTTGAGTGTGTGGATCATGAAAAAGTACGGGAAATATTGGGGACAATACGTTCGGAAATTGCCAGATATTCCCAGGAACATCCGGAGATGCCGATCAGTTATGCGGTAGGATATGCACTGGCGGAAGATTTTGAAGGATGTACGATGCGGGAACTCTTCCGGCATGCCGATAAGAATATGTATATAGATAAGAATCAGGCGAAGATAAAAGAGGCAGCGGACCGCCGGGCGCTTCATATTCAGATCCTGGATGGAATCAGACAGCAGGGATTTCAATTTTCGGACTGCCTGTATTGTGATGCTTTGCAGGATCAGTATACAGTTTTACGTGCAAGCTCGAATTTCTTCCTTGCAGAAGATGGAAGTTATTCAGGAGCGGTAGAACAGATCGTGCAGAAATTTGCAGATGATTCATCAAGAAAAAGAATGTGGGAACGGCTGCAGATCCCATATATCATTTCCAATCTTTCGGAAAAGAAAGAAGAAAGTGCAAGATATGAACTTCCTTATTGCAGGAAGAATGGAAAAGAGATACTGAGAGGCCGTATGACATTTCTGCGTCTGGATGATACGGCAGCCGGGAAGCTGCATCACTTTATTGTTGGATTTGAAGTGTTTCATGACATGGAGCAGGTTCTGGAAGATGAGAGGCTGCACTTGGAACAGTATTATGAGCAGATGAAGCAGTCTATTCTGGAAAATAGTAATTATATAGAAGCGCTTCTTGAAACAGCGGAAGCTTTGTATACAGTGAACCTGACACAGGATCGTCTGGAACAGATATTTCAGCATAGAAAGAAAGAAGAGCGTATATTTGACTTTCAGGGAGAACTTCCATGTTCGTATGATGGATATTGCAGGAAAATACGGCAGCATATTACAGAAGATACATTGGAAACGTATAAGATCATAGATACATCAAAGAGTCTTCTGGATCGTTTTTATGCCGGTGAGAAGCAGGTGACTGTGGAATATCAGGAAAGCAACAAAGACGGAAAAGAAATCTGGATCCAGAAGACAGTGCTGATGTCGCAGGATACAGTCTATGATAACGAGAAAGAACGGGAGCATACAGTGGTTCGCGGAATCATTATGTTCCGGAATACTTCGGAATTCCACGAAAAGGATCAGAAAGAAAAAGAACAATTGCAGATTGCCTATGAAAAGGCAGATATGGAAAGTAAGACAAAGACAGAATTCATGAATCGGATGAGTCATGATCTACGAACCCCGATCAATGGAATCCTGGGAATGATACATGTGATCCGAAAGAGCTGGAACAATCAGGAGAAGCTGGAAGATTCGGTAGATAAGATCGAGATTTCGACAAGACATCTGATGGATCTGGTGAATGATGTACTTGATATGAGTAAGCTTGAATCGGGACATCTGACAGTGCATGAAGAACCGTTTGATCTGGAAGATCTTATGAAAGAAGTGGCAGTACTGATGCAGGGACAGCTGGAAGAAACTGGAATTATACACCGCAAGCACAGGGAAAATATGCAACATACTATGCTGAAAGGGGATGCGCTTCAGCTACAGAGAATTATGATGAATCTGTTTGGCAACGCAGTCAAATACAATAAAAAAAATGGAACCATAGATACTTATGTGACAGAGATTTCGTGTGACGGTAAGAATGTTTTGTATGAATTCAGGATTGAAGACAGTGGGATCGGTATGAGCAGGGAATATATGGAACATGAATTGTTCCAGCCGTTTACGCAGGAAAAGGCAGATGCAAGAACGCAGTATAAAGGAACCGGACTTGGAATGTCGATTGTTAAAGGTCTGATTGATAGAATGAATGGTACGATCAGTGTCCGCAGTACCCCGGGAGAGGGGAGTGAATTCACATTCCGGCTGGCATTTCGTCTGGCAGAAGAGGAAAGGCAGCAGGCGGCTGATAATAAGGAAGACGCGAAAGATGATCTGGCAGGAATGCGTGTATTATTGGTAGAAGATAATGATATCAATATGGAAATTGCAGAATTCTATCTGACAGATGCAGGAATAATCGTAGAGAAAGCATGGAACGGCAAAGAGGCTGTAGAGAAATATGAAGGTACACCAAAGGGGTATTACAGTGCAATACTGATGGATATCATGATGCCTGTGATGAATGGTATAGAAGCCGCAAGGAATATCCGGCGCAAGGAAAAGAATGGGGGAAAAGAAATCCCGATCATTGCAATGACCGCACAGTCGGAAAGAGAAAGTAAAGAAAGCTGCAGTCTGGCGGGAATGAATGCATATATATCCAAACCGGTAGATCCGGAGAATCTGATCCGGATATTGAGAATGTATCAGAAGCGTTAAAGAAAAGTGACAAAAGAGGAAGGTGACAGACATGGTATCATTAAATGATTATCTCTATTCAGGAGATACAGTACTCCGGATTCTTCATAATTACATTAAAGACCTGAGAAAAGATGCCAAAATGACAGGAAATGAAATTGACATGATTCATTGTAATTTCCTTTTACAGATTCAGGAATTACTGGAACATAATGACTTCCTGACAGCCCAGTCGCAGAAGATGAGAGAATTCTACAAATACATGGCACAGGAATATCCGTTTTTGGCATTTACTTTCAAGGGAAGAATCAAGTCTCTGATCCGTGCAGAAGAGAAATTCAACGGATATATTGTGGAATTCATCTATGATTATTATGAGGAATATGGGGAGTATCCAAGTGTAGCAGAGCTAAAGAAACGATTGCGTTGCTTTAGAGATTTAATTGCTTACAGGATCATTATTTCTGTTCCGAGATGTCATCTGAACAGTGAAGAGGACAGGGAAGAACAGGAACGGAAATATCTATATCAGATTGCAAATGCCCTTCCTGGTTTTCTGGAGGAACAGGGATTCAGTGCGGAACCGGCTATGGGGATTAAGGAGAGTACATCCCCGCTTTTGAACGAGTCGGTGAAACCATATTACAGAGATTATATCTGCAGCAGCAGCCTGAATAATTATCAGTCTCTTCATATCACCTTCTATGATAACAGCTCCAGGTGTTATATGGAGGTACAGCTCAGGACAAAAATGATGGATGATGTGGCAGAGATCGGTACGGCGAATCATATTGGATATGAGAAAGAGCAGGAGCATGACAGGGCAAGGAGAGACGCAGTCCCGGAGGGGGAATGTCAGTATTTTGATGAGGCCTATGAGAGAGGAATGAAACTGCTGAATCTGGATTTTGCAGAACTGGATGTGAATATGTTCTCTGCGGTTAATAACAGTCTGATCAATGATGGATGTGGACTTTACCGGGGACGTCTGATCCTGCCGTATGAGCACTTGTCCAGATTTCAGAATGATCTGATCGATTAGAGAAGAATCGCAGAAAAAGCGATGAAAATACAGTTTGAATTTGCAATACAAAGCAGAATATAGTATGATATGATTCAGTACTTTAAAGTGTAGTGCTTTAAAGTACTGAGAATTTGAAAGGATATTTATACTATGATAGTTAATTTGATAGAACGGATATATGGCTTTTTGTGGGGAGATTTGTTACAGATACCGCTTCCGGGCGGCGGAAGTGTCGGGATCTCACTGCTGATCATCCTGCTGATCCCGGCGGGAATCTACTTTACGATCCGCACAAGGGGACTTCCCATCCGCCTGTTCCCGGATATGGTGGTGGCATTGACCGGTAAAAAGGATGATAAGAACAGTCTGTCTACTTTCCAGACATTGATCGTATCAACGGCAACCCGTGTCGGTATGGGTAATCTGGTAGGTGTGGTTGCGGCAGTATCGGCCGGAGGCGCAGGAGCTGTCTTCTGGATGTGGGTGACGGCACTGATCGGATCGTCAACTGCATTCATAGAGGCAACGCTTGCACAGATTCATAAAGAAAGAGATCCCCTGTATGGTGGATTCCGCGGAGGTCCGGCATATTATATCCATGATTATATAGAAGGCAGGACAGGAAAAAAGAAAAAACATGTATTGGTATCGGTGTTATTTGCTGTCTCCGGACTGATCTGCTGGTGTGGGATCAGCCAGGTGATCAGTAATTCGGTAGCCGCTTCTTTTGAAAATGCATTTTCGATTCCGCCGCTTTACACGACGATTGTGCTGGTAATCCTTGCGGCTGTCATTGTACTTCGTAAAAATGCCACAGTGAAAGTGCTGGATCTGATGGTTCCGTTTATGGCGGTATGTTATTTCTTTATTACAATCTTCATCATCGTAACGAATATCGGAAGTCTTCCTGGAGTATTTGTAAGGATTATCCAGGAGGCATTCGGAGCCCGTCAGGTAGTAGCGGGTGGATTCGGAGCAGTGTTGATGAATGGAGTAAAGCGCGGACTGTTTTCAAATGAAGCCGGATCCGGTTCCGCACCATGTGCGGCAGCGGCAGCAGAATGTGACAAACCGGTAAAGGCAGGATTTACACAGGCACTTGGGGTATTTATAGATACGATTGTGATCTGCAGCTGTACGGCCATGATCATGCTTCTGGCACCGGAAAAACTGGTGGCAGGAAAAGAAGGAATGGATCTTTTACAGACAGCGATGAAGTGTCATCTGGGAGAATTTGGAGTGATCTTCATTGCAGTAACTTTATTCCTGTTCAGTTTCTCGACATTCCTGGGAATCCTCTTCTATGCAAGAAGTAATGTGGCTTATCTGTTTGGTGATAAATGGTGTTGGCAGACAGCATATAAAGTGCTCGCACTTGTGATGCTGTTCATCGGTGGAATTGCAACCTATACATTTGTATGGGATCTGGGAGATGTCGGAATCGGGCTGATGACCATTTTCAATATCGGAGCACTGTATCTGATGGGTGGACAGGCACTGGATGAATTGAAAGTGTATGAAGCGTCAAAAAAGAATAAGAAATCATGATAAAGATTAAAAAAGAGCAGCAGATATACCGTTGAAATAAAAATGCGGCATATCATAGTGCTCTTTTTTATTATCATTTATCTGTCATAATATTTGCCATATCTGCAGGCAGCGGAGCTGTAAATGACATCCATTCTCCGGTAATCGGATGGGCAAATTCCATATGATGAGAATGCAGTGCCTGTCTGCTTATGTGTTTCATATCCGGGTTATACAAGTAATCTCCAATCAGTGGGAAACCCAGATATTTCATATGGATGCGGATCTGATGTGTCCGGCCGGTCTCAAGCTTCAGAGAGACCAGACTGTGTCCGTTGGCTTCTTTTACAAGTCGGTAATGTGTGATGGCTTCTTCACCGTGTTTAAAATCAACCGTGCGCTCGATGATGGTGCCTTCTTTTCTGGCAAGCGGAGCACAGATGGTTCCGGCCGCAGGTGTGACACTGCCCTTTACTACGGCAAGATATTCCCGGTGCACTTCGCGGTTCTTGGTCATAGTAGAAAGAATACTTCCGCTGATCAGATGTTTGGATACAACAGTCAGACCGGAAGTGTCCCGGTCCAGACGGTTACAGCAACGGAAGATGAAAGGTTTTCCCTGTTCCTGATAATACCATGCGAGCGCATTGGCAAGGGAATTATAATAATTGTTCATGGACGGATGAATCGGCATACCAGCAGGTTTGTTGATTACGATGATGTCCTCGTCTTCATAAATGATGTCCAGTGGAATCTCAACCGGCGGGATCTTTTCGGAATTTTTTGTCTCGCAGATGATAACCTGAAGGATATCTCCGGCAGTCAGTATCTGGCGCATATAATAATGTACGCCATTGACAAGAATACTTTTGGGCATGCGTTTGATTTCAGCAAGATTCTGTCCGGAATACCCTCTGCGTCTTAAAAACTGTTCGATGCGCAGTCCACTATCTTTTTCTGTAATTGTATATTGTATTGTACGGTTCATTGCAATTCTCCTGTGATATAGCGTATAATGATAATACATATGATTGTAGATATCTATCATATCATAATCCATGTAAGAAAATAAAGGCAGAATATATAAGAAAGGCTGAAGTGGATGATATGTAAGGGAAAGGAGAAAAGTGTGACAGGGCTCAGTACATTATGTTATATCGAAAAAGACGGAAAATATCTGATGCTTCACCGTACGGTAAAGAAGAATGATGTAAATAAAGACAAATGGATCGGCATTGGAGGTCATTTTGAAGAAAATGAAAGCCCTGAGGAATGTCTTTTAAGAGAAGTAAAAGAGGAGACAGGCTTGGAATTGTTGTCGTATAAGTTTAGAGGTTTGATAACTTTTGTAAGTGATGACTGTGAGCCTGAAATGATGTGCCTTTTTACATCGGACGATTTTCGTGGAGAGATTATTACCTGCGACGAGGGAGAATTGGAATGGGTAAGCAAGACGGAAGTGCCTAAACTTCCAACATGGGAAGGGGATGCTATTTTTCTAAAATTGTTGCTTGATAACGAAGAAAGATTTTTTACATTAAAGCTTGTTTATGAAAATGAAAAATTGGTTGAAAAGGCAGTGCAAATCTATTAAAAAATCATAAAATATTCGAGAAATACTTCTAAAAAATATTTATGATAAAATAAAGATGAAAACGTTTCAATTATCACAACCACGAAAAAAGAAAATCCATATTGATTTCTTCCGAAACAATAGTACAATCAAGTTATAAGGGTTCT
>OLNV01002213.1_pt1 | contig 11290 bp, 7 predicted proteins | sample 1672891 | NCBI WGS metagenome assembly OLNV01 (sample SAMEA3136734, study PRJEB25190) | human gut metagenome | biome: human gut; feature: human-associated habitat; material: faeces | place: Austria | collected 2013 | reverse complement strand
GTGCTTGTGGCTCACCGTTATTGAGATTGAGGGCTTGAGCAAGGGCTTCAGAAATATAACCTTCTTCACCTTTTGAGATCTCGGCCAAATCACGTTGATAGCGTTCCAATTCTTTGGCATTATAGGCATCAATCGCTTCATTCTCTTTTCTGGCTGTGGCTTCTTTTTCTTGATTTCGTTTGGTAATAGTTTCAATCTCAGCTGCTCGATCTGAAACTAATTGTTGTTTCTCCTGATTTGCTTGATCTACTGCGGCTTGACCTGCACGGTTTTCAGCATCAACAGCTGCTTGACCAGCCTGATTACGCCTTTCAATGGCTTCATTATCTGCCTTTGCCTTAGCAAGTCCAGCTTCATTTTCTTTTTGAATGACCTGATTTTTCGCAACAATATCATCTGCCTTTGTTTTCTTTGTTAGATAATCTGCTACAGCTTGTTCGTTAGTTGATTGAATGGTTTCAACAGCCTTGCCATAGTTTGTATAGTCAAGTACAGATGTCCCATTTCCTGCTGAAACTACTTGTTCATTTACTGTCACATCAGCATCTGCATACCGAGTTTTTAGGTCATTGACTTTAGTATCAACCCAAGCATTTGTCTCTTTACCAGTTTGGTTGGCCCCCTCGTAGGCCTGTGACAGCTCCTTATTTTCTTGTTCAATGCGGGCTTTATTCGATTCGTATGTCGCTTTATCAGCTTTGTAGGTTTTAGTGACTTCATTAATAGTCTCAACCTGTTTTTGGGCATCTGCTTCTGCTTTTGAAATTTGTTGGTTGGTTTCTACCGCAGATCTTGTATTTCCTAAATCCATTGGACTATCTTCAACCGTAGAAACACCTTCAGCCTTTGCTTCTTCAACTGCTTGTGTTACCGTATCATGTGGTACGGTAATAGCAATCGCACCGTTAGATTGTCCAGTTGATGCCATACTTTCAGTTTGTTCAGATACAGGGTTTGGTTGTGCTTCTGGTAAATTTGTGGCTGGATTCTCCGTTCGTTGAATGGTGGTGTCAACTGAAGTTGTAACTTCATCGGCATGTGCAACCGTTCCTCCCCAAGCAACAACAGCCGTCACCATGGTTCCAAGGGCAACGGAACATAGAGTGCGATATTTTTTACTCTTGCGAAAGACGTGTTTCTCGCCTTTTTCCTGATTGACAAGAAAGTGATGATTACATGTTTTGGTCATAAATAGTCCTTCTTTTCTTTTTTATGTAGCAACAAACTGTCACTCTTTATTAGATACGAGGGCGTTAAACGAGCACGACAAAAATAGGAGTTTTGACGAAGAACTTTCCGTTCTAGGAGAAACTCTCTTTTTTTGTACAGCTCGTAGCCCAAGTTCAATACCATCATAAAAAAGAAGGCTTGATTTTGTTATCACATCAAAAAAGGACAAAGAAAAAAGCTATCGGAAGCGCAACCGATAACCTCTGAAGAATACTTAAAAATAAAAAAAGAGGAGGACTGACGCATCAGACCCTCCCAGACGTGACTAGCACGCCCCAATTCGATACAACAATAATACCATTAATTTCGTTTTTCGTCAATAAATTTACTTAATTGTTGAATCGATGTTTTTCTATTTGTACTGATAATCTTAAAGAGAATATCACGATTATTGAGGGAAACATCAAATCGTTCAACAATTTCATTGAATTGATTGATATAGTTATTGAGGACTACTGTGTCAAATTTTAAAATGTTCAAAGTCCAAATTAGTAGAATGAAATAATCTTCAATGAAAACACAAGTAAATGTCGATAATCCTAAATCTTGTTTTATCTGTTTTTTGAGTGCTTTAGATACACCGCTTGAAAAATTGGCATCAAAAATCGCACTGTTGTGCATGGTAGCATTCCTTAACTCAATAAGAGCGTTGACAACTAACTCAAGAGAGTTTGACCTATTTGGAATGATCGTGAAATCTTGATTCAATTTTTCACGACTTGACTTAGTTAAACTTCCTAAAAATCTACTAAACTGTCCTAGAGTAATAACTTCAAAATAAGCCCAGAGAGGAATTTGATAATCACTTTTTAAATAATGCTTAATGACCTCATTTTTATCTGAGTAATAGTCAATTGTATCCAGTACATTTTGTCTAGTTTCATTATACTGATCGAGTTTGTTACCATATTTTTCATGGTCTTCAGGATAGTCCATGTAACAAGCTAATTGATGTTCTAATATATCTTCTATCCCACTACTAGATTCTGCGACTATTGAATCGATAGTCCGATTTTTTAATGCTGTCTCTACAAGCATCACTATTGGATAAAATAGTCCTTTTAACTCCATATCAAAATTGTAGATTGCTTCAATTTCCTTAAATGAAGAAAGGGGCAGAATCCCATCTGAATTGGATTTTTTAACGAATCTATATCGTTTATAACCATGATAATATCCCATATTTAAGAGTGTGACAGAATCATCATCTTGAATATCTATTTTATGATTTTTAAAGATATGGTCAACTAGATCCCCAGAAGTTAAACCAGTTTTCGACTCTTTTTTCATTTTTTCAATAATTGTTTCCATTTAAAATATTCAGTAACCTCTCCTTAGTATTATACCATATCATTAAACTTATCAAAGTAACTTAAAGGTAGAATTTCTAACGAAATATTTACAAAACAATATGCTAACAAATCCAATTATTGTTAGCATATCCTTTTTTATTTCGTCGTATACGCAAAACTCAAGTTACTATCCACTCCAGATAATTTACGGAAGGTATAGTTTGGATTGCCATTGTAATTGGTTTCGGAGATAAGGAATGAGCCGTCTGGGTAGACTTTCTCCACAAAAGCTACATGTCCGTATTCTGCTGGTGTGCCATGTCCTCCTCCCGCAAATGAAAGTATAGCTCCTGCTTGCGGACTTGTCCCTGTCTCTCCACCTAGACTTGCGGCTGTTCGTACCCAATCTTGGCCATTGCCCATGGTACTGATAATTGGAATCTTCTCACCGTTTTTACCTTTGAGTTTTAGACCCAGTTGGTTGATACGGGCTGCGACTCCCCAAGTACATTGGCCGTAAGCATATCCCATACCGTCACCACCTCCTGGAATAGAGTTTTCAAAGAGGTCTCCTCGTACAGCTTCTAAAGATTTTGGATCACTTTGTGCTGTCCCACCGTTAGGTTGACTAAAGCCTTTTTCAATTTGGTAATACCACTCACTTGCTCTTGTCTGGCGTTCAAGTAGTTTATCACCACTATTTCCTTCCCAGTAAATGAGAAAGAGTTGGGCAAGACTAGCTGGACTACCTGTATTTTTGAAGAAGTCCTTTAACCAGTTGGTGTAATAAGGACTATCCCCATGCAACATGAAATCCAGTTGTAACCCTAAGTCATACCACTTTTGATGTTTTCCTTTGGCATATTCCAACAATAAAGTATGTCTGCGTGACCCATCCGCGGTATCTGTCCATTGGCCTAAGCCTAAACCACGTTTGAGAATATTTGGGTAACGTCCATTGTATATAGTTGGACCATTAAGTGAGAGCCAGCCCTCATCATCCCACGAACTGTCTGTCGCACCAATAGGGGGAGATAAATAGTCGCCTTCAGCTCGTTTTGGATTAATGGAGGATTCTACCGACCAATTTCCTAGAATGGCTGCGATGGCTTGATTGCTTGCTCCATTACTTTTGAGATAGTCATAAATTGCCTTGGCTCTCTCGAACTCATCGCCGCCAAACTGACCGATAGTTGGAATAATGGTGGTCTGAACCTGAATCACTTTTGGAAAGTAGAAAGCTGGATTGACATAGACCAACTTATCCGTGTCATCATCAACCTTTTGATAGGTGACCTTTAGACCTGTTCCATCCTTGGTCTCACCAATAATGTCTCCTGCCAAGACTTGTTGATGTTCATTCACTCGGCCTGAATGAATGCCAAACAAGGTTAGTTTAGTCTTATTCACTCCCTTACCAGATGTCAAAACAACGTTCTCTCCATCAAGAGATACCTTGCTATCCATCGGAGCTACAATGACTTGACCTTCTTTTGCTTCTAAGATGATATGATGATGAAGCGTTGGTTTCTCATCAATGACCTCATACCCATATCGGTAGGTCATGCTTAAGCTATCCTCATCGGTCTGTCCCTGAAAGGGATTGTCCAATTCTTGAAGGGCTAGATAGTTGCCTTCTTCTGTCAACTCCTTTAACTCTTCCTGGTCCTCATCAGACAACTTGTAAGTAGGTTCTTTATATAAGTCAGACATGGATTTAATAGAATCTCCACCATTTAAGTCTGTCCACACTTGACTGAGAAACGCTTTGTAGGTCGTACCACCCATTTCCATGAAATCGTCAAGCTGATAGTCTTGGTATTGATGATTCATGTAAACCATAACCTCATCAATCTTGGTGAAATAGGTAATTCCCTTTTCGTTGGTTCTTGTATGCTCCGCATCTTCCCACGTCATGTGGGTATAGCTCTTACTCAATTCTATTTCATCTTGTTGAATGACACTACTACCTGAAACACTCATGAAAAAGCTCATCATCAAAAGGAGTATCAAGAGAATGCCTGAGACAATCCAAGTCAAAGGATTTCCCGCAAGGACAGAAAAGAAAGTCATACTTCCCTTAATGGCTTGGACGATTCCTTTGAAAACTGCGACACTTTGTTTTCTGGCAAGCTTTAAAAAGGTTTGGTAGCGTCTTCTTGGTTTAAGAGTTTTCTGGCGTGTGAATCCTTTTCCCTTTTTGAAGTTCTGGAATCGTTCCTTTCCATGAGAAAATTTTGTTTTGGTAAACCGCACACCAGTCTGTCCACTTTTTACTGCCACTTTACCTGCTTGATAGGTAAACCTGCCATAGCGTCTGGCTTTCAAACTAGTATCCTTTAAGGTTCTAAAACCTTCTAAATCATCATCCTGTGCTACCAAGTCAAGCGATTCAGATGCAGCTAAACCGATTCCACTTGTGAACTTGTTAGATATTTTCTTAGACTTTTGGACTTTCTTGATTTGTTTAACCTCACGCTTTGCAGAACTTACGTCTTTTTCTGCACTTAACCGATCAAATGATTTTTCTTGGTGAAACTGAAAGCGAGACTTCAGGGAAGGATTTTCTTTTTGGAAAGTAAACTTGGGATTAACTGCCTTTTGCTTCTCACTTAGTTTCACTTCTGACAAATGTTTTCTTGCCGTCCTCAAACGCTCTTGAGCTTGAGGAAGTCGATAGTTCTTGATTTCCTTTCCCCTTAACAGTCTAGGAGACACATAGGTAATTTCCTTTAGGAACTTCTCTTCTGCTTCCTCTTGGCTACTGAATAGATTTTCTTTTAACTCTGTTTTCTTATCTTGAAACAGAGAATTTTGGGCTGGTTTTCGAAATAGGCCATTTTTAAGAACAGTCTGTTTTAAGTCTCTAACTTCTTTCCGATAATGCATCCGGGCTGATTTTAAGTTGCTTCGAAAGTTTTGTCTGGCTTGTTTGACTAGCTTTTTATCCTCTTTCATCTCATGTCCTCATTTTTTCAGGGTCCGTACTCATGATGTCAAAGAGCATGGTGTGTTGTGGAATCTTATTCTTGAATGGGACAACGGTGGAACCGGCCTTGATTAGGCCAGCCCCTTTTTCAGGATTGACTAAGTACTTCTCCAGCTCTTTAGAAAGCCCAAGTATATGCACCAATTCTTCGCGATCGCTCTTAGCCTGTTTCAAAAGAATCATAAACTCGCTATTAGCAATAATGCGTCTGCCGTTGGCATCCAAAAGAAGCGTTTCTACATTCTGAGTTATGCCTGTCGGTATCGCCCCATACTTACGGACACGACTCCAGAGTTTAAAGAAAAAATCAGAGGCATACTTGTCCAATAAGAGAAGCTGCATTTCATCAAAGTAAATCCAGGTCTTCTTCCCTAGCTTTTGGTTTTTTACCACCCGATTCCAAATCTGGTCAAAGATAACCATGAGGGCAATCTGTTTTAATTCATCGCCTAACTTTTTGACATTGTAAATCAGGAAATGACTGTCTGTTTTGATATTGGTCCTATGTGAAAATATGTCCAGCGACCCTTCCACATAGAGTTCCATATCAAGTGCCAAGTCCTTAGCTTCCTGTTCAGGTTGTTGAGATAAGACAAAGACCAATTCGACCAGGGACGGTGTGTCAAAATGCTTATAAGTGAGTCTTGTCACACGGTCAATCAAGGACTTTTCACGGCCATCCATTTTGCGGTCCAAGAGCTTTCCAATCCAAGACAAGAGAAATTCGGACTTGACCTTAACTGGATCCTCATCCATATTCTCATCTGATAGATCTAAGACATTTAAGAAGGTGGTAGAATCTGGGGCAATATCAATACTCTCCCCACCAAAGGCTTGACCGATAATGCTGTACTCGTTTTCTGGGTCAACAATAATAATTTCAGTATCGCAATCTGCTTCCTTGAGCTTAGTAGAGATGATTTCATGTTTTGTCGCCATCCCTTTGCCAGCTCCAGAGGTCCCTAAAATCAAACCTGACGGAGTATTTAACTTGCCACGGTCAATACTGATGATATTACTTGAGATTTGATTGATGCCATAAAATTTCCCACCCTTGTCCTGAATATCTACGGAAGTCCAAGGTGCATTCACGGCAATATTTGAAGTCAATAGAGACCGAGAAACACCTTCGAGATAGTTCTTCCCAAATGGCAAGAGACTATTAAAAGCAGCTTCTTGCATGTAGGTCAAGTTATCGATAATCATATCATTAGACCCTGCAACTTGCTTGATAATATCAAGAGATTGTTTGAGTTGATCTTCAGTATCCGCCAGCACGCCAATTAGAAATACGGTGTCAAACAGTTTATCTCCTGTTTGGGTCATGGTTTGAAGAAGAGCTTCAGCTTCATCGATGTTGTTCTCAAGAACATGGCCGACCTTCTCCAAATAGATTCCAGTCCGAGCCATTTTTTGTTGTTCACCAATCTTTTGTGATTCCATCAAGGTCTTCTTGGTTCGTAGCTTGGTCATGGTTTCAGACTTGGTAGAGCCTTTGGCATGTAGGCTAATCATCACTTCCAAATCTGACTGCATGAGGTCTCGAATAAATTTATCCCCTAGCTCCATACCATAGTCACGAACATAGACAATTTGTAATAATCGTTCGTCCAATTCAATATGATTCTTGTGTTTAAAGGAAAGGTAGGTTGGGGCAATAAAGTGTTTGGTGGATTGACCTGAGAGAGTCAAATCCTTGTAAGAAAACGGTAAATGATTTTCACCTCGTAACATATCCGCAAGGACATTCACTCGCTCCTCTCCACCGAGCAGACCAAGAGATACATCAATCTCTGAAAAGCCACTCTTGAAATATTCTCCAATTTGTGACAGAGAACGAAAAGCTAGTTTTGGTGTTTGGTCGCTCTTGCCAAATGAAAGAAACTTGACAGCTGAAAAGTTGTTCTCACCCGCCTCTAAGTTGGCATCCATCATACGATTCAATTCATCACGATAAGCATCAAACCCATCTTCCTGTAAGGGATAGAGAATACTCTTACGGAATTTTTCCAAATTAACTTTTTGATTGAAGATGGTCAGTTGGAAATTAGTCTTATCATCCAGTGAATTGATTAAATCGGAATATTTCTCAACAATAGCTCCCTTATCGTCTAAGCCAACTGTTTGATAATTAACATCTCCTAAGAGATAGGTTTGTGAGAAATAACTTGGACTGACCTGCATAAGGCCATTCTGAAAAAGCCCTTGATAAGCCAACGTATTTATGGTAGACGGTCTAATCTCCTGCTTCTGCGTTTTCGTCTTTTGCTTTTGGTCATTAGAAGATGTCTTTGGTTTCATTGAGTGTTTTAATTTTTTCACGTTGGTCTCCTTTTCTTCCAGTAAATGTACGTTCTGGTACTGTTAGTTCAAAATGAAAACGGTACTTGAGATAGGTTTCAAATGGTAAATCGTTGGGGCGATAGACCCCAAATAACATGAGTGGAATGGTAAAGCTAAAAACAAAACCATAGATAAACCAATCCCCAAATTGCCAGTAAAATAGGTTCAAACCCAATACCAAAATGGTTATGGCGACGGCTGGAAATACAAAAATAACCTGTCTAGTTGTAAATCCTAGCCATGCCCTGTGTTGAACCTTTGAGATGTCCTTAAAGACACGTGTGTTCATAAATGTTCTCCAATCTAAGTAAGCTATAAAAAGAGGAGGCGAGATATTGACTCCCTTCCTCCTACATCCCCAAAATACTTCGGGCGGTTCGTTGACTGCCAACTAAGGCAGTGATTAACAATATGGCCTGTACCAAGCCACCAAACATAATGGCGAGTGATTCCATCACTCCAGCTCCATTTGATACGGCAATCTTTCCAGCCGATTCAAACAAGGGAACAAGAGATACAATTAGAAAAATCAAAATACCTTGAATGGCATAGACCATGATGTTTTTAAGGTAACCAATCCCAACACTTCTCCAGTCATCACTAAGGAAGGTCGGAATGGTAACAGGGGCAAAAGGAATCATCAGATAGAGTTGGATAAAGCGAATGGTAATCAAGATATTGACAACCATGATGCTGGCCATTCGTACCAACCAAATGAGAATCGCAAAAAAGCCAATAATCATTTTTCCTACAATTCCAGATCCCTTAATGCCTGAGATGGTATCATAATTAGCACCACCATTCGTGACAAGACTTGCCACTTGTTCAATAACATAAGAGGCAATGGCAATAATGGCTTCCACAATAACCGTCGTATTGGTAATCACGACCGCAACCATGATGTAGCTGACAATCATAGGTGCTATGGCTTCAAAGGTCATTGCACCACCTGAGTTTGCGATTTTCTTGGCCATTTTTGAAAATTCGAGTACGAGAACAACCGCAAGAATAGCTACTCCCAAGGGCTGCATAATCCCCTTTGTAATGGCTGTCATGTAAGACCACACCGTTGGATTAAAGTCCGCTAGTGACTTAACCAAGTTGGCGGTTGATTCTAAATCCACTTGAAACCCTTCAAAAAGGCTATCGCTAGATACTTTTTCAGAGGCTAGATATACAAAAGGTGACGTAAAATTCATCATCATGTCATGTGCTGTCCTCCTCTAAATGGTAATCTGAGTCACAAAAGCATCCGCGGCTCCCACCATGACTCCACCAACAATTTCTAGAATGGCATTTCGGACACCTGGCCCACCATCTTTAATGTTGGTTGAAAGGTTGATAATGCCCATGACAACAAGAAAGGCTCCTACTGCAATCAAACCTTTTTTGTAATAGAGACATAGCTTGGGAGAACATGGAGCTGGCGTCCACTCCGTAAACAAAGCCTGATAGTTTTTGATTCATATAATTCCTCATTTCTATTAATGTAGTGTCGTTTCTGTGCTTAAATCCCTTATTTTATGGCCTGACAAATCTACCTCTTCCTCAGCGGTTAGGGGATTGATATGATAGTGCCACCAGCGTACATCGGTTTCCTTATCCGCAAGCCATTTCCAATTCTTATGTTTGAGCGGAAAATATTTCTTGGTTCGAAAAACAGGAATCCCTGCAATGCGTACGAGGCACTCATCTCGTTTCATATTCCCTACTTCATCAGCCGTCATCAAGTCACGGGCAATTTTCTGGTGGGAGGTCGAACTTGAACCAGTCTGCCCAAAAGAACGACTGGTGCTTCTGACATCAACGGTTTGTTTGCCTAAAAGACCACTCATAAATTTGAAAGTTTCCTCGTCATTTCCACCCAAATAGAGGAGGCTGTCACAGTTCCCCAGTATAGTTTTCCAAGCCTCTTTTTCCTTATAAAGTCCTTGGAGTTGAGCAATATTTTGCAAGATTGGAACCAGACTCATGTTCCTAGAGCGGACTGTTGAGGTTTGTTCAGCGAAGTCTGGGATTTCTCCGACATTCGCAAACTCATCCAGATAGCTTCTAACATGAATAGGCAGTTGCCCTTTAAAGTCAACATCAGCCTGTCTGGTCAAAGTGGAGAAAACCGTAGAGAAAAATAAAGCAGATAGGAAACGAAAGGTCGTATCATTGTCTGGAATAACAAGATAGACCATGGTCTTTTGAGTGCCCCACGTTTTCAAATCCATAGTGTCTCTTTGCGTCAAATCAATCACCGATTGGATATTAAAGAGGGCAAATTTAGCTGTTGTGACCGCAATCACCGAATCCAAGGTCTTATCCTTATAGTTTTGAAAATCTGCCCAGTTTCTCATGGTAAAGTTCTCGTGACCATATTTTTTAGCATAATCTTCAAACAGGACTTCAAGAACACTTTTGTCCTGATTGTCTCCCTTTGATAAGAGTTTGATGAGTTTCCCAATCTCAGAAAAGGCTGGATAACGGCCACGCTTACGTCTTGCTTCCTGCTCTTGCTTAGAACTTCCTGGAGGATTGTAAAAATCCACCAAATAAGAGGCAATAGCTCTCACCAATGTCATGGAAGCCTCGTCCCAAAATGGATCACTGCGAGAACCAGACCCACGGGTATTGTTAAAATAGACCGTTAACATGCGGTTCAAATCATTCTCTGTTTCTACATAACGAAAGGGATTAAAACCGTCCGAATTGGTCATATTAACCAAGTCTAAAACCTTGACCTGATAACCGTTCTCTAAAAAGAGTATACCTGTCTTCTCAGCCAAATGGTCTTTCGGATCTACGACAATATTGGAACAATTAAGCTGGATAAGGTTGGGTTTCACAAAGCGAAAGGTCTTCCCACTTCCTGAACCTCCAATCACCGCAATAATCTTATTTCTATCATATTGGGGTGGTTTTTTATCTAATAATGTCAAACGAACATCTTGTGCTAAGATTGTATCATGAGAAAATTCTTTACCGTAAAAGAGCTTCTTTTCTTTTAGAGTTCCAAAACGGGCGCTCCCGTATTCTACCCCTTCTCGGTATTGTTTTTTACCAGTCTCTAGATAGAGATAAACCAGCAACATCATCACAAATCCTAGTAGAAAAAAAGCACTTGATTTTCCAGTAAAGGAAACATTCCATGGCGACTGAAGAACTTCATCTTGACCTTCCATCAGAAGATGAGTCCATTTATCTAAGCTATTTCCAGTATAGGAATCATACAAAAGCGTCAAACGATGAAAAAGATAGCCTAGTAAGATACCTAACAGTGAGAATAGTAGGAATTTCTTTCCACTGTACATCATCTCACCATCTCTTTCTGTTTGACGGCCCCTTCTTGTCTAAAGGTAATTTGGGATTTAGCCTCATCAATTGCTTGGTCTAAAGACTTATCCATGGTAAAATCAGCTAATTTCTCCGGATCATTAACCATTTTTTC
>OLNV01002211.1_pt1 | contig 11295 bp, 9 predicted proteins | sample 1672891 | NCBI WGS metagenome assembly OLNV01 (sample SAMEA3136734, study PRJEB25190) | human gut metagenome | biome: human gut; feature: human-associated habitat; material: faeces | place: Austria | collected 2013 | reverse complement strand
TCAGGTTGAGGCTGAGGTTATTACACTTACCGTTGGTAACCGGGAAGTACTGCCAGTCACTCAGAACATAACGTTGGTAAGACAACTCGGCTGTGAACTGGAAGTAGTCATCCGGCCACTTCAAACGCTTACCGAACATCACTGCAAGACCATACATCTGGATAGATTTGTCCGGGTCGTAATAATTCTCGTAGTTGTTGTAATTGCCGTAGTTGTACATACCGTAGCCATACATACCGCTATAATAGCTGTTGTAATAGCTGTTCATGTAGGCTGAATTGTAATAACGGCTACTGATGTCGGTCTGGCGGGAATAGAAAGCCGATACGGAGAATGCATTCGGGCGTTTACCGCCAAACCACGGGTCGTAGAATGAAACGCTGTATGACTGATAGTATTTGGCATTGGTCTGGCCGCTGATGGTCAATGTCTGACCATCGCCTTGCGGGAGGATACCGCGGTAGTTCTCACCCGGATGCAGCAGGTTGGACAGAGAGAAGTTGGTGAACTTCAGACTTAACTTACCGATAATACCCGTTTGTCCCCAACCGGCGGAGAACTCTACCTGGTCGTTGGCTTTGGATACAAGGTCATAACCGATGTCTACCGTGCCGTCTTCCGGTCTCGGCTGGATGTCGGGCTGGATTTGTTCGGGGTCGAAGTGTCCCATCTGCTGGATTTCACGCATGGAACGCATCAGGTCTTCACGGCTGAAGAGTTCGCCCGGACGGGTACGGAGTTCACGGCGTACTACGTTTTCATACAAACGGTCGTTACCGTTGATGCTGACTTTATTGATGGTAGCCTGGCGACCTTCGTAGATACGCATTTCCAGGTCGATGGAGTCGCCCACGATGTTTACTTCCACCGGTTCGAGGCTGTAGAACAGATAACCGTTGTTGTAGTAAAGGTTACCGATGGCATCGTCATCGGTCATTGTACGCTCTTCAAGTAACTTTTGGTTGTAGACATCACCCTTCTTCATCTGGAGGAGGAAGTTCAGTTGTTCGGAAGGATACAGTGTGTTACCTACCCAGGTTACATTGCGGAGATAGTATTTCTGTCCTTCCTCAATCTGCATGAAGATGTCTACCGTGCGGTCATCGTAGGGCTTGATACTGTCTGTCACGATGATGGCGTCACGATAACCCAGTTCGTTGTATTTGTCGATAATCAGCTGTTTGTCCGCTTCGTAGTTGTCCTCAATGAATTTCTTGGTGCGGAACAGATTGAGCAACTTGCCCTTTTCGTTTGTTTTCTTCATCACACGCTTCAGCTTCTTGGTCGTGAGGGCCTCGTTGCCTACAATGGTGATTTGATGTACTTTCACTTTCTCCTTCTTGTCGATGTCGATGTTGACAATCACTTCATTCTTCTTTTCCGGATCATCACGTTGGGTGATGATTACATCTGCATTCTTGAAGCCCTTGTCGTCAAAATAGCGCTTTATCAAGGTCTTGGCGCGGTCCACCAGATTAGGTGTAATCTGACCGCCCTTTATCATGCCGATTCTGCTTTCCAGGTCTTCACGCTCTGACTTCTTCACACCGTTGTAGCGTATGTCGGAAACACGCGGACGCATGGTCAGATGAATGGTCAGCCAAATTTGGTCGCCTTCAATCTTGTCTGCTGTAATTTCCACGTCAGAGAACAGACCGTGGCGCCAGTAGCGCTTACAAGCTTGTGTAATCTCGTCACCCGGCACGGTGATAGTCTGCCCTTTGGATAGTCCGGACAATCCGACAATTACATAATCCTCATAGTTCTGGGCTCCTTCGACCTTAATGTCGGCTATTTCATACTTCTTGGGTGTTCCCGAATAGAGTATAACCGGCTTTTCGGTTTCATCGGTGTTGTTTACGTCCTGTGCTGCTGTTGTCAGTGCGCAGCCGAAAAGGCAGACAAACGTTACGAGTATGGAGAAAATACGATAGTGCATCTTTTTATTTACTATTTTACAATTTACTATTTACTATTTGTGTGTCCGGTGATTAATTGATTTGCTCGCTGGTCTTGCCGAACCTGCGTTCGCGTTTCTGATAGTCACATATGGCTTTGCGTAATTCTTCTTCACGGAAGTCGGGCCAATAGGTATCACAGAAATAAAGTTCCGAATAGGCGCATTGCCAGAGCATGTAGTTACTAAGGCGGAGCTCTCCTCCGGTACGTATCAGCAGGTCGGGGTCGGGCATGAAGTGGGTTGTCAGATGACGGGATATGAGCTCACTGTCGATTTGTTCGGGTTTCAGCTCACCTTTCTGTACCAGGTCGGCTATTTGCCGGGCAGCTTCCGTTATTTCCCAGCGGGAAGAGTAGCTCAATGCCAGTACCAGGCACATTCCCGTGTTGTGGGAGGTGTGTGCCACGCAAGTGTTGAGCCGTTGCTGTACGTTGGCAGGCAGTTTTTCAATATCTCCTATTACCCGGAAACTGATATTGTTCTTCATGAACGTCTCTTCCTCTATGGAGTCGAAGAGCAATCCCATCAAGGCGGCTACCTCGTCCGACGGACGATTCCAGTTCTCGGTAGAGAACGTATATAAAGTAAGGTATCTGACTCCTAATTTAGCGGCTTCCTCTGCAATGACGTGCACAGTCTCTGCGCCGGCCTGATGTCCATAGCTGCGTTCGTGTCCACGCTGCTTGGCCCACCGTCCGTTACCGTCCATGATAATCGCCACGTGCTGGGGTATCCGGTTTAGATCGATTTCTTCCTTATATGACATCATTATTATTGTATTTCGAAGCCCAATCTGTTAAGACGTCCGCGCCATACCTCATTCTTGGTGCCGTTGCCGCCGAATATCACCCAAATGAAGTCCCGTTTGTCTGCCGGGGCCACAGTTTTGTCTTTCGTCGGTTCCACTATAATGGAGTACGCGCCTTTCCCTTTGAATTCCTGGGGTAGCAGGAACTTGGTTTCTGTCTTGCTCCACGCAATGCCTGTGATGGAGTTGTAGATGGCGTCAAGTTCTCCTCCAAAGCAATAGAACATGTCGCCATAGTACATAATGGCAGGGTTGACCATGCCGGGACAAGATGTGTCGTACACCGTGTTAGCCAGGCTTGCCCAGCCTTTGCCGTCCAATGAGAACCAGGGTATTGTCTCTTGTTCGTTGGCCAGCGGCATTCCTGCCAGAACCACCTTCTCTACACCATTGCCGGTGTTGGTCTGGGTGGTGGATATGTTTTCGGTAGGGAATCCTGCCGGGACTTCCTCAAGGGTAAGGTTGTCAGCCGTGTTTTCCGCTTCCCAATTCTTTCCGTCTTTACAGATGTTGAAATATTGCTTTCCGTTGATTTCCACAATACCCGAGAGCCGGTCGGAGAAACCATTGATGAGGACTATGACATTGTCTCCCAATGTAGTGACTTCTGTCCAGGCGCCGCCGTTGGTAGAGCTGAATACTCTTTTGCTTTCTGTAACCATATAAAGCGCATTGTTATACTCTACGGCAGATGTCAGCTTTACGTCTGAGGGGAGGTTGCTGACATTGACTTTACTCCAGTTGTATTTATCGGGCGCAGTCGATGTCTTGTAAGCAGTACTGTTGGAAGTGTAGACAAATAGTTCGTCTCCCAGTACAACCGCTTTTTGCTGACCTAAATTGATGGTATTGGAGAATATATTCCCCCTTTTCTGCATGTCTGTCCATACGAGTGAGTCCGGGTCTTGCAGGTGTACATTAACTTTCAATTTATATTCGCGGACTGTAACACCGTCGGCGGCATGTGCTTTGAACAGCATGCCGGCATCGTTATTCATGGCGGGTCTCAAATCCACGGAGTCCGACATGACGAATACCGTGTCGGTAGGCGAGCCTGAAGTTATCCAACCGGTAACGGTCATAGTATCAATCAGAATACGGTCAATGATGGTATCTGAACCTACGGGCAATGAATCTCTGTTATAGATGAGCCTATTGAGCTGGTCAATTGTAAATTTGTAATGTTTGCCATGTATGGTATCGATACCAAAAGCATGTATAGTAGCATCGGAGCTGAATTCATAATTGTCGTCAGAGTCAAGGCATGAACTTAGAGCAAATGACACAATAAGAAAACTCACAATTACTGATAGAAACTTTATTCTCATTTTGAAAGTTAGTGTTTATTTACAAGTTGCAAAAATAGGAACATTTTTTTCTATAAACAGCTTTACGGGGAAGTTTTATATAAAATTATAGATAATATCCCCCTTTTTCTCGATAAAAAAGCCCTGAAATGAGGCTATTGACTGTTTCTTGAGGCCGTATAATGGCGAAAACTCCTGCCGAAAGAATACTCTGTTGCAAATGGATATCCGTCACTGATTTCGGGTGCTTTGACGCCGGAATGAAGAAGGTGCGGAGCTTCTTCCACAAAGATTTCGTCCCACAATCCGGCATCAATGAAGGATTGGAGCGTTTGGCTGCCACCCTCTACCAAAAGGGATTGTAATCCGCGTGTATACAGCATTTCCATGATTTCGGGGAGTATATTCTGCCGGTAGTCGCTGACTGGCAGATATTCTACATTCGGTAGCGGAGCGTGCGGGATTTCTGTAAAAACGAGGGTCGGCACGCTACCGTCAAATAGGTGAAGGCTGGGGGATAGCTTTTGTTGCCGGTCCAGCACGATACGTACCGGTGAACGACCATACCAATGGCGGACATTCAGGCCGGGATTGTCCAGTTCAGCCGTACGGGTACCTACTAATATGGCACTGTGCTCTGCCCGTTTCTTGTGTACCAGCATCGAAGTCAGCGGGCTGGAGAGGATAACCGGTTTACCGTCCGTGCGGGAGTAATCGATATATCTGTCAGAAGATTCCGCCCATTTTAGGGTGATGTAGGGGCGTCGCAAAGTATGGAAAGTGATGAACCTGCGGATGAGCTGCCGACATTCTGTTTCCAGCACTCCGACAATAACTTCACGTCCGGCATCCTTCAGTTTCTGTATGCCTCGGCCCGCAACCTTAGAAAAAGGGTCCCGGCACCCGATGACGATGCGTGGAATCTGCTTCTCGATGATGAGGTCTGCACAAGGAGGAGTTTTGCCATAGTGCGAACACGGTTCCAGGCTGACATAGATGGTGGAACGTTTCAGCAGGGACGTGTCTTTCACGGAACGGATGGCGTTGACCTCGGCGTGGGCTTCTCCACAGCGCACATGGTATCCCTCGCCTATGATTTTCCCGTCACATACTATTACCGCTCCCACCATCGGGTTGGGTGCTGTATTGCAAAGTCCGTTTTGTGCCAGTTGGATGCATCGCAGCATATATTTCTCTTCTTCTGAATTCATATCCTTGCTTGTCTTTTGGTTGAATAATCAAAATTAATGATTACTTTTGCAGCCCGAATAAAACCGGACTCCGAATGAATGTAACCGTTTCACATATCCGCAGTGCTTTGCAGGAGTGCTATCCTCCCCGGGAGGCAGCCAATCTTTCCCGTATTGTCTGCTGTGAAATGTTAGGTCAGAGTCATATTGACTATTACCTGGGCAAAGATATGATTTTATCTCCAAAGGATGAAAAGGAATTGGAAAGCATTCTTTCCCGTCTGTGCAATTTTGAGCCCATACAGTATGTGCAGGGTACTGCCCGTTTCCTGGGACGTACTTTTCGGGTGGCTCCGGGGGTGCTTATTCCCCGTCCCGAAACGGAAGAACTGGTGGAGAGGATGCTGGAGGAAGTCGCTCCGGCTTCCCGTATTCTCGACATTGGCACTGGAAGTGGGTGTATTGCCGTCACTTTGTCTAAAGAGTTGCCGGAAGCGGAAGTAACTGCTTGGGACATTTCCGGAGAAGCTCTTGCCATAGCCGGCGACAATAACCGCCTTTTGCAGACCTCCGTACAATTTGTACAGCGTGATGTCCTGACGTATCAACCGACTGAGGATGAGTACTTTGATGTAATCGTCAGTAATCCGCCTTATGTTACGGAAACAGAAAAGAAGGACATGGATCCAAATGTCTTGAACTGGGAACCTTCGGGAGCTTTGTTTGTTCCAGACAGCGACCCGCTCCGTTTCTATCGGCGTATAGGTGAACTGGGACGGAGCATGCTGACGGTCGGCGGCCGACTCTATTTTGAAATCAACCGGGCATTTGGAGAGGCTGTCGCTTCGATGCTTCGCAAGCAAGGCTATACGAATGTCCGTATCCGAAAAGATATTTCCGGCAACGACCGGTACGTAATTGCAGAACGATGATAGAAATAACTGAAACTGAAGCTTTGAACAGAGTGGCGGCATATTGCTCCACTGCCGAGCATTGCCGGGCGGAGATTGCGGAGAAACTGCAACGCTGGGGCATTGCCTATGATGCCATAGACCGTATCATCAACCGTCTGGAACAAGAGAAGTACATTGATGAAAAGCGCTTCTGCCGTGCTTTCATCAACGACAAATACCGTTTTGCCAAATGGGGCAAGATGAAGATAGGGCAGGCGCTCCAGTTGAAAAAGATATCTTCATCTGTCTATTGGCCCTATTTGAACGAGATTGATGAGGAGGAATACCACGCCGTCTTGCAGAAACTGCTGGCGGCAAAGCGTAAAAGCGTCCGTGCCGAAAGTGAGTATGAGTTGAATGGCAAACTGGTGCGTTTTGCCTTGAGCAGGGGGTTCGAAATGAAGGATATATGTCGTTGCATAGAGGTTTCTGAGGAAAATGACTACTCCGAATGAAAATTATCGGCTTTCTCTTTTTTATTCTCATTCTGTTTCCGTATTTTTGTGCCATATTTATCATATATAGATTAGTTTTGCTATGAAAACTTTAGAAAGATTGTTTGCAGAGAAGTTGCTGAAGATAAAAGCGATTAAACTACAACCGGCTAACCCGTTCACTTGGGCATCCGGATGGAAGTCTCCGTTTTATTGTGATAACCGCAAAACCCTTTCTTATCCTTCTCTCCGTAATTTCGTAAAGATTGAAATTACGCGTCTGATTTTGGAACGTTTCGGACAGGTGGATGCCATTGCCGGTGTGGCAACGGGAGCTATCCCGCAAGGTGCCTTGGTGGCCGATGCATTGAACTTGCCGTTTGTATATGTACGCTCCACTCCGAAAGACCATGGACTGGAGAATTTGATTGAAGGTGAACTTCGTCCCGGTATGAAGGTGGTAGTCGTGGAAGATTTGATTTCTACGGGTGGAAGCAGCTTAAAGGCTGTAGAAGCTATCCGCCGTGACGGATGTGAGGTCATCGGTATGGTGGCTGCCTATACTTATGGTTTCCCGGTTGCCGAAAAGGCTTTCAAGGATGCCAAGGTGCCTTTGGTGACGCTGACCAATTACGAGGCTGTGATGGAAGTGGCACTGCGTACGGGCTATATCGAGGAAGAAGATGTGGAGACTCTGAATGAATGGCGTAAAGACCCTGCACATTGGGAATCTGGTAAATAAGAACTTATTTGTAAAAATGTTAATATGGATAAAAGAGCCATTCGGATAGATTCTGTCCGGATAGTTCTTTTTTCTTTTTGAATACGATTGATTATGACGAAATTTGAGAGTGGAGTGAAAGTTGTACCGGCTTCACAAGAAGCTGTTTATGAAAAGCTTTCCGACCTGAGCAATCTGGAGAAGGTGAAAGACCGTCTGCCTGAAGACAAAGTGAAGAACTTGAGTTTTGACGCGGAGAGCATGACGATAGAGGTGGCCCCCGTGGGAAAGATTACGTTGCAGATTGTGGAGAAGGAACCTTGCAAGTGTATCAAGTTTGCAACAACCACTTCACCGCTGCCCTTCAATCTGTGGATACAGATTGTACCCGTCACCGAAACCGAATGTAAAATGAAACTGACCATCGGCATGGATATAAATCCGTTTATGAAGACCATGGTGCAGAAACCCTTGCAGGAAGGATTGGAGAAGATGGCAGATATGCTGGCGATGATACAATATTAATCATTAATCATTAGAAACAACGTGGCTCAGAAACTTTGGGAAAAATCCGTTCAGGTAAATAAGGATATCGAACGCTTCACGGTAGGCCGTGACCGTGAAATGGACCTTTATTTGGCAAAGCACGATGTGCTGGGTTCCATGGCGCACATCACGATGCTCGAAAGCATTGGCTTGTTGACGAAGGAAGAACTGCGGCAATTGCTGGCCGAATTGAAGAAAATCTATGCGATGGCCGAGTGTGGAGAATTTGTGATAGAAGAGGGAGTGGAAGACGTTCACTCACAAGTGGAACTTATGTTGACGCGCAACTTGGGTGATATAGGTAAGAAAATACACAGCGGACGTTCGCGCAACGACCAGGTGTTGCTCGATTTGAAGCTCTTTACCCGTGCAGAGATAAAGGAAGTGGCGGAGGCTGTGGAACAATTGTTCCATGTGCTGATTATGCAGAGCGAACGCTACAAGGATGTACTGATGCCGGGTTATACACACTTGCAGATAGCCATGCCGTCTTCTTTCGGACTTTGGTTTGGGGCATACGCCGAGAGCCTGGTGGACGATATGATGTTCCTTCAGGCAGCTTTCAAGATGTGCAACCGCAATCCTTTGGGTTCTGCTGCGGGATACGGTTCCTCGTTCCCGCTGAACCGTACGATGACTACCCGTCTTTTGGGATTTGATTCCCTCAACTACAACGTAGTGTATGCCCAGATGGGGCGTGGCAAGATGGAGCGTAATGTTGCTTTCGCCCTTGCCAGTGTGGCCGGAACCATATCGAAATTGGCTTTTGACGCATGTATGTTCAACAGTCAGAACTTCGGTTTTGTGAAGCTGCCGGACGATTGCACTACCGGCTCCAGCATCATGCCTCACAAGAAGAACCCGGACGTCTTTGAACTGACGCGTGCCAAGTGCAACAAACTGCAATCCCTTCCCCAGCAGATTATGATGATAGCCAACAATCTTCCTTCCGGCTATTTCCGTGACTTGCAGATTATCAAAGAGGTCTTCCTGCCTGCTTTTCAGGAACTGAAAGACTGTCTGCAGATGACGACTTACATTATGAATGAAATCAAGGTGAACGAACATATTCTTGATGATGACAAGTATCTGCTTATTTTCAGTGTGGAGGAAGTCAACCGCTTGGCACGTGAAGGGATGCCTTTCCGCGATGCCTACAAGAAGGTGGGACTGGATATTGAAGCCGGAAACTTCTCGCACAGCAAAGAGGTGCATCATACCCATGAAGGCAGTATCGGAAACCTTTGCAACGATGAAGTCTCTGCCCTGATGCAGAAAGTGGTAGATGGTTTCAATTTTGAGACCATGCAAGCTGCGGAGAAAGAGTTGCTGGGCAGGTAAAAGGTTCTGCGGGTTCAAGTCCCGCTGCGAGTACTGTACTTTTATAAAAAAAAATTTGGCAGAAACGGGAAAACTGTTTATCTTTGCACCCGTTCTCCAAATGCGGAAATAGCTCAGTTGGTAGAGCATAACCTTGCCAAGGTTAGGGTCGCGAGTTCGAGTCTCGTTTTCCGCTCTCTTTGAAAGGATGCTCGAATGGTGGAATGGTAGACACGAAGGACTTAAAATCCTTTGGCCATTGCGGCTGTGCGGGTTCAAGTCCCGCTTCGAGTACTCGATTAAGCTCTGTGAATCATTGATTTGCAGAGCTTTTTCTTTATAAGCTCTTGATATGAAAGACCGTTTCCCTATAGCGAACAAAGTGTTTCCCTTAATAGAACAAGTTGTTTCATTATGGCGAACACTTTGTTTCCCTTAACAGAACATTTCGTTTCATCATATGAAAACAGACTGTTTTTCCTTATTGGAACAAACTGTTTCTCTATACTTGAACAAAGTGTTCATCTCTGTGAACTAACAAACTAACTATAATACTATAGTAGATGATATGCGCGTGGCACTTGGTAATATGTGCTTGCAGATGAAATAAAAGAATCTATATAAATAGCCTCCTCTTTATTGTTCAGAACAGCTTGGGGCGTTTGTTATTGAACCGATAGCCGATACCCAACATCAGATAATTGGGCTCATGAAATTCCCGGAGGTTATATCCTATATGGAGATACGAATTGCGTGTTACGTCTATTTTCAGGGCAAGAATCTGATAGAAAGACTTCATGTCACCGCCGCCGTGCAGAACATTGGCTCCCAGACCGATACCTACCGTGAAGTAAGGCATGACAAATTCTCCGCGGGCGGATAAGCCCAATGCCATCTGCTTCTTGGCGGGCGGAGTATAGAAGCCGTTCTCTTCCTCGTACGATTCTTTCATGTTCGTATACGCCGTCCAACGCCACACCGGCGCGGAATTTATAGCCGAAGTTGTACATGGGTGCAAAGCTGAAACCGAACACGTTGTAAGTGCCGGGTGCGGGTACCTGGCCACTACTGCCCTCATGGGCCACTGCTTTCTTTCGCCAGGAGCCGAACAAAGTCAAGTCGTAGCTGACGTGGCGGGGGAATGGAGGAACGATAGGGCGTTGCCATGATTGGGCGAGCTCATCCGCTCTGCGGTTAAAGTTATATACCAACCCCACTTTGCAGTCCACCGTGTTCAGACCGGAGTTGGGATATTGGGTATTTCCGTTGGAAAAGTGGCTTCCGGTAGTTCCTATCATCAGGTCGAACTTGGGGGAGAGTGCCCACTTTAAGTAGAGGTTCACATTGAGATAGGCATTCACTTTCGAGCCGATAATCTGGTTCTCCGGGTTGTCATATTCATCGTAGGGTTTCCAGCCGAACGATGCGCCGAAGTTCCATTCATAGTTCAAGGATATGCGGGGGCTGAATTGGGCGATGCGTCCCCCTTGAAACAGATAGACCGCCAGCGGGTTGCCCAGCTCTTCCGGATTGCCGAAGTTGAAATAGCCGACTCCAATCCCTTGATAGGCTCCTATATAAGCCTGGTCGGCAACGGTGTGGGGACGGAGCTGGAAGGAGTATTTCAGATGGCCGGCATAGGCATTTTTCATGGCCTTGTATTGGTGGTTGGAGTACTCCAGAAAAGGGTTGGTCTGAAAAATATAGCCAGCACGCCCTTCTACGCCTAATCTGTGGATGAAGCGCTGTGAGAAAGGGAGTGTATCCCGTTTGTATTCCGAATGACTATCGGATGTCCATTGTTGGGCGTATATTGTATCAGACAAGAAAAGTACCGCTCCTAAGAAAGCCAGTATTTTCCATATCTGCATTCTATTTTTCATATGCCGTGTCGGTCTTTCTTGTTTATAAATGTTCCAAGTGAAGTTTAATTTCGTGCAAATATAGTTCTTTTCAAGTTTAGTCAAAGCATTTTCATTGCTTCTTCCACATGGAAACCTAAAAAAATAGTCAATTATAAACTTTTTTATCTCATTCCCACCTGATTACATGAATT
>OLNV01002207.1_pt1 | contig 11314 bp, 10 predicted proteins | sample 1672891 | NCBI WGS metagenome assembly OLNV01 (sample SAMEA3136734, study PRJEB25190) | human gut metagenome | biome: human gut; feature: human-associated habitat; material: faeces | place: Austria | collected 2013 | reverse complement strand
CTTTAGGTAATCGTTTAAATGGTATCATTCAGAGAGCATACGAACAGGCGGGAGTACAGATAGCCATTATAGTAGATGAGTATGATGTTCCTTTGCAGCATACCTATGAAACCAATCATCATGATGCATGCCGTGAGATATATCGTAACTTCTTTACAGGGTTAAAAGACTATGGTTACTGCATCAAGTGCGTCTTTATTACTGGCATTACTAAGTTTACTCAGATAAGTTTGTTTAGTATGCTTAATACATTAACTAATGTCAGTTTTAGGAATGAGTATGCAACAATATGTGGTTTGACTAAAGATGAAATTCAGTTCTATTTTTCAGAACAGCTATCTGAATTGGCAGATAACTATGCTATCACGAAGAGTGCCCTTATGGATACAATGAGTTCTATCTATGATGGCTATCATTTCTCTCGTAGTCTCGTCGGTGTTTACAATCCTTTTAGTGTCTGTAATGCCTTGGCTAATCTGCGTCTAAATTCTTATTGGATAGCTTCTGGTTCCAACGAAATGTTGCTCAAGGTCTTGCGTAAATTCATCAACGAGATTCCTGAGCTGGACAATTGTTTGATTGATTCTGACTATTTGGAAATGAGTGATGTCAATATGAATGATCCAAAACTCTTCCTTTATCAGTCCGGTTATCTTACAATCAAAAAGGTAGTAGGTAGCAGTTATATGTTAGGTTATCCTAACCGAGAAGTACGAAATGCGATGTTTGGTATGATTCTTCCGATAATGTTGCATAAGGAGTCTTCGCAAGTAAGCAATGCTATTCAAGAATTAAAGATATCGATGCTAGCTGCTAATATCGATAGGAGTATGCTTTGTCTTAAGCAGTTGGTTGCTGGCACTCCTTATAGTACCCAAAAGAAGGAAAACTTTGTTTTTGAGGAGCATTTCCGTTTTATTCTGAAAAATATTTTCTATCTCTGTGGCTTTAAGGTCTCAGAGGAACAGCAGATGTCTGCAGGTAGAATAGATTTGGTGGTTGAAACTTCAGAAAATATCTACATTTTAGAACTTAAGATGTCTGATAATGGTGGTGTAGTTTCTGCCTCACATCAAATCTCTTCTCGTCATTATGCTGATGCCTATGCTGCATCTTCTAAACCCGTTATCTCTTTAGCCCTCGAGTTTGACAGGCAAAGTAGAGGGCTGATGGATTGGAAGAAATTATGAAGGAGGATAGTGAGGTAAGCATGTTCTTTTCTATAAACCTTTAGGGGGATTATTCTTGAGATTGTAGTTTTAAAAAATAATTTTAAAGCAATAATATGTTGAAAAGTTAGTTATATATAATATAAATAAATGAAATTTTAATTAATGCACGAAATCATGATTTCAATAATAACCGCAACATATAATAGCGCTGAAACAATAAATGATACGATAAAATCTGTATTGTGTCAAACAAATAAAGATTTTGAATATATCATTGTTGATGGTGGGTCAACAGATGAAACTATTGATATTGTGAAAAGTTATGAATCAGAATTCTCTGGTAGACTGAAATGGGTATCTGAAAAAGATAAAGGTATTTATGATGCCATGAATAAAGGCATAAAAATGGCTTCTGGAGATATAATTGGAATTTTGAATTCCGATGATTTCTATACAGATGAAGATGTTTTGCAGACTGTTGCTGATAACTTTCTTAATCATTCCGTAGATGCTATTTATGGTGATATTCATTTTGTTCATGAAGGAAATCTAGGCAAATGTGTGAGATATTATTCCTCCAAAATGTTTTCTCCTTTTTGGCTTCGTTTTGGTTTCATGCCAGCTCATCCATCGTTTTATTGTAAGCGAGAAGTCTTTGATAAGTCGGGCTTGTATCGTCTCGATTACAAGATTGGTTCTGACTACGAGATGATGGTTCGCTTGTTCAGGAAGCACAAGATTTCGAGCCGATATGTCCCTAAGGATTTCGTTACGATGCGGACAGGTGGAGCCAGCAACAGCAATCTCAATAGTCGTCTCACTCTCATCAAGGAGGATGTCAGGGCTTGCAGAGACAATGGTATCTATACCAATGAATTGTTTATCTGTTTGAAGTTTCTGTATAAGATTTTTGAGTTTAGAGTATTCTAAGCGAATGCTCTAAACTCAATGAACCTATATCAATTGTTTGTAAAGGTTTATATATTCAATGAATCTTTCATTTTTATCAAAAAGCTTCATCGCTCTTTGCCTGCAGGAAAGCTGATAGACTTTTTTATCTTTTTCACAGATTTCCAGAATATAGCCTTTTGCTTTTTCCAGATTCTTTGGTTCGACAGCATAGCCCGTTTCGGCAGAAATGGCTTCTTCACAACCTCCGGTCTTATAGGTGACGATTGGAGTGCCGCAAGCCAATGATTCTATATTCGTGGTAGGGAAGTTGTCTTCGATGGTTGGGTTGAAAAAGACGTCAGCTTGTGAATAGAGACATCTCATCTCGTTGATGTTCTCAGTTCTTCTTATAGCTATGATTTCATCCGGTATGTTTTGTGCATCCTTTTCGTTGATTCCAACCAGAATTATCTTGTAATCCTCAGGTAAAGTCTTGCTTAAGGATATGAAGTCCTCTAACCCTTTTCTGTACCAATTAGACGCCACTCCCAGAATGATTTTTGTATTAGGAGCCAGCTGATACTTTGTTCTAATGTCTATTTCAAAGCTAGGCTTGAAAGTCTCCATATCAATACCATTATATATTTGATGGAGAGGATTGTTCTTGAGGAAAGATTTCCTGACCTCATCTTCCAGCCATTTACTGACAGGAACGAGTGTCAGATTGGGAATGGAATTGAAGTATTTCTTTTTCAGTTCAAAATTACGGTAGGATTTATCTAGCAATAATGAGCTGGGATAGGCCTTTTTCTGAGGACATTTCTCACAATGTGTTTGCCATTTATAGCATTTTACAAACATGTAATGGGCACAGTGTCCGGTAAAAGTCCAGCAGTCATGGAGCGTCCATACCACGGGTTTGTTATATTTGGCAAGAAACTCCATCAATAGAGGATAATTCAGATAATATCCATGTATATTATGAAGGTGGATAATATCCGGGTTTATCTCTTCAATATAGCTGATTAGTTGTCGGGTTGCATGTTTTGACATTAGTCCATGGTTGTCAAGAATACGTGAAGCGATTCCATGTATTCTTTCATCCATCATGCTGCCGATTTGGTAGAGATGCGATTTACTGGGATTATACCAGCGCCCATAAGCGATGTAGCTTTCCCAGCCTTCCTTTATGGCAAGTTGGCCGATTCCTTCGGCTATCTTACCGTGTGACCCCCAATTAGCTGTTATATTAATCTGTAGCAGTTTCATTTGATGTTGCTTTATAGTTCATATTTCTTTTTGCATCCCAGGAAATAGTACATGTGTCTGATTGGCCAGAAAGGCTCAAAGTGACGTCTGTTGATTACTTTTCCGTCGAACGAAAAATATTTTTTATAAACCGACTGAGCAAACACATACTGATATGTTTTGCAGGCAATATCAATTGATAGATTGTTTGCCTGTGAGAGTTTACCGTAAGGGAAGGCAAAATATTTGCAAGTGCATCCTAATTTATCTTCTATTATCTTTTTGCACTCCACAATCTGGTACTCAAGTTCTTTTCTATCTGTACTATTGATCATGTAATGATCCATCGTATGTGCACCAATAATATGTCCACGTTTGTGTAGGTCTATAATCTGCTCCCATCTCATAGGTTTCTTGTTTGGAGTCATCACGATGCAGTCATTGAAATGATTGATATATTCCTGTGAACCTTCAGCATAATTTGGATTGATGAAGAATGCTGCATTTGTACCAAATTCCTCTAATATAGGAGCAAATATCTCATAGTCTTCCAGAAAACCATCATCAAAGCTGAATGCAACAAGTGGCTTTGAGGGCATTTCATGATGATGAATCTTCTCGACAGCCTCTTCAAATCTAATGAACTCAACCTTTTGAGAAAGCTCTTCCAGCATTTTTCTGAATGTAGATGGTTCATTCTCCTTTGCTATACGGTGTCCATTAAGTATATGAATTCCTGGCAGAGGCTCTTTGAAGAGTCCCATGATATGAAGAAAGCAATTTCTTGCTTGCGTACGAAGATACATTTTCAGATTATTCATTTTCTAAAACTTTTTTGAGTACATTAATTTGATAATCAATATTCCATTTCTTGTCTATTTCCTTGAATGCTTCTTCTCGGACTTCTTTCCGGGTCTTTTCGTCAGCTGAGATAACTTTTCTGATTTTATCTTTCAAGTCTGCTACATCTCCCTGCTGGTAAAAGTATCCGGTCTTTGATGGCTTTATGGCTTCAAACTCAGGCATTTGTTCTGAAAAGTTGTTGTGGGTAATAATAGGGCAACCAAATGAGAGAGCATGTATGGCTGTTAAACCAATATTACCTGGTGAAACGCATACAGAAGCATTGTAGAACAGTTCCGCTAGGGTAGAGTCTTCATAACAAGGACCATACATCCATACGTTTTGTTCTATTTCTTTAGCTTTGGCATAGCTTGGAATGTCTACCCCGTCTACATCTTTTCCTACAAATATAACATTGATAGGGCAGTTTTCCTCGTAGAGCGTTTTTGCACTATCTATTATCTGGTTTAGTTGCTTTCTCTTCTGTATTCGGCCGCAATAAATCACCACAGGGTAATTGTTGTTAAAATGCTTAGAGTATACATCTGATTTGCAAAGTCCTTTCCGGATATCCAATAAGTGCGCAGAGTCCAGGGAGTTGGCAATGCAATACATTTTCTCTGGGTTGAAACCCTTGGATTTCATTACGCTTATGGAATACTCACTGTAAACCATCAGTTTCGTGAATAATTTATAGTAAGCTTTCTTGATAATGTTCTTTGCAAATGATTCATTCCCATAAAAGCCATGTGTCCATGCAATAGTTTCCTTATGTTTGATTAAAGCCCACAACAATATGATCCATGATGACAAACAATATGGTTCGCCATCAAGGATATAGTGCGTATAGTCTTTATTGACTAATTGTATAGAGCCACTTTGCCAATAAAAGTTATGAAAGAAACGATTGTTAAGAGTTCCTTTATAGCCTTTCAATTTGTTATAATCAAAAGTTTTAATCTTGGTGTTGATGCGGTCACCTAGATAGAAATCGCAGGAGAATATTTCTGAGATTTTCTGGAATATAGGCAATCGATAATGTGGTCCGATGTTTGTTATAAAACAGAGTCTTGGTTTCATGTCAATATACATTCTTTTATAGCATCAAGAAAGCCATGACCGTATTTCAAGTCTGGTTCTACGTAGTTACCTTCTCCCCATTCATTCCATGAACGGAGGAATAGAATTTTGTGTTCAAGAGGTCTTCCTTCAATAATTTTCAAGGCATCTTCCAGATGTTTCTTGAAATTTTCCGGTGTTGAGTTATAGTAAACTCCCTCTTTTCTTCCTACTCTGGCTGTTCTGTCCCATTGTGGAAGAATGGTTGGGTAAATATTCTCCCATCGGTCTTCTGGAGAGAAGAAGTACTTTACCACTTTGGGATAGTTATACTTCTGTACAGGGAGCCAAGAGAATTTCTGGTGGAGATAAAGACTAATGATTCTTCGCCATTTTCCTTGACTTAACATTTCTGCTCTAGACTTTCCGTACGAGTTCAGTCCGTCAAATCCAAGCTTCAGGAGATTTTCATAAACCTCTTTGCTGCTTTTCAGATCGGGCAAAACTCTCTTTAGTGTTCCATCTTCCGTGCGTTGTATAGTAGTTGTATTGTTACACATACCGACGAAATAGAAACCTTTTAATCCATTATCCTTCGCCAGTTTGCGCCATAATTGTATGAACTCCTTAATACCAAGGAATCGGTATGGGTCATATATGACGAATAGAATTTTGCCATCTACCGTAATGTATCTGTGGTCTTTGAATGCCGGTAGGAGAGAATAGAAATGTTCTGTGTGATCCTTTTCGCCCAAATATTCCTGCTTCGCAATCATGGCATCTAATTTACTGTCTTTCTTCCAAGATTTGTTTGACCAATCATGATTAGCCCAGCAGAGGCAGAAAGGAAAATCCGGTTTGCCAGAAGCAACGACTTCCTGAAATGGTCGTTCGAGCAATTGTTTGCCATTTCCAAACCAGTAATGCCAATAACAGAAGCCTTCAACACCTGCTTCACGTGCCAATTGTGCCTGCTGTTCTCTTATTTCTGGCAGACGTAAATCATAAAAGCCTAGATCTGCTGGAATTCTAGGCTGATAATGCCCTTTAAAGAAAGGTTTTGCCTTGGCTACATTTGTCCATTCTGTAAATCCCTTTCCCCAGAACTTGTCATTCTCGGGAATAGGATGAAATTGTGGCAAATAATTTGCTATGATTCTTGCTTCCATTTTTATTTCTGTTTTAATCTTCTAGTCTATTCTATTGTGTTGAATATAATTTTGCCCAGGGGCAACCATATTGCAAAGATACATAAAATAAATGACATAGCCATCATTTGCAGTCATTATTTTCTGCTTTTATCTATATTCCAGTTCTATTGTCATCTTTGTATACATTTGTTGCTGGAACACCAGCAACTACAGTATAAGCTGGAACATCTTTTGTAACAACGCTATTTGCACCAATAACGACCCCGTCACCAATAGTTACGCCAGCCATGATGCAGACATTATTCCCTATCCATACATTGTTGCCAATCTTTACTTTACCTTTGCTGACAATGGGTCTTGTTGTGGTTGGTTCATGTAATGAATGGCTGTCTGTATAGCCATGTGAATTATCACTGATAAACACATTTGTTCCCGTAAGTACATAATCGCCTATTTCTATGGATTTGATGGCTGTGATGTGTGCACCACGGCGGATAAGACAATGGTTGCCAATCTTGATAGAGGGGGAAAAATCATCTAATTTTCTAGCTGTCAATTGAATATCCTTCTCAATGATAGTATCATTTCCTATTTCTATGTATTCTTCGCCCATCAGCGTATACGGATGCCAGATGATAATGGAATTCCCGAATATTTTGAATCTTCTTCTCAGGAAACCTGTGTATATCCTATTGTGGACAGAATGCAATAAGGTCGTTAGCTTACGAGGATAAATCAAACTTAATGCTTGACCAGTAACATCAAATATCTTTTTTATCATGTCTTTATTCTTTTGGATATTTTATCAATAATATTTCGTGATACCTTAAGTATGCATATAATCCCAAGAGGGTAATTATTCGCAAGTTGCCTGTGTCTGCATACGAGAATAGAGTCATTCCCCCCTGTATGCTGATACATGCAGTAAAGTATATCAACAGTAACTGATGTAGTTTTATTGTAGTATCCTGTAGCCTCGTCTTGCGGCTTATCATGTAGAATACACAGACAAATATAACAAAAGCCAGGATAGGGCCGAAATCAATTGTAAAATCACCAACGAATGTAGAGAAGAAATTGTCATCCAATTCTAAGTTATGATATTTATCTCTGCGTTCAACAAAATTCTTGGGCGTACCAGGATCAATAATACGTTTGAACAGATTGATGGTTCTATCACCGTATCTTATGCCGCCTGCATCTAGTCCATTATTGTTGAAATACAAGCTGCCTTGTCCCAAATACCAATTGATGAAACCGCCTACACCTGCATTTTCTTTACCAAATCTACTCATCGTTATTGCTATGATTGGCAGTGAAATGACAATCATGGCAATGACTCCAATCTTCTTTACTGCCTTGTTGATTTTTTTTGATAAGTAGGGCTTGAACAGAAAATAGCCAACAACTACTGTAAGGGTACATGACACAACACCGCCACGCTGTCCATGGGTAATAGGTATGATAATTCCTAAAACAGTGGTAAATGCCAAGCCATAAATCACTAGTTTATGTTTACTATTTTTCAATGACAGAAAATAAAACAGTAAGAATATGGTAATGTCTGAAAGAGAATTGTAGATAACTGCTGGAAGATTCCGTATGGCTCCACCAGAGTCGCTTACTTCATCTACCTGGTCTGTATATACTTCTTTAGCCGCAGTCTCATCGACAAATAAATTCAAGATGCCCTTATTCGCTTGCGTTATGATTCCCGGGATCATGAGTATTGCTGAGAAGACAATGATGCACCCTATTATGACCAATATTCTGGTATTGGGATTTTCAATGGATTCCGAAGGATGATTATGATGTATGATAATAGGGGAAAGGGCTATCATTAACATCGTATAAAGATAGATATAAGGGAATAGTTTCAGTGGCTTGTATGCTTCTGAAAACAGCGGATCATTGATGGATAAAACCGAAAAGAAAGCATATAGAATATACATAAACATAATGACGCTTCCTGTATCTAATACCATTTTTTTATGATGATACCAGATAAACGTCAATATCCAGACAAACAAGTAGGATATGCTTAATATATTATTTGATACGATTTCTGACATGTTTGAATACAGTTGATGTTAAAAAATTTTTAATAAGTTGTCGCTCATTTGAAGAAAGTCCCAACATATAACCTAGTATGGCCATGCATAAGGGTGCACCCAAGAGTACACTGGCTAAGTTGATCCACTGATTGGAGATGAATCCATTCAGGAAAGCAAATATTGCGTAGATTACTATAGAAACTATGAGTGCAGGAATCAGAAATTCCCACATATATTGTCTAAGTGAAAAATATGCGAATACTTTTCGGATACAATAAATTCTTACTATATGTGCCAGTATGCATACCATTAACATAGACAAAAACAATGATTCGGATGGTAGGTTAATCTTATAGAACAACCATGTTATAGGAAGGCTCAATGCTGTGAAACTTTCTGTCAGCAAATGATAGTTGCGGATTTTGCCCGTTGCATGAATGATGATAGTTATCGGATTATGCATGGATATAACAATCAGGTATACTAACATCAACTGACAGAACAGAACCGTTACATCATTGGCAAAACCTAGCCAGCAGGTAAGAATCCATTTCATTTTGATGAACAGCGGGATGGATACAGCTGTTAATGCATAATAAATGAATTTATTGGACATCGTAAATAGTTGGCTGACATACTCCTGATCGCCTTCTGCGTATTTCTTTTGCATGGCAGGACGGAATGGTACAATCATGCTGTTGACCAAGGCACTTACTGCATTGTTTATCTGGAGTGCAACGCCAAAAGCTGCATTAATGATAGGACCGAAGAAAATATTAATCAGAATAATACCTCCCTGAATCATGCTGGTATTAGCAATAGAACCGAATATGGTCCATCCTGAAAAAGATAACAATTGCTTGTAGATACTCTTGTCCTTTATATTCGAGTATCTTACATCTTTGAAGAGTACATGACTTAGGACAACGTAAGTACTTAAAACCAAAAGTGCAACGAAGAGTAAGGTACCGCTATAGAAGCACAAGTGGTCAAAACCTATCTGGATGGTTACATAGGCAAATGCCAGTTTTCCAAGACTTTCTAGAGTTGAAACCAAAGCATATACTCCCATTTTCTCGTATGCAAAGACGAGAGAGGTAAATGGAATCTGGATGAACGAGCACAGAAAGGTAATCAAAGAGAATTGATAAACCCATAGAACAGCTTCCATACGATCAGTAGGAATGTTGAGCTGGCTATTGACAAACCATAAACCTACCGTTTCGAATAAGGCAATAATGATGATACAGACACATAATGCGATATTAATACTGGCAGAATATACTTTTTTCAACTCTCCCTTATCTTGCCTGCCTAAAGCCACAGAATAGAAGCGCTGGATGGAAAGTGTCAGTACTCCGGAGATGAAAGCGGAAGTCGTGATTACGCCCGCAATCGTATTGAACAAGCCATAGTCTACAAGCCCCAAAGCTTTGATGATCAACCTTACAGTATATAAGTTGACAAACATCAATACCAGCATTCTTGCAAACAACACGATGGTGTTGCTTGCAATGCGCCTTGTGGATTGTGAATTGTCAACTTTACTATTGGTGTTCATAAGTGTTTTAATCTAATACAATATCTCTTAATACATAAATGGTTGTTCCTGCAAAAGCAAGGAAAGTCATCATCAGAACGAATATCATTCGCTTGGGTGATTCTGGTCTGAGAGGCACAACTGCACCTTTTATCAAGGAAAAGGCAGGTGTACGTTCCTGAACCTTGGCTTTTGCCAGTTGCAATTGTGTGCTGAGAGAGGAATAACTATTATACTTTAGCTGCATGTCATTCTCCAGATCATTCTGTTTTGCATGAATACTTTCCAAAATAACGTCCATGTTTGCATCCGAATAGCTTCCGTAGAGCTGGCGGGATTTTTCGTATGCAGCTTTGGCTTCTGCAGTAAGTTTCTGGTAATACTTCACATCATTTCTCGCCTTATTGGTTCGATAATTGGTTATAAATACCTGGAGATGTTGTCTTACTGAATCTACCAGAATCTTACAGACATATGGATCCTGTGCTTTGGCACTAATGGTGATTGCACCGGTCTTCTTGTCTGTTGTAAATTTGATGCTTTCTTTTATTTGCTCTATTATATCAGAATCATCTTTTGACAAATTATAAGGATTGAATTTGCCTTCCGTTGCCAAATCTTGTTTCTTTGAAGTCAATTTTCTCTTAATCCAACCCATACATGCTGTCCACCAGGCTACCTTCTGATGTTTTTTCAAGTATGTATAGTAATCGGTAGATATGGAATGATCCTTGTTCGTAATCTTGATATGAAATAATTTTGATACGAAACCATTATCGTCCATCAATTCTGGATAGAGCAGAGGAGTGATGGCGTCTGCCGACTGCATAGACGACAGGTCTAGTCCAAAAGTAGAGGCCAGCGAACTCAAGGCAGAACCATTACCAGAACCTGCACTTTCCTCTTCTGGTACTACCACAGCTTCAGCAGCATAGACCCTGGGTACGCAAACGATATAAAGACATGACAAAACAAATACGATGGGTATGATTATTGCATATAATTTGCGTCTATGTTTTATCTCTTGAAACACTCTTTGGTAATCAATCTTTTTTGTCTCCATTATTTAATTATGAATCTGTTATTATTACTTATTATTAGAGTTTGTAGCAAATATTGCAGCAATACTCCTTGAGCTTACAATGAAGGTTGGCATCTAAGAATTCTCTTAGATACTAACCATTATAATGATGTCTGTTTGTTAATAACTTATTCTAGCTCCTAACAATCAGTTTTCCTTCTCTTGCTATAAAGGGGGAGAGAATGTTGAGAATACCTTCTTCGACCTCTTTGTTGGGGATGCCTAACTGGTAGTTCTTGAATCGCTCGTCGTAACTCTTTATTGTTAGGTAACCG
>OLNV01002200.1_pt1 | contig 11325 bp, 10 predicted proteins | sample 1672891 | NCBI WGS metagenome assembly OLNV01 (sample SAMEA3136734, study PRJEB25190) | human gut metagenome | biome: human gut; feature: human-associated habitat; material: faeces | place: Austria | collected 2013 | reverse complement strand
ATGATTGATCGGATGCATATCCCCTTACGTCAGAAGGCAACTATTATTGGACATACACTTTCAATGAAAATGGAACTTGTGTGCAAACCGACTATTCAGATAATAAAAACGATGATAGCTCGCCCATGCATTTCACATATTCTGTTAATGGCAACACACTCACAATGACAGAATCAACAGGTGAATTTCAAAATGTTTTTCAAATTAAGAAACTATCTCAATCACAACTTGTTTTATTCCGTAGTGGAGAGGATGCACACGAAAAATTTGAAGAAACTGAAACGTACAAAAGGATAAAATAAAAAAAGACAAAATATTAGGACAGACTTTGGAAAACGGTCTATAAATTAAACTGTTTGTGTAAGTTTGTCCTTTCTATTCCGAGTGACAGACTTTGTGAAAAGGTTAATCTATAAGACCCTTTTGCAGAGTTTGTCACTTTCTTATTTTGTTTATTTCGCTAATAATCTTATCTTTATACTGCAAAAGACCTTGCACCGTTTCTCGATCTTAAAAGATAAATAACAATTAAATTTTAGCTAAAATGAACAGATACAAACAACCTAAAACAGAATGAAAGACCGACGCATGAGAGGATAAGCAGATAATCCAAAAGGCGGTTAAATGGAGCCAAACAGAGGGAATAGTCCTGCTTGTAGGAAAACCCAAAGACGAAATATTTCCCGAAACATTTATCTACATGTTTGCCCCTAATATGGCAGACATTACAAAGCCCGTCGAAATTGTCCTTACAAAGAACCGACAATACATATTTGGATGAAAATGCGAACTCGAAGATATGGACGGGATAATCGGCACAATGACGGCTAACGAGGCACAAATCGAGGGAACGGGCGAAAAGGTGAATTTGTTCGACTACCACGTGAAAGCCGATACAATCCTATTCCAATACACCACACCCGACGGACGGAACGAGATGGTGAAATTCCCGTTAGCTGGATTTTGCGAAAACTATTTAAGACAATTTTAGCAACTCAATTTTTTGATAATATTACAATTTTCTATACATTTATAGAAAATTTGTAGCTATGGTTAAGTCTATCTTGCAAGCAAATACAATCGAACTCCATTATTGGATGGACGACAACTCTCACATAATAGATGCAAATATCCAAAATAAGTGCGAGAGGGAATTATTGGATATACTTGATAGCATAGCAGGACAATGGGGGCTTTCCGTTACTATCGAAACAATGCCTTTGGCAAATGGGGGTGTTATTCGCTGGTTTCGACTAAAAGCTAAATCATTTAAAAGAGCCCTCAATGGGAAAGAAAAAACTATATATATTGCCATCGTAACAACTTTGGCAACAACAATAATTGCCACTCCGATAACAACTACCATTGAGTCTATTGTGCAACAGACCATCGAAAATATTTTCGCAGACGAGGAAGTAAAACAGATGCAAAAAGAGAATCTTCGTTTAGATATAGAGCTAAAACAAGAAATGCTTAGACAAATACAGCAACAAGATAAAATAGAGAAAAAACGCTCCAATTTTTATGAACAACTAAACCAAGAACCGAACGTAACTCAAATTTCGGTTAAAGCACAAGATGAGAATTTTATACCTATTAGTCCTGAATTGTTTGTTCAAAAAACTAATTTTCCGAGTTATATCATAACATCAAGCGATCTCCCATCAGAAATAGTAGATGGGGCAATTATCGAAATAATATCCCCAGTCCTAAAAAAAGGAGATTACAAATGGAGAGGGATATACAATGGAGAAACTGTTGCATTTAATATGAAATCAAACGAGTTCAAAACATTGGTGCAAACAGGAACCATTGAATTTACAAACGGTTCTTCTATAAAATGTCTACTCGAGATCAAAAAAAATATAGATAGCAATGGAGATGAAAAAATAACAGAATATAATATAGTCCGAGTAGATGAATATTTTAAAAATGAAAAGCCTATAGAAACTCCCGAAGGCAAAAAGAACAGACAAAAGCAAGAAGCCGAAAGGATGCAAGGCAAACTATTTTAATCCATTAAAATTCGGTGGAGTTGAATTGCATCGTATCTATAAAGGTTAAGGAGAAAGGGCCGAAAAAATGCGGCGTTTTCCCTTATACATAAAATTTCAGATTAAAAACAAGGCAAATTTTTTCGTTCATTAGTTGGTTTGCGACAATTTTGATTATTTTCTGTAAAGGTCGTCGAGAATGAAGCAGTCCACACGGTTGCCCGTGAGCGCCCCCTCGCGGCCGACAGAGAGCAGGCCGCCCCGGTGACCGATGATCTCCACCTCATCAGCCGTACGCAGGTACTCCGGAGGCCTGGCTCCCCGCTTGATGGTCGTTTCCGGGAAAAAGGCCGCATATTCGGGCGAATCGATGATACGCTGCACGCGCCGGTTGAACTTCGAAGCCAACGAAGCCGAATAGGAGGCGATGGCGATCCGCAGATCGGGATTGCGCCCCAACAGGTAGGCGGGCAGCAGGGTCGAAGCCCCGACGCTCTTGCCATGCTGGGGCGGCATGGTGACGATAAGCCGGCGGACGCGCCCGGCGGCGAATGCCTCCAGTACGCGGTAGTAGGCCTCGTGAAACCACCGGAACTCCAGAAAGGGATAGACTCCGGCGGCAAACAGGCCGAACGGAGGCAAATCCCCCGCAGAAGCCGGTTCTGCGGGGGACAAGTCCTTCAATACATCTATATTCATAGGTCAGTAGTTTTTAAGCTCCGCCCGGTGGCACGGCGCTGCCGAAGGGAGGCGGAGGGTTTCGATACGCACGGGTCGGCCGGATTCCAGAATCGCCGCATCCGACAATCGCAGAACAGCGTTCAACTTTTCGAACGACAACGGAAAAACGGAACCGCCCGTTGCAGCGGGTATCGAAAACCAAGAACAATGTGTTCGGAAAAAGACCGCAGGAGGCGCCGCTCCGGATGGGATGTGCGGTCTTGCGGAGTCGAATCAGAATAGGTACTCCTTAAGCTCGGAAAAGGAGAAATCGTTGGGGCGTTCCCCCGCTTGGTCGGATGTATGGAATTCCCACCAGACGGGAACCAGGTCGTCGATTCGATCGGCGTCGCCTTCGGGCAGACACACCTTCGAACGATAGACTACGATCGAGGCGACGAAACGACACTCTTTCGAGCAGTAGTCGAATGAAAACGAGCCGGAATAGAAACTCTTCTCCCCGATTTCATCCAACAGCTTGCGAGCGACGATACCGTATAACTCCGGAATAATTGGATAGGTCATCGTAAAAGAATTTAGTTCAATAAAAATTTTGCATAAACAAAATAAATCGTTTAACTTTGCAAGACAAAGATAAGTTCAATTTTTGAATTTAATACAAGAGAATCAAAATATTTACCATAAAAAATTTTGATACGATATGACGGGGGATCGCTTAAAACTATTGAGAAAAACAATAGGACTGACACAAGAGCAGTTAGCTCAACGATTAGGCATCGGAAAGGCCGCCCTTTCGATGATCGAAACGGGCAAGGCGGCGCTCTCGTCCCGGAACAAGAACATCCTGGTTCAAGAATTGAATGTCAATCCGGACTGGCTCGACGGCGGAGAAGGGGAAATGTTCAATGCCGAACCCGATCTGACCGCCTACATGCACCGCACGGACAACACGCTGCCGCTGCAAAGCGTCCCCCTCTACTCCATAGAAGGGACGGCGGGCCTGGTGCCGCTCTTCGCCGATCACGCGCAGACGCGGCCCGTCAATTTCATCCATATCCCCAACCTGCCCAAGTGCGACGGTGCCATCTATATCGTGGGCGACTCGATGTACCCGCTGCTCAAAAGCGGCGACATCGTACTTTACAAACAGCTCAAGGATATCGGCGACATCTTCTGGGGCGACATGTACCTGCTCTCGATCGACATCGACGGCGAAGAGTACATCACGGTCAAATACATCCAAAAATCCGAGCGGGAAGGGTACGTGAAACTCGTCAGTCAGAACCCCCATCACGCCGACAAAGAGGTGGCCGTGGACCGCATCCGGGCCCTCGCCCTGGTCAAGGCCAGTATCCGGATGAATTCGATCCGGTAGCACGAAATCGCGCGAGCCGTTACGGGCCGTACCCGAAACCGGATTTCGGTGCTGCGTTCCAAATGTTCCGGTTGCGATACCCGCAGCCGGGATTTCTTCCTATTTATAATTACAAAAAGCACAAAAAAAGCAAAGTTTTAACCAAACAATATTTTTTTAATTACGATTTGTGAGTTTTATCCGGAATATATTTGTTATATTTGTGGCATTATATTATAATGTTTTCGACAAAGGAAGGCAGGGTCGAATCGATCGAAACCGTGCCGGCCACAGAAAACGACCCAATAAAGCAACCTTATTATATTACTAATTCACAATACAGCAATGAATGAAAACAAGGTACAAGAGCTGCAAGATGTCGTGATCCGCTTTTCGGGCGACTCCGGTGACGGCATGCAGCTTACTGGTACGCTCTTTTCCGACACTTCAGCCTTGCTCGGCAACGGAATCTCGACATTCCCCGACTATCCCGCCGAAATCCGCGCCCCGCAAGGTACCGTAGCGGGTGTATCCGGATTCCAGGTGCACTTCGGAGCCAAAAGACAGCTCAACCCGGGCGACTTCTGCGACGTACTGATCGCAATGAACCCTGCGGCACTGAAGGCGAACCGCAAATGGCTCAAGCCGGGTGCAACGGTAATCCTCGACGAGGACTCCATTACCGAAGAGCACCTTCGGAAAGCGGGTTTCGCAACGCTCGACCCGATCCGGGAGCTGAACCTGGAAGATTTCAACGTGGTCGTTCCGAACATTACGGAGATGACCAAGGCGGCTTTGGCGGATTCCGGTCTGGACAACAAAGCGATGGTCAAGTGCAAAAACATGTTCGCACTGGGTATCTGCTTCTACCTCTACAACCGTCCGGAGGATCATGCAAAGCGTTACCTCGATTCAAAATTTGCGAAGAAAAATCCGGCCATAGCCGAAGCCAACAAACGCGCTATCGACGCCGGTTACAACTATGCCGCCAATACGCATCAGTTCGCCAATACATACACCGTGGCTTCGGGCCAGATGGAGAAAGGCACCTACCGGTCGATCAGCGGTAACGTCGCAACGGCATGGGGTCTTTGCGCCGCATCCGAGAAGAGCGGTCTGCCCCTCTTCTGCGGTTCGTACCCTATCACTCCGGCTACCGTCATTCTCGAGGAACTCGCCAAACGCAAGGACCTCGGTGTGAAAACCGTACAGGCCGAAGACGAAATCGCGGGTATCTGTACGGCCATCGGCGCTTCGTTCGCCGGCAACTTCGCCGTGACGACCACTTCGGGTCCCGGTCTTTCGCTGAAGAGCGAAGCGCTGGGTCTGGCCGTAATGACCGAGCTTCCGCTGGTAGTCGTGGACGTACAGCGCGGCGGCCCCTCGACGGGTCTTCCGACCAAGACCGAGCAGAGCGACCTTCAGCAGGCCCTCTACGGCCGTAACGGAGAAAGCCCGGTAGCGGTCATCGCCGCTTCGATGCCGAGCGACTGCTTCCACTACGCATTCGAGGCCGGTCGTATCGCCATGGAGCACATGACGCCGGTAGTACTCCTCTCGGACGGATTCATTGCCAACGGCTCCGAACCGTGGAAGATTCCTTCGATGAAAGATTACCCGACCATCAACCCGCCGATTATCGACAAAACCGAGGACGGAGGTCCCTTCATGCCCTACGCCCGCAACGAGAAACTGGCACGCAGCTGGGCATTCCCCGGCAAGGCAGGTCTGGAGCACCGTGTAGGCGGCCTGGAGAAAGACAAGCTGAAAGGCAGCATCTCGACCGATGCACAGAACCACCAGGAAATGACCAACCTGCGTGCTGCGAAAGTAGCCAAAATCGCCGACTATATCCCGCACCAGACGGTTTACGGAGATCCGGAAGGCGACCTGCTCGTAGTAGGTTGGGGCGGTACGCGCGGACACCTGCAGAACGCCGTCGATAAGATGCGTGCCGAAGGCAAGAAAGTTTCGCTCTGCCACTTCAACTACATCAACCCGCTGCCGCACGGCGTCGCCGACATCTTCAAGCGTTTCAAGAAGATCGTGGTTTGCGAGCTCAACGAAGGACAGTTCGCCAACTACCTGCGCGGTAAGTTGCAGCAATTCGACTACGAACAGTACAACAAGTGCGAAGGCCAGCCGTTCACGGTGACCGAGCTTATGAACAAGTTTCACTCTTTACTGAAATAAAGCCATGGCAGATTACAAATATACTCCGGCAGACTTCAAAAGCGACCAGGAAGTAAGATGGTGTCCCGGCTGCGGTGACCACGCAATTCTGAATGCCGTACAGCGGGCCCTGCCCGAAATCGCCGACCAGACCGATACGCCGCACAACCTCTTCACGTTCATTTCGGGCATCGGCTGCTCGTCGCGCTTCATCTACTATATGAAGACCTTCGGCTTCCACTCCGTACACGGACGCGCCAACGCCATCGCTACGGGTGTGAAGACTGCGAATCCGCGTCTGAACGTTTGGGTTACCTCGGGCGACGGCGACTCGCTGGCCATCGGCGGCAACCACTTCATCCACGCGATCCGCCGCAACATCAACCTCAACGCGATCCTGTTCAACAACGAGATCTACGGTCTGACCAAAGGTCAGTACTCGCCGACCTCGAAGCTGGGCAAGATCACCAAGACCTCGCCCTACGGCACGGTCGAAAAGCCGTTCAACCCCGGCGAACTGGTGATCGGTGCGAAAGGCACGTTCTTCGCCCGTTCGATCGATATGGAGGTGAATCTGACCAAAGAGTGCCTGATCGCAGCGGCGAAACACCAGGGTATGTCGGTAACCGAAGTTCTGCAAAACTGCGTGATCTTCAACGACAAAACCCATGCGGCTTTCGCTGGCGACAAGGCTACCCGTCTGGAGCACACCATCACGCTGCGCCACGGCGAGAAGATGCTCTTCGGCGCCAACAACGAAAAAGGTCTGGTGTTCGAGGATATGCGCCTGAAAGTCGTAACGGTCGGACAGGACGGCTATACGCTGGACAAGATCCTGACGCACGACGCCCACACCAAAGACACGACGCTGCACTCGATGCTGGCCGCAATGAAATATCCCGACTATCCGGTCGCACTCGGTGTAATCCGCTCGGTCGAGGACGAAATCGTTTACGATCAGGCCGTTGAAAAGCAGGTGGAAGAGGTGAAAGCCCAGAGCAAGATCCACTGTGTGGACGACCTGCTCCACTCGGGCGCTACTTGGGAGATCTAATCTTCACAGATATATTCGAAACAAAAAAGCTGTCGAAAACGACAGCTTTTTTGTTTCGATAACAGAGAGAACCGGTCCTTACAGGAAATATCTCAAAGTTTCAGCACTTCATCGACTCCCATATCCTTATAGGTGGACTCCAGCTCCTCGCCCCGGTCTGAAATAACCAAGAGCTTGTCGCCGACCTTCAGCGCGGTATTGCCCTGCGGGACGAAATAGTCCCCGTCACGATAGACCATCATCACCAACGTATGCTCCGGCAGGTTGATCTCCTTGAGCGTAGTGCCCCCCTGAAGCATCGATTCATTGACAAGGACCTCGGTAAATATCGACGGAATATCTTCGTGGACATCGACCCCGAAGGCAGGACTCTTTTCGGCATACCCAAGCCCGAGCAAATTCGCCATCCAGCTCACGGTCGTACCCTGTACCAGCAGCGAGAGAATCGTCACCAGAAAAACCACGTTGAACAGCAGCCGTGCCCCCTCCGTACCGGCCAGCAAAGGATAGGTCGCAAAAATAATCGGCACGGCACCGCGCAGACCGACCCAGGAAACATAAAGACGGGCTTTGGTCGTGAACTTGCGGAAAGGCATCATACAGGCGAACACCGTGATAGGACGCGCAATGAACATCATAAAAGCCCCGACCAGGCATCCCAGCATCAGCACGTCGGGCTGCAAGAGTTCGTCGAGGTTGACGAGCAGACCCAGCGTAAGGAACATCACGATCTGCACCAGCCAGGTGAAGCCGTCGAAGAAGATCGTAAGCGACCGCTTCTGCGTCAGCTGATTATTACCCAAGACCAAACCGGCCAGATAGACGGCCAGATATCCGTTGCCACCGATCAGGTCGGTAAACGAGAAGGTAAAGAAAACGAAGGCAAGCAAAAGCACCGGGTAAAGCGAATAGTTGCTCAGGTTAATGCGGTTAATGGTCCATACGCCGATCCGACCGATAGCATACCCCATCAAACCGCCGAGAAGCATCTGGATCACGAATTTCACGATACTCATCGGTACGCTCACGGCCTCCGCACCGCCGGACAATACGCCGATCAGCACAATGGTCAGCACGTACGCCATCGGGTCGTTCGAACCGCTCTCCAGCTCCAGCAGAGGGCGCAGGTTCTCGTTCAGCCCCTGTTTCTTGCTTCGCAGGATGGAGAAAACCGAAGCCGAATCCGTCGAAGACATCGTCGCGGCCAGCAGCAGCGCCGCAGGAAACGATACGGCCAGCCCGACCCATGGGGCAATGAGCGTGACGAAACCCGCTACGATCACCGCCGTCATGACGACTCCGGCGGTCGCCAGTACGATACCCGGTCCGATCACCGGTCGTATTTCCGAAAACTTGGTATCCATACCGCCCGTGAAAAGGATGATACAAAGAGCGATCATACCTACGAACTGGGTCGCTTCGACGGAATGGAACGAAATGAAATTGATGCCGAACAGCATACCGACCCCCAGAAAAAAGAGCAAGGCCGGGGCGCCGAAACGATAGGCCGCCTTGCCGGCCATTACCGCGACGAAAAGAAGCAAGGCTCCGATCAACAGAATGTTTTCGGTCGTAATGATATTATGCATAGGAAATCCTTATATAAATTTACAAAAAAATGCCTGTCGCGTACAATCGCTGACAGGCACCGCACCCTATTGAGGAATGAATAGGTAAGTAATCGTTCCCGACTGTCGGGCAGGCGCCGAATCATCGATATTGAAAAGCGAGTTGCGTGCAGCTTCCAGCGCAGCCTCCCGCATACAGTCATCGCCTCCGGAGGCCACTTTTGCAGCAACGACCTCTCCCGAGGGATTGACCGTAATGCCGACGACCACTTCGCCGCCCCCTTCGCACTGGTAGGCCGGAACCTCCAGATAACGGCGCGTCCGCACGGGATCGGTCAGCGAAAAGGAGACGGTAACCCGCCCCTTGGCGCGGCTGTCCTGCGCCCGGTCGTCCTCGCCGCTGCGCCCCATACGCTCCCGGATCGCACGCTCCTCGGCCAATCCCTGCTCATAAGCGTCCCGGTTGGCCTGCATCCGTTCTCCGACCGCTTCGGCCGACTCCTTCAGCGACGAAGTCATGGAACCGCGATCGTCGTGCGCCCGTTCGTCGAGTGCATTTTCATTGGAGTACTGATTGCGCACATCCCGCCAGTCGCCGCCTTCCTGCGCCTGCTGGCGGGCCCGCACCTCCTGCTCGAGACGCATCTTCTCCGCCTCGAGCTCCGCTAAAGTTTTCGTATCAATGATTATGCCTTGCACGGAAGGTTTGGCCCCCACGACGATTTTTCCCACCATAAAGGCGATCGCAAGCACCAAATAGGCAATCAACGTAATACATAACCCAACCCGGTGGTCGTAAGCCCATTCGCCCGCATCAGTCTTTTTCGTTTCGAAGGGAAGATGCAATTTGGGAGGACGGGGAGTTTTATCGGGTGCTGCCACGGAGTTTCGGTTTATCATTCGTTTAGGCAAAAATACGATTTTTGAATAATATTTCCTATATTTGCGCGCAAATAATGCGATAAACATTTCCGAAAATGACGGTCGGCCCCACACACGTCGGGACCCGGCAGTCAATGGGAATGTATGTTGCAATTTGAATAAATTCAGACTATGGCTGCCAAACAACAAACCCTCAAAGCCCCGATCTCGTTTTCAGGCACAGGTCTTCACACCGGAGTCAAAGTGACGATGACGGTACACCCCGCCCCGGAGAACAACGGCATCGTTTTCCGTCGCATCGACCTGGAAGGCAAACCCGAAATTCCGGCCCTGTGCGACTATGTTACGGATACCTCGCGGGGCACGACCATCGAAAAGGATGGCGCACGCGTTGCGACCATCGAACATATCATGTCGGCCCTCTGGACCCTGGGCGTGGACAACGCCACGATCGACGTCGATGCCGGCGAAACCCCGATCATGGACGGTTCGGCCAAAGAATATGCGAAAACGATCGTCGAAACCGGCCTGCAACCCCAGGAAGCCGAACGCACCTACTACCACGTCACCGAAAAAATGGTCTATACGATTCCGGAAAAAGGCGTGGCCATCATCCTTTACCCCGACGACGAATTCTCCGTATCGCTGCACGTGGACTACAACTCCAAGGTGATCGGCAACCAGTATGCGACATTCGACCCCGAAGACGATTACGCCGCGAAGATCGCCCCCTGCCGCACCTTTGTCTTCCTGCACGATCTGGAACCTCTGATGAAGATGAACCTGATCAAGGGCGGCGACCTGGACAACGCGATCGTCGTCGTGGAGAATCCCGTCCCGGACGATCAGCTCGAACACCTCAAGAAAATCTTCAACAAACAGGATATCCGCATCACGGGCGGCTACCTGAACAACCTGGAGCTCCGTTTCAACAACGAATTGGCCCGCCACAAGCTCCTCGACCTGCTGGGCGACTTCGCCTTGCTGGGCAAACGCATCAAGGGCCGCGTATGGGCCACTCGTCCCGGCCATTTCGCCAACACGGAGTTCATGAAGCAAGTCAAACAGACTATCCGCCGCGAAGGAGAGAAACCCCGCTTCCAATACGACTGCCGCAAACCGCCCGTCTATGACATCAACGATATAGTGTCTGAATATCTCGTTGACTATTACAATTCAAACAGCAGGGAGACCTATGACATCACGCCGGTAACGACCTGCGACCTCTCGTCCGATACCGGAGAACTGTTCCGGATGGATGACTATCCGGAGCGGTTCTTCAAATGGGCGGATAAGTTCATCAATATAATCTGTTAAAACATGCTGGAAACGAACGAATTGACAAGAAAACTCAGGACGCTGCTCCATCCGCGGGCAGCGCTGATTGCCTATGCCCGGGAAGACAACAGTCATTATGTATATGACAACAGTTATTTCATCGAGGTCAGGGATATAGATGAAAGCGGTATAATGGGCGAAGGCCGTCCGGTGACGGCGGAGTTCATGAACGAGCTGGTACGGGGCTATTCCGAAAGGCACAGCGCCACACCGTATGGAAGGATACCGTCCAACCTGTTGTGGTGCGACCCGCGTAAGGGAAGCGAGAAATACATCTGGTAC
>OLNV01002199.1_pt1 | contig 11331 bp, 8 predicted proteins | sample 1672891 | NCBI WGS metagenome assembly OLNV01 (sample SAMEA3136734, study PRJEB25190) | human gut metagenome | biome: human gut; feature: human-associated habitat; material: faeces | place: Austria | collected 2013 | reverse complement strand
GCCAGAACCAAATCCTTCTGTTAATTTAAATGCTACATCTTCTGACAAGCCTAATTCTTCACAATAAGCACAAACAATAGCTTGACAACAATTATAATTATTATCTATAAAATTTTCCATTACTTTATTTTTCACAAAAAGTCATCACCATTCTTAAAAATATGTATTTATTATACTTATTTATATTTATATTTTATAGATAAATAAATGCACAATATTTGTTAAAAAATGCTTTTTTTCTTTTCAATACTCACCTTTATAGGTTATAATTATATACATTATGCTTAGAAAGGTTTTTATCATTATGAAAAATTTCTTTATTGAGTTTAAAAAATTTGCTTTTAAAGGTAATATGCTTGATTTAGCAGTTGGTATGATTATTGGTACTGCTTTCACAGGGCTTGTAAATTCCATTGTAAAAAATTTAATCATGCCTATAATCAGTATTTTTACTGGTGGTATTGATTTTAATAATATGTATCTGCCACTTAGTAAGGCAACTTTTATACTTGCTGAAAAAGGTGCTGACCTTGAAACAGCTAAAAAAGCTGGTGCAGTTTTTGCTTATGGTGCCTTTTTAACAGATTTTCTCCAATTTTTAATTTTGGCTTTCGTAGTCTTTTGTTTAATTAGACAGCTAAACAAATTAATTCCTATTCCTAAAGAACCGCCAAAAACAAAAATCTGCCCATTTTGTAAATCTGAAATTCCTCATGAAGCCACTAAATGTGCTCATTGTACCTCTGACTTACCAACAACTTAAATATACAAAAAGAAAGCATAGTCTAATCAAAATGATTAAACTATGCTTTTTTATTATTTCTGCCACTGATAAATTACAGCTTCATATGGTCTTAAATGACCTTTTGTCAAATCTGTTATTGTATCTTCATAATTACTAATTAAGATTTTTCCTATGCCTTCTAAGTTAAAATCGACTTCTTTATCATAAAAATTACATATTATAAGCCAAGTTTTATCTTCGTATTTTCTTGTATAAGCAAAAATATTTTTATCTTCGGCTAATAATAAATCATATTCACCATAAATCATAATAGGATTTTCTTTACGCATCTTAATCAATTTTTGATAACAATAAAAAATTGAATTTTTATCAGCTAAAGCTTTTTCTACATTTATGTCTATATAATTGCGATTTACTCTATACCATGGTTTAACCTTGCTAAAGCCAGCATTTACATCACTATTCCATTGCATAGGAGTTCTTGCATTATCTCTAGCTTTGGCACGCAAAGATTTTAAGATTTCTTTTTTAGGTATATTATTGGCCATTCTTTCTTTATATGCATTCACAGATTCAATATCGGCAAAATCAGCTAAATCATTAAACTCAATATTAGTCATGCCGATTTCTTCGCCTTGATAAATATATGGTGTTCCCTGCATACCATGAAGTAATATCGCCAACATTTTTGCAGACTGCACGCGATATTCTTTGTCATTACCCCAACGAGATACAATTCTTGGTAAATCATGATTATTCCAAAATAAACTATTCCAACCTTTGCCATTTAATTCTTTTTGCCACTTAGTAAATACTTTTTTCAACTCAATTAAATCAAGTTTTTTCAAATTCCATTTATCTGAACCTTCTTGGTCAAGCATAATATGTTCAAATTGAAATACCATACTTAATTCATGTCTATTTGGACTGGAAAATAACTGTGCTATCTGCGGATTTGCTCCCCAACATTCACCTACAGTCAATAAATCTTTGTCTTGCAAAGTTTCTCTATGCATTTCTTGAATATATTCATGTAATTTAGGTCCATTCTCTTTGATTTTTAAATCTGGAACTTTGCCAATCATGTCGATGACGTCCATTCTAAAACCGCCAACACCTAAATCAATCCAAAAATTCATCATCAGCCAAATATCTTTGCGCATATCTTTATTTTCCCAATTTAAATCTGGCTGTTTCTTACTAAAGAAATGCAAATAATATTCTTGAGATGTTTCATCATATTCCCATGCTGAGCCACCAAAACAAGATAATAAATCATTTGGTGGATTATTTTTTTCACCTTTTCGCCAAATATAATAATCACGATATTTGCTATTTTTATTTGTTTTTGCTTCTATAAACCATTTATGTTCATCTGAAGTATGATTTACCACTAAATCCATGATTATTTTTATATTATGTGCTTTAGCTTCTTTCAATAAAGCTTTCATTTCGTCTAATATCCCAAATTCTGGAGAAATATCATAATAATCGGAGATATCATAGCCATTATCATCATTAGGTGAACAATATACAGGGCTTAACCAAATTACTTCTATACCTAATTTTTCCAAATAATCCAATTTAGAACGAATACCATTGATATCACCAATACCATCATTATTGCTATCACAAAAACTACGAGGATAAATTTGATAAACAACAGATTTTTGCCACCATTTTGTTTCCATAAAAATCACCTTTTATTACTTATTTGTTTTATTATATTATAATATTATAAGACTAAATTAAATTTGAGGTTAATTATTATGGAAAATTCTCATGTACTCCAAATAACAGAACGCCATTTTTCTGATTTATACTTATGTTTTTGTGGCTTAGCTAAATGTGAACCTAATCACAGCTTTGGCCCTGGTATCCGCAATAATTATATTATTCACTATATAACTAAAGGCAAAGGAAAATATTATGTAAATAATGCTTGCTATGAATTATCTCAAGGTCAAGGATTTTTAGTTGAACCTCATTTGCAAGTATTTTATCAAGCTGATAAAGATGACCCATGGCAATATCTTTGGATTGGTTTTAATGGCACTAAAGCTATTCAATATCTAAATGATATTGGTCTTAGTTCTAATCATCTAACATTTCAATGTAATTATAGTGAAGAATTAAAACAAATTGTGCATAATATGTTAAAAAATAATAACTTTGCCACAAGCAATCAATTTTTGCTAGAAAGTCTATTATATTCTTTCTTCTCTATCTTAAGTAAAGATATAAAAACCATATTGCCGACTAATGACAACAATAATCTATATGTAAAAAAAGCCATTGAATTTATCGAAAATAACTACACTAATAATTTAAAAATCACTGATATTGCTAAATATGTTTGCATCACTAGAAATTACCTCTATTTATTATTTCGCAAACATTTAAATATTTCTCCCCAAGAATATTTAGCTAATTATCGCATAACTCGTGCTGAACAATTATTAAATACAACTACGCTATCCATTGAAACTATTTCTAATTCTTGTGGCTATCAAGACCCTTTAGTATTTGCTAAAGCCTTTAAAGCAAAAAAAGGTTTTACACCTTCACAGTATCGCAAAAGTTTTTCTCCTAAAATCTCTTTTAATAAACCTGTAAATAGAATGAAATAAAAACTATAAGTATTGCTCCTATAGTTTTTATTTAACATTTAAACTGATTTACTTAACAACGACATCTTTATTTTCATAAAATTCTCATATATAATAATTTATAGATATTAATTACGAAAAGCCATAAATTCATATATTTATAAAGGAGCGTTTTTTAAGATGCAAATTTTATTTAATGAACAAAGCCGTACTTTTCATTTAACTAATGATAAAATTAGTTACATTATGACTGTACTTCCTAATGGTCATCTAAGCCAAGTATATTTTGGTAAAAAAGTACATGACAAAGCAGATTTTTCCTATTTAATTCAATCTTGTGCTCGTCCAACAACTTCCTATATTTCTGAAGAATTCCATAATATTATATCTTTGAGCCATATTCGTCAAGAATATCCTGTTTATGGCACTTCTGATTATCGTCAGCCTGCTATTGAAATTTGCCAGACAAACGGCAGTAAAATTTCTGACTTCCATTATCAAAGTCATTCTATCAGCAAAGGCAAACCAAAACTTGAAAATCTACCTGCTACTTATACAGAAAATGATGATGAAGCTCTCACTTTAACTATTCATTTACAAGACCCTGTAACTTTAGTTGAAATAGATTTACTCTATACTATTTTTGCTCAAAATGGCATTATCGCTCGCAGTGCTAAAATCTACAATCAAGGTAAAGATGATGTTCATTTAACAACAGCCATGAGCCTTTGCCTTGATTTACCTGATTGCAATTATGAATGGCTTCAATTCTCTGGTACATGGTCTAGAGAACGTCATTTAAAAGTGCGTAAATTAGAACAGGGTATCACTGCTATTAATTCCACTCGCGGTCATTCTTCCCATGAACATAATCCATTTATTATTTTAAAACGACCTACTACAGATGAGAATAAAGGGGAAGCTATTGGTTTTAGCTTAATCTATAGCAGTAACTTCTTAGCTCAAGCAGAAGTTGATACTCATGATGTTACACGTGTTTTAATGGGTATTAATCCCACTACATTTGATTGGAAATTAGAACCAAATACATCTTTCCAAACTCCAGAAGCTGTAATGATTTATACTGATGATGGCTTAAATAATTTAAGTCAATCTTTCCATAAATTATTCCAAAAACGCCTTGCTCGTGGCTATTGGAGAGATAAAGCTAGACCTATTTTAATCAATAACTGGGAAGCTACTTATTTCGATTTCAATGAAGATAAACTCGTAACTATCGCTAGCAAAGCTAAAGAATGTGGCGTAGAATTATTCGTATTAGATGATGGCTGGTTTGGCAAACGCACTTCCGATTATGCAGGTCTTGGCGATTGGTATCCAAATACTGACCGCTTACCAAATGGCATCAAAGGTCTTGCAGAAAGAATTGAAAATCTCGGCATGAAATTCGGTCTTTGGATTGAACCAGAAATGACTAATATGGACTCTGACCTCTATCGCAATCATCCAGATTGGATTTTACATGTACCTGGCAGACACTCTTCTGAATGTCGTCATCAATATGTTCTCGATTATTCTCGTAAAGAAGTAGTAGATTATATTTATAATTTACTTGCTAAAATCTTACGTGAAGCTAAAATTTCCTATATTAAATGGGATATGAACCGCAGTATTACAGAATGTTATTCCGTAGCTTATCCTGCTGATAGACAAGGAGAAATCTTCCATCGTCATATCTTAGGTGTTTACGATTTATATGAACGCTTAACTTCTGAATTTCCTCATATTCTCTTTGAATCTTGTGCTAGTGGTGGTGCTAGATTTGATCCAGGTCTTTTATATTATGCTCCACAAGGCTGGGCAAGTGATGACTCCGATGCTATAGAACGCTTAAAAATCCAATATGGTACATCTTTTGCTTACCCTATTAGCTCTATCGGCAGTCATGTTTCTGTTACTCCTAACCATCAAGTATATCGCTTAACACCTCTTCATACTAGAGCAAATGTTGCTTACTTTGGTACTTTTGGCTATGAGCTTGATTTAAATAAATTAACTCCAGCTGAACAAGAAGAAGTAAAAGAACAAATTAAATTCATGAAAGAATATCGTGAAGTTTTCCAATTCGGCACATTCTATCGTTTGAGCAGTCCTTTTGAAAATAATGTAACTGCTTGGATGGTAGTAAGTGAAGATAAAGAAACTGCTATTGTTGGTTGGTATCGTGTATTAAATGGTATAAATTTACCATATAGCAGAATTTATCTCCAAGGTTTAAATCCAGATTTCTGCTATCAGCAAAGCATTGATGGTAAATCTTATTTCGGTGATGAACTCATGAATATCGGTCTTGTAATTGATGACCCAAGTGCAGGTCAACCATATGGCGATATGGCTACAAGCTGTGATTTCGACTCTAAAGTTTATGTATTAAAAGCAACAAATAAATAAAATTTTAAGGCTTAGCTTTTCTTTTGATTGGCTAAGCCTTTTATTTATATTAAAAATTTTTATTTATCATTTAAGTATTCCTTTATAAGTTTATTTTTTTTATAATAATAATAAATTATATATTTTAGGAGGGTATACTTATGTCTTTTAACAAACAATTAAATTGGGCTGTTCTAGGTACTGGTGTAATTGCCAATGAAATGGCTCAAGCCCTACAAAACATGGGCAAAAAATTATATTCTGTTGGCAATCGCACACATAGTAAAGCCATCGATTTTGCTAAAAAATATGGCATCGAAAAAGTTTATGATGATTTTCATGATATTTTCACTGACCCTGATGTAGATATTATTTATTTGACAACTCCACATAATACACATTATTCATTCATGAAAAAAGCTTTAGAAAATCACAAACATTTATTTGTAGAAAAATCCATTACTTTAAATAGTCGTGAATTAAATGAATGTGTTAAACTCGCTCAAGAAAATAATTTAATTCTAGCTGAAGCTATGACTATTTGGCATATGCCTATTTATAAACAATTATGGGAAATGATACATAATAATGAATTTGGTAAAGTACAGATGATTACTGTAAACTTTGGTAGTTTCAAAGATTATGATATGACTAATAGATTTTTCAATAAAAATTTAGCTGGTGGTGCTTTACTTGATATCGGTGTATATGCTCTTAGTCTCACACGCAGTTTTATGCAAAGTAAACCGACAAAAATCTTAAGTCAAATGCTTCCTGCACCTACTAGCGTTGATGAACAAGCTACTATTTTATTGATGAATGAAGATAATCAAATGGCAACAATCGCTTTATCACTTCATTCTAAACAACCAAAACGAGCTATGATTAGCTGTGAAAAAGCTTATATTGAAATCATGGAATTCCCTCGTGCTAATAAAGTAGTAATCACAGATGCTGTTACAGGCGAAAAACAAGAAATCATCGTAGGTGATACGAAGAAAGCACTTCAATATGAAATGGAAGATATGGAAAAAGCCATTTTAGAAAAAGAAACTGCTCTTTTACAATTTACTTATACTCAAGATGTTATGGATATCATGACTAAATTGCGCCGTGAATGGAATTTAGTTTATCCAGAAGAAATGTAATATTTTTATCAAAAAGTCTTAAATATTTCATCAAAATAAATCTACAAAATAAAAGGGGTTCTATGTCTACATTTGCTAGTGATACATCAAAACGCAGTTTAAAAAACTGGATTATTGCACTTAGTATTTTATTACTTGGTTTAATCATTGCCCATTTGGGGATTTCTTTATTTTTATTATCCGAGCTTGGTACTGATACCTTCACTGTATTTATTCAAGGGCTAGCTCGAACATTTAATCTATCTGTAGGTACTTTTCACGTCATTGTCTTATGTATCTTATTAGTCGTTATGCTTCTAACTACTAAAGGATATGTAAAACCGGGTACTATTTTATGCGCTTTTTGTGGTGGCCCTATCATTGATTTTTTCACATGGCTTTTAGGCGATTTTGTCAATGCGGATTCCACCTTGCCATGGCGTATTTTAGGTATGATTTTAGGATGCGTTATCTTATCTATCGGCATGTCAATAGTCATCAAAAGCAACGCTGGTACTGGCCCTAATGATTTAATAGCCATTATCTTAACTGATAAATTACAAAAATTTCAATTCCGTTGGGTACGTATGACTTGTGATTTATTTTTTGTTATTTTAGGCTATATCTTAGGTGGTACTGTTGGTATAGGTACAGTCATAGCTGCTTTTTTAACTGGCCCACTTGTGCAGTTTTGGCTTCCTAAAAGCGAATTTTTAATTAAACAAGTTCTAAAAGAATAAAATTTAAAGTCTATAGCTTTCTTTTGCTATAGACTTTTATTTTGGCTAAAATTCTTTTTATCATATTCATAATCTCTAATTAAATCTATCATTACTTTCATCGAAGCAGTAACCCATTTATGTTTATGATAAATTAATTGTCGCCAGACCTTAAAAACTTCTGGAATATTGATTTTCACTAATCGCTGTTCTTCTAACTGTCTTTTTATCGTAAATTCTGGCAAAAAAGAAATGCCTGCATTTTTCTCTACCAAAGATTTTAAAATCTCTACATTTCCCAATTCTAAGAAAGGATTTATCTCCAAAGATTTAGAAGCTAAATATTCTTCTAAATGTCTACGATAACTCATATCTTTTTCTGTGAGTAGAAAATCTTCGCCTAATAAATCTTCTATTAAACAATTTTTTCCTGCTAATCTATGTTTAGGACTAGCTACAAAAAATACTTCTTCTTTCTTCTCCATCACAGTAACTATTTCTGAGGAATAAATTCTTTTATCTAGAGTATAGAGCAAATCTGCTTCATTATGTCTTAATTTATGAAATAAACTATCTGTACCAGCTGTATATAAAGTTACCTTTATCTTAGGATATAGTTGATGAAATCGTTCTAATATCTCAGGGAAAAAAGTATTAGCAATAGATTCTGCCATAGCTATTCTGAGTTCACCTGTTTCTATCGGTAAATTTTTCAATGCTTTTTTTGCATCTTCACTAGTTCTGATGATTTCATGAGCGTATTTTAAAAACGCTTGACCTGCATTGGTCAAGCGCACTGTTTTATTAATTCGTTCAAATAATAAAATATCTAATTCTTCTTCTAATTTTTGAATTTGTGCTGTAACAGTTGATTGTGAATAATTTAGTAAAATTGCCGCTTTCGAAAAACTGCATTGTTCTGCTACGTATAAAAAAGTCTTTAAATTTCTTAATTCCATGCTATATTTATTGCTCCTTATTATCTATCGAAAAAACTGAATTATATTATAGAAATTATCGTTTTTACAAATACTATGTACACAAGTTATAATTATAAATGATTTTTCTTAATAATTCTATAAAGGAGTTTTTTTATGGATAATATACATCAAAATGGAGGATTTAAAAGTAGTACAGGTTTTATCCTCGCTTGTATCGGTTCAGCTGTAGGTATGGGGACAATTTGGATGTTTCCTTATCGCTTAGGCGAATATGGTGGTGGTGCTTTTTTAATTCCTTATATTTTATTTTCTATCTTATTTGGACTTGTTGGTTTATCCGCTGAATTTGCCATTGGTCGCCGTGCTAAAACAGGTACATTAGGTGCTTATGAATATTGCTGGAGCAAAATTAAACAATCAAAATTAGGCTATTGCCTTGGCTGGATACCTCTTTTAGGCTCACTTGGTATAGCTATCGGTTATGCAATCATCATCGGTTGGGTACTCAGAGCTTTATGGTGGTCTATCACTGGTGAAATGTTATCTGGTCATCACGAAGTATTCTTACAAGAAGTTACTGGAGAATTCGGCAGTGTATTTTGGCATACTCTCGTTATTGTAATGACAGCTTTAATTTTAATGTTTGGTTCTACATCGGGAATTGAAAAAGTAAATAAAATTTTAATGCCTTTATTTTTTATTTTATTTTTAATTTTAGCTATTCGCGTATACTTTTTACCTAATTCCGGTGCAGGATATGAGTTTTTATTTACACCAAATTGGGAACAATTAGGACATATTGAAACATGGGTTATGGCGATGGGACAAGCTTTCTTCTCTCTATCAATCACAGGTTCAGGTATGATTGTCTATGGTACATACTTACCAAAAACTGAAGATATTCCTAAAGCTTCCATTCGCACAACTTTCTTTAATACAATAGCTGCTCTACTTGCTGCTTTTGCTATCATTCCTGCCGTTTTTGCTTTCAATATTGCACCAAATGCAGGTCCAACACTCATGTTTATCACACTTCCAAATATTTTTGCCCAAATGCCATTTGGCCAATTATTTGCTATATTATTCTTCGTTTCTGTAGCTTTCGCAGGTATTACAAGTCTATTAAATATGTTTGAAGCAGTAAGTGAATCATGGCAAACAAGATTTAATCTTTCTCGCAAAACAGCCGTTACACTTTGTTCTATTATTGCTTTATTTATCGGCGTATTCATTGAAGCTGAACCAAAATTCGGCCCTTGGATGGATATTGTAACTATCTATATTGTTCCATTCGGAGCTGTTCTTGGTGCATTTTCTATTTATTATATTTTAGGTTACAAAGAAATCCGCCAAGAATTAGAACTTGCTAGAAAACCTCTCGGTGCTTACTTTGGAATTACAGCTAAATATATCTATGTACCATTAACAATTATAATTTTTGTTCTCGGAATTATTTACGGTGGTATCTAAAATAAAAGAGTCAATAAGCAAAAAACTTATTGACTCTTTTTTATGGATAAAATTATTAAAATGAAGGGTAGCTACTTTATTTTTCATCAATTGCTATTTTAGCATTTGCATGAAATTCTTCTGTTATTTCTTCTTTATCTGCATAATTTTGTTTTCTTGAACCATACATGACAAAATACATAACTAGACAAATAACAGACATCACACCAGTTAACATATATAAACCTTCAAAGCCAAGCATTGGTCTTAATACACCGAGAATATAAGGGCTAACGCCAAGGCCTAAATCTAAGGCTACAAAATATGTGGAAATAGCGACACCTACACGATGATTTGGTGTTAATTTTATACAAACGGCTTGACCATTAGACATAAATGTACCATATCCTAAACCTACAAATACACCAGCTAATAATAACATCCAAGCAGTTTGTGTACCACTTAATAAGAATAAACCTATTGCTAAGCAGACAAAGCAAGGATACATAACATAATTTTCACCTTTGGCATCAAAAATAATACCAGTTATAGGACGAGATATAGTGATTACTACAGCATAGACAACAAAAAAGAAAGTACCTGCTTCTACTAAATGAATTTCTTGTGAATAAGCTGCTAAAAAGCTCAATACACTTGCATAACAAAAAGCAACCCAAAAACCTATGAAGGAAATTACAGATACTTTGCTTTCTACAAAATTATTTACAGAGATTTTGCGAAGTTTAGCTTTTTCATCTGGAGAAAGTTCAAGCTCTTTGATATTGAGGAAGAAACAACCTACTACACATAAAACAATTAAACCTACACATAATTCAATGATAGCTGTAAAAGAAGTTCGTGTCATCATGAACATGCCAATAAATGGGCCAACAGCGGCAGCTACACTTGTAGATAAACCATAATAATTTATGCCTTCACCTTTACGTGAAAGAGGTATACAGCTAGCAATAATTGTGCTTGTCGCTGTGGAAACTACACCATAAGCAAAACCATTTGCTAAACGAATAATATACATTATCATTAAATTTGGTATGTAAAAATAAAAAATAGTAGTTATCAAATATAAAGCCATACCAGTATATAGCATTTTCTTTCTACCAAATAATTCAATTTGCTGTCCTGCCAATAATCTAGCAATCAAAGTACCGACAATATAGATACCAGAAGCAAGACCTGCTTCAGCTAGACTAGCATTTAAATCATTTTTAGCAATGACAGCAATTATTACCATCAATAAATAATAAATCAAATAAACTAAAAAATTAATACCAGTGTCCAAAAGAAAATCCTTTGTCCACAAACGTTCTTTAGAAGAACTACTCATGCTCT
>OLNV01002193.1_pt1 | contig 11366 bp, 6 predicted proteins | sample 1672891 | NCBI WGS metagenome assembly OLNV01 (sample SAMEA3136734, study PRJEB25190) | human gut metagenome | biome: human gut; feature: human-associated habitat; material: faeces | place: Austria | collected 2013 | reverse complement strand
GCTGAAGCTAGACCTACTGACCGTGAAGCTGTCGATACTAGTCTTCGGACTGTCTTAACTAATGCTAGTCAGCCTGGTGTAGATGGTCCAGTGACTGCTGATGGTTCTCTTGATATCCCATCAAACGGTACTTTCTATTTCCGTCGCACAACTGAAATTCGTACAGCGCCTATCATGGATATCAAACCTACTTTTGTCTTTAGTGCAGGCGACCATGTTATCTATGACAAGGTCTTGAAGAGGGATAGCCACCAATGGATTTCTTACATTGGTTACGACTCTGAACGCTACTACGCTGATATCGCAACTTTGAAGGCTGAAAGCACTAGTAGCACCACTGAAGTGACTAGAGATGAAACCATCCCTGAACGTGGTACTTATTATTTCACTAAACCTGCAGATGTGAAGAACCAACCTAGTTTGATTGCCGAGACTGAGTTCAATTTTGATCCTGGTATGTCAGTCAACTACGATAGATCTTTGCTTGTGGACAACCACCGTTGGATTTCTTATACTTCGTACAGTGGTACTCGTCGTTATGTCGATCTAGGTGCTGTTGCAGAGGCTGTAGCTAAACCAAGAGGTGACATTTCTATTGAAAGCCATGATAATGGTGACTTTAGCGTGGTTATCAGTAATGTATCAGATCAAAACGGTATCCTCGGGGTATCTGTTCCAATCTGGTCTGAAAAGAATGGCCAAGATGATATTATCTGGTATAATGCGACTCGTCTTAGCAATGGTAACTACAAGGTTAACGTCAGTCTAAGTGACCACAAGAATGAACGTGGTCTCTACAATGTTCATCTTTACTATGTTGAAACTAATGGTAAATTAGTTGGTGTGGGCGGCACAACATACACAGTTCCTTCCAAGGTTGAAGAAACTCATACAACAACTAGTTATAGCCTTCCTGACTCAGGAACTTATACTTTCAAAGAACGCTCTAGCATTAAGGCGGAACCTCGTGTAGCAAGTCCAGAGTTGGCCTACTATGATGCTGGTATGTCAGTTAACTACGACAAGATTGTCAGTGGTGATGGTTATCAATGGCTTTCTTACCTCAGCTACAGTGGCAACCGCCGTTATGTAGCTGTGGCTAAACTTGCTCAACAAGAAAGCAAACCAAGTGGTACTATCAATATTGAAAATCTCTCTAACCTCGGTTTCGACGTTCATATTACTAATGTTTCTAGTGGGGACAAAGCTATTCAAGGTGTAAGTGTTCCGGTTTGGACAGCTAAGAACGGCCAAGATGATCTTGTATGGTACCAAGCTGACAGACAAAGTGATGGTAGCTACAAGGTTCGCATCAATGTTAGTGACCATAAGGCTGAAGCAGGCGAATACATTGTCCATCTCTACTATGTTCAAGATGGTAAGATGGTAGGCATTGGAGGCACTAGCACAACTGTTCCAGTACAAAGTGCAACCCGCCATAACCTTCCAGCTTCAGGTTCATATACCTTTACCGCTCGAACTGGCATTAAGACTCAACCTTTGGTAGCTAACCCAGATGTTAGCTACTACGATGCTGGTATGTCAGTCAACTATGACAAGGTTGTCAATAATGACGGCTATACATGGCTTTCTTATCTCAGCTATTCAGGACATCGTTTCTATGTGGCTATCGCACCAACGAGTGTGACTAAACCCGTAGAACAACCAGTCCAACCAAACACATCTTCATCTGGTACCTATACTTTTAAAGAACGTTCTAGTATTAAAGCAGAACCAAGTATGGCAAGTCCAGAGTTGGCCTACTATGATGCTGGTATGTCTGTTAACTATGACAAATTGGTGACTGCAGATGGTCATACATGGCTCTCTTATGTCAGCTATGGGGGCAATCGCCGTTACATTGCTATTGATGGTAAGGTAACAGCAGTTGCTCAACCAGCAAGCCCAAGCCTAGCGGCAACTGGCACCTATACCTTTACAAAACCTAGCTCTATTAAGGCTCAACCAAGTGTTGCTAGCCCAGAGTTAGCCTACTATGATAAAGGCATGTCCGTTCGCTATGACAAGGTCCTAACAGCTGATGGTCACACCTGGTTGTCTTATGTAACTTATAGTGGTGCGAGACGCTATGTGGACATTTCTTAAGATTCGTAACATCACTCTCTTTTGAGGGTGGTGTTTGCACTTTAGCAATTGAATCAATATACTATTGAATATATTTTGAAAATATTTGCCGTAAATTAGAGAAAGTTGTAGAATCAAGATGAAAGTATAGGATTCGTTCTATAAGTAGCTAATTCATCTATGACTTCAATGAAAAATTTAGTTGTTTTTGTGTTATAATAATCGAGTAAATTATCAGAAAAGGAACATCACTCATGAAAATTACAAGTAAAATTATTGGTTTAGTATTAGCTCTTATCGTAGTTATCCTTGCTGTCTTTTTGGTGACTAAATTCAACAGCCATGAATCAGCTCGTGTTAGCACAAGTAGCAGTCCAGTCAAAACGGTTAAGAAGTCATCTTCAAGCTCAAGTAAATCTACTAAGAGCGATAAGAAAAATTCAAACCCGCATGTAAAAAATGAAGACACAGAAGATGCAACCATTGCGGTTAGTGGGTCTTCTGTTGCCAAAGACTCTGCAACTAAAGACACTGATGAAACAGTCTTATCTTCAGGAGGAGTTTCTGAGACTACAAAAGAAAAAACAGGAGAAGAAACACAGGCTTCTTCATCGATTAATGGGAAGCAACTAAGTTCAGGTGACTTTAGTTCAATCGCTGGTACTTGGACCAACTCTCGAGGAGAATTTGTCACAATTTCACCAGATGGTACAGTACAAAATGGGCGTGGTTATACTTATCATCTCTATTCTGGACGTTTAAATAATGGAAATTTTTCAGGAACAATTGCTTCTGATGGTGATAGCGCAGCTTTTTGGGCTATTCCTGGAACTGGTAATGGTGATTTAGACCATCTTGTTATTGGTCAAAGTGATGATGCAGAAAATTATCCATTTTATCGTAATTGACATGAAAAAAGATTGCTATTTATTTAGTAATCTTTTTACTTTTGCTTTTATTGGAAAAACAACGAAAATGTAAGTATATGTTGGTCATTTTTTCGATTATGACGAAAATCGGATCGTTTATGATTTAAGTGGGAACAAGTCAAAAAATTTGGTATACTAGTGGACAAGCGAGAAATATTTAGTAACATTTTGTAAAATACTTGTAACATTTGTCGCTTAGTGTTACAATCAATCTGTAACATCAATTCGATAAAGAGGATAATTGATATGAAACGAGAAAAATTTTTACACGAACAACAACGTTTTTCCATTCGTAAATATTCATTTGGGGCTGCGTCAGTTCTTTTAGGAGCTAGTTTGGTCTTTGCGGGCCAAGCTTTGGCTGACGAACACCACGAAGTAGCAACAACCTCAGATGCCACTTTGCGTGCGACTTCAGATAGTGATGCTGTGATAGCAGCTGATATTTTCAGTGGTGTAGCAACAGATGGGGTAGTGTCAAGTGAGAAAGTTAGCCAAGTCTCAACAATTAGCCAAACCACTAGTGAAACTGCTACTAGCGAGGCTACAAGTGAAGTGAGTGCTGGTATCTCACAGGCAGCAGATAAAACATCTGAATCAACAGTTGCCAGCTTAGAAGCAGCAAGTGGTACAAATACTTCATCTGAAACAGCCACTAACTTTGATGTATCTGCCTTAATGAGAGCAGCTGTCAATACTAGTTTGGTGAGCCAACCGGATACAACTACAGCAAGCGATCTTCCAAGCCAAGGAACTTATGTCTACAAGGAACGTACAGAGATCAAGAATCAACCCAAGGTGTCTGCCAAGGCTGAATTTTATGTAAATCCAGGGGATAGCGTCTTTTACGATCAAGTTGTGACAGCTGATGGCTACCAATGGATTAGCTACAAATCATACTCTGGTGTGCGTCGTTATGCGCCAGTGAAACCAGTGGCAGCTGGTAGTGGTAACGGTAATAGTGGTAATGGGGATGGTAAACCTTCTAATGGCGCTCAAGCTACAACAGGTGCTCTGGATATCCCAGCGACAGGAACTTTCTACTTTACACGTAACACAGATATTAAGAAAGAACCAAAAGCAGACCTCAAACCCACTTTTGTTTTCGGCAAGGGTGACCATGTCATCTATGATAAAGTTTTGACAGCTGATAATCACCAATGGATTTCTTACCTTGGTTATGACTATGTTCGCTACTATGCAGATATTGCGACTTTGACACCTGCCAAAGCTGAAACACCAAGTGTTAAACCAACAGAGACTAATCAAGCAAAACCAGAAACTACAGGTGCTGAAAAGCTCCCAGCAAGTGGTACTTATAATGTGACACGTAGCTTGAATGTTAAAAATGAACCTAAGGCTTCTGCAGAAACGCTTTATACCTTGGAAAAAGGCTACAAAGTGAACTATGACAAGGTCTTGACTGCGGATAACCACCAATGGATTTCTTACATTAGTTATAGTGGTACACGTCGTTATGTGGATATTGCGACCTTGAAAACTACTGAGTCTAAGCCACAAGAAAACCGTGTTTCTGGTAACCTTACTATCAACAATCAAACGTCTAATGGCTTTGATGTAGTCGTAACCAATGTTTCAGGTGGTGGCAAGGAAGTTCAAGAAGTGCGTGTTCCAATCTGGTCAGATAAGAATGGCCAAGATGACCTTACATGGTACCATGCTGACAAACAATCAGACGGAAGTTACAAGGTTCATGTAGACACAGCTAGCCATAAGGGCGATGCTGGTACTTATTCTGTACATCTTTACTATATGTTAAATGGTAAGAGAACCTATATCACAGAAACTAAAGCTACAGTGCCTCAATCTACTGAATCCCAAGTGACAGGGAAATTGACCATCAACAACCAAACGTCTAATGGCTTTGATGTAGTCGTAACCAATGTTTCAGGTGGTGGCAAGATAGTTCAAGAAGTGCGTGTTCCAATTTGGTCAGATAAGAATGGTCAAGACGATCTTACATGGTACCATGCCGACGAACAATCAGATGGAAGCTACAAGGTTCATGTAGACACAGCTAGTCATAAGTGCGATGCTGGTGCCTATTCTGTGCATCTTTACTATATGTTAAATGGTAAGAGAACTTATATTACAGAAACTAAAGCCACAGTCCCTCAAGTCACTGAAACTAAAGTTACAGGAAAATTGACAAATAACGGTTCTTACTATAGTGTTCATGGTAAATACGATGATATTATCATTGTCAATAAGAAACATGGTCTTTCTAAGGACTATAACCCAGGTGAAAATCCTACAGCTAAGGCAGCCTTTGTTCGCCTTCGTGACGATATGATTAACCAAGGTTTGAATGTTGGACGTTCATACAGTGGTTTCCGTTCTTATAACTATCAAAAGACTCTTTACGACAACTATGTTAGCCGTGATGGTCAGGCAGCTGCAGACCGTTACTCAGCTCGTCCTGGATATAGCGAACACCAAACTGGATTAGTCTTTGATTTGACCGATAAATCTGGTAATTTGCTTGAAGATTCACGTGCTAGCCAATGGCTTAAAGACAATGCACATAACTATGGCTTTATCGTTCGTTTCCAAGCAGGTAAAGAAGCTTCAACTGGCTACATGCCAGAAGCATGGCACATCCGCTATGTGGGTAAAGAAGCTAAAGATATTCACGATTCAGGCTTGAGTTTGGAAGAATACTTCGGTATCCAAGGTGGTGATTATGCTACTAGCAGCGAACCTGCTGAAAGCAAACCAGCCACTACAGGTGCCATCAATCTTCCAGCGACAGGAACTTATAGCTTTACAGGTCGTGCGTCAATCAAGGCGGAAGCCAAGGTTTCAAGCCCAGAATTGGCCTACTATGACAAAGGTATGAGTGTCAACTACGATAAGGTTCTGACAGCTGATGGCCGTCAATGGATTTCATACGTAGCAGCAAGTGGTGCTCGTCGTTATGTTGACATTGCCACAGCTAAACCAGAAGTCAAACCAGTTGCTAAACCAAGTCTCCCAGAGTCAGGTCGTTATACTTTCACAGGTCGTGCGTCAATCAAGGCAGAAGCCAAGGTTGCAAGTCCAGAGTTGACCTACTATGACAAGGGTATGAGTGTCAACTACGATAAGGTTCTGACAGCCGATGGCCGTCAATGGCTTTCATACGTGACAGCAAGTGGTGCTCGTCGTTACGTTGACATTGCTTAATGAAGTAATGAATCAGGTTGGACAATGTGTCCAGCCTTTTTTGATAGGCTTTCTTTATCATGAGATTGGATTTTTCAATTTTTGTGACGTCTTTTGGAGTGCTATAATGGTTAATATAGAATCGAGGTTACTATGAAAATCGCATTGGTACAGATGGATGTTGCACACGGGCAGCCTGTGGAAAATAAAAAGCATGTGAAAAAAATGTTGGAAAGGGCGCTTGATGACAATCCTGATGTCATTGTACTTCCTGAAATGTGGAATACAGGCTATGCTTTAGATGAACTGGATGGGCTTGCAGATAAGGATGGTTTGGACTCTCAAGAACTCTTGTCTCATTTTGCTAGGAAACATGCTGTGGCTATTATCGGAGGGTCTGTTGCTATTGAGAAGGACGGCAAATTCTACAACACGACCTATGTCTACAATAAGTCTGGGGACTTAATCAATACCTATAGCAAGGTCCATCTCTTTGGCCTTATGGCAGAGGACCAGTACATGTCTGCTGGGTCGGGTGAGTCTGTTTTTGAGCTTGATGGTGTGACAGCTGCTAGTGTCATTTGTTATGATATTCGTTTTCCTGAATGGGTGCGAACACAGATGGCACAAGGAGCCAAGGTACTTTTTGTGGTAGCGCAGTGGCCAGAACCTCGTGTGCAGCAATGGGAGATTTTGTTAAAGGCGCGTGCGGTTGAAAATCAAGCTTTTGTAGTTGCTGTTAATCGTGTCGGAACAGGACCAGACGATGTCTTTTCAGGACATTCTATGGTTATAGATCCACTTGGAAATGTGGTCTTACAATCCAAGGAGCATGAGGAAGGCATTTTTACGGCCGATATTAATCTTGAAGAGGTAGATAAGGTTCGAGGTCAGATTCCTGTTTTTGAGGATCGTCGCACGGACTTGTATCATTAAGGAGCGTTTATGTTATTTGAAGAATCGGATTTATTGAAGGCATTGCCAGAACAGTTTTTTGCAGGTTTGGTTGCTAAAGTTAATGCTAAGGTAGCGGAAGGCGCAGATGTTATCAATCTCGGTCAGGGCAATCCCGACCAACCGACCTATGACCATATTGTTGAGTCGCTGTGTCTTTCAGCGAAAAATCCTGCTAGCCATAAGTATTCACAGTTTCGAGGCAATCGTCCCTTTAAAGAAGCAGCTGCTAGTTTTTACGAAAAACATTATGGGGTCAATTTGGATGCAGAGCGTGAGATTTGTGTCATGGGTGGAGCTAAAATTGGACTAGTGGAATTGCCTCTAGCTTTGATGAATCCTGGTGACCTCCTGCTCTTGCCTGACCCAGGTTATCCAGATTATTTATCAGGAGTGAGCCTAGGACGTGTAGCCTATGAGACCTTTCTTTTGACGGCTAAAAATGATTTCTTACCAGATCTAGATGCCATTCCTGAGGAGACAGCTCGCCGGGCTAAGTTTATCTATATCAATTATCCGAATAATCCTACGGGGGCTGTGGCGACTAAGGCTTTTTATGAAAAGTTAGTTGCTTGGGCTAAGACCTACGAAGTAGGAGTGGTGAGTGATTTAGCCTATGGAGCTTTGGGTTATAGGGGATATGAGAATCCTAGCTTTTTATCAACGCCTGGTGCTAAAGATGTGGGGATTGAGTTCTATACTTTCTCGAAAACTTTTAATATGGCTGGTTGGCGTTTAGCCTTTGCAGCTGGAAATGCTCGGATGATTGAAGCCTTGAATCTGATTCAAGACCATCTTTTTGTGGGAATTTTTCCCGCTTTGCAGGAGGCTGGGATTGCAGCCCTCTTAGATCCTAAATCTGAGGAGGCAGTGGCCCAACTAAATGCGGTTTATGATAGCCGTCGAGATGCTTTTACGCAATCAGCTGCTAAGATTGGCTGGCAGGCCTTTCCATCTAAAGGTTCCTTCTATGCTTGGATGCCTGTACCTGAGGGCTATACCAGTGAGAGTTTTGCAGATCTTTTGCTTGAGAAGGCCCATGTTGCTGTTGCACCAGGTAAAGGATTTGGTCCTGCGGGTGATGCTTATGTTCGTATTGGGCTTTTGGTAGAGCCAGAGCGTCTGGTCGAAGCGGTTGATCGTATTGCCAACTTGCATTTATTTAATAACTAGATAGTGATCATGAAAACAAGTAGTTGAAAAAGACTGCTTGTTTTTTATATTAATTACATTTTTCTTGACAAATGAATAAAAATGCAATAAACTGATTACATATTTATTCAAAAGGAGTACATAAATGAAAATTTCAATCGTTGGTATCACTGGTTATAGTGGTTTAGAGTTAGTTAAAATTTTGAATAATCATAAAAAAGTGGAACTTGTTTCTATTCACGCAACCAAAGAAGTGGGCCGACGATTGTCTGATGTGTATCCCTGTCTGACAGGTGTTTGTGACTTAGACATTGAAGCTTATGATGCGGAAAAGATTATGAAAAATGCGGATTTGGTTTTCTTTGCCACACCTTCAGGAGTTGCTAGTTCGCTAGCAGAGAAATTTGTTCTGGCTGATTTTCCAATTATTGATTTGTCTGGCGATCATCGCTTGCCAGCAGGTGTTTATCAAGAATGGTATAAAAAATCACCTGCTAAGCAGAGTGTTTTGAATAAATTTACATACGCATTATCAGAATATACAGATGTGAAGGATAAGAAATTTATTGCCAATCCTGGATGCTATGCAACAGCGACGGAGTTGGCCTTGCTTCCTTTGGTTGCTTCTGATCTGATTGAGACGGATAGTGTCATTGTGGATGCCAAGTCTGGTTTAACTGGTGCGGGTAAGGCTTTGAGTGAGTCTAGTCATTTTGTCAATGTTCACGATAATTACGTGACTTATAAACTCAATCATCATCAGCATATTCCTGAAATTGTTCAAACCTTGCGGACCTTTGATCCGGAAATGCCTGAGATTCAGTTCTCAACGTCGCTTTTACCAGTTAATCGCGGAATCATGGCTACGGTTTATTGTAAGTTGAAGAAGGACGTAGATATCTCTGATGTGGCTTCAGCATTTAAAAAGGCTTATAGCGATAAACCCTTTGTACGTGTTCAAGACAGCTTGCCAGAACTGCACAACGTTATCGGATCGAATTTTACAGATATTGGCTTTGCCTATAATGAAAAAACCAATGTTCTGACAGTTATTTCAGTTATTGATAATCTGCTTAAAGGAGCAGCTGGACAGGCAGTGCAAAATCTCAACCTCATGCAGGGGTGGGATGAGACGGAAGGTTTGCTTATGACACCGTCATACTTGTAGATGTAAGCATAGAGTTAGGAGAAAAAATATGAAAGTCATAGATGGAACAATTGCTAGCCCGCTAGGATTCTCAGCAGATGGGCTACATGCAGGATTTAAAAAGAGAAAAATGGATTTTGGTTGGATTGTCTCTGAAAAACCAGCCAGTGTTGCAGGTGTTTACACAACCAATAAGGTTATTGCAGCTCCTCTAATTGTGACCAAGACCTCAGTTAAAAAGGCTGGAAAAATGAAGGCTATCGTTGTTAACTCAGGTGTAGCCAATTCTTGTACAGGGACTCAAGGTTTGGAGGATGCTTACACTATGCAGGAGTGGACCGCTGAAAAGCTAGGTGTTGAACCAGATTTGGTTGGTGTAGCTTCTACAGGGATTATCGGAGAGTTGCTCCCATTGGATACCTTGAAAAATGGTCTTTCCAAGTTGGTGGTTAATGGTAATGCTGATGATTTTGCCAAAGCGATTTTGACGACAGATACAGCGACTAAGACCATTGCTGTGACGGAGACCTTTGGACGTGATGTGGTTACTATGGCTGGTGTCGCTAAGGGCTCAGGCATGATTCACCCTAATATGGCGACCATGCTTGGGTTTATCACTTGTGACGCTAATATTTCTAGTGACACTCTTCAATTGGCCTTGAGCCAAAATGTTGAAAAGACCTTTAATCAGATTACGGTTGATGGGGATACTTCGACCAATGATATGGTTCTTGTCATGTCCAATGGTTGCGCGCTCAATGATGAGATTCTGCCAGATACACCAGAGTTCGATAAATTTTCGAAAATGCTTAATTTCGTGATGCAAGAACTGGCTAAGAAGATTGCCAAGGATGGTGAAGGCGCCAATAAGCTCATCCAGGTTGATGTGGTCAATGCTCCTAATGCCCTTGATGCCCGTATGATGGCAAAATCTGTAGTCGGTTCAAGTCTGGTCAAAACAGCCATCTTTGGTGAAGATCCTAACTGGGGGCGTATTTTAGCTGCTGTTGGCTATGCCGGTGTGGATGTGCCTGTGGACAATGTTGATATCATGCTTGGCGGTCTGCCAGTCATGCTAGCCTCTAGTCCTGTGACCTTTGATGATGAAGAAATGAAAGACATCATGCACGGGGATGAAGTGACCATAACAGTAGACCTTCATTCGGGTCAAGAAAAAGGGACGGCATGGGGTTGTGACCTCTCTTACGATTACGTTAAAATTAACGCTCTCTACCACACCTAGACTATTTATGACAAAGGAGTTAACTAATGACTACCGAATATATTGTAATTAAGATTGGTGGAGTAGCCAGTAAACAGCTAACTCCTGATATACTGGCTAAACTGTCAGAATGGCAGCAGGCTGGTCAAAAAATAATCATCGTCCATGGGGGTGGCTTTGCTATCAATCAACTCATGGAGGAACATGACATCACAATTCACAAGGTCAATAGTCTACGTGTGACGAGTCAGTCAGATATGGTCTTAATTAAAGAAGCCTTGGTTGACATAGTTGGGAAAAACTTGGCGGGTCAGTTGACACAAGCGGGTTTTCCAATCTATCAGGTTGTAGATGAGCTGCCAGATCTTGTTCATGCTGATTTTTTAGATCAAGAGATCTATGGTTACGTGGGAGAGGTCAAGTCTATTACTAATCAGACCCTAGTGGCACTTCTATCTCAAGGCAAGATACCATTGATTCCTAGCTTAGGTTACAGTGAGCAGGGTGATTTGCTGAATATCAACGCCGATTACCTTGCAAGAGCGGTGGCTATTAGTCTAGGAGCCAAAAAGCTTATTCTCATGACAGATGTCAAGGGTGTTTTAGAGAATGGGCAGGTTTTGAATCATTTGAATATTGTAGATGTTCAGAAAAAAGTAGATTCAGGTGTGATTACTGGAGGCATGATTCCTAAAATTCAAAGCGCTGTTCA
>OLNV01002180.1_pt1 | contig 11435 bp, 9 predicted proteins | sample 1672891 | NCBI WGS metagenome assembly OLNV01 (sample SAMEA3136734, study PRJEB25190) | human gut metagenome | biome: human gut; feature: human-associated habitat; material: faeces | place: Austria | collected 2013 | reverse complement strand
TATTCAAATATTGTGACTCGGCAACGGCATATGAAGATGGCCACTTAGCTGAGGCAATTTGATTAAAAACCGCCTTTTTCAACTTTGCATAACGTTGCTCAGGCAAATTCTTGCTACTGGAAGAATCTGACGCCTTACTTCCAACCTGATTGCTGCTACTGAGACTAGCACTTTTCTTTGAGCCATTAACCCCGTTGCTTTCGCGATTCGCCGACGCTTTAGTGGACTTGTTTGTCTGACTAACATTACTTGATGCTTTTGCATGGTTATTCTGACCAGTCTGACCGCACCCCGCAACGGTCAAAAGTAACGCCAAAGGCACTATCACAAGTAGCTTCTTCATTTCCCGCGCCTCCCTTTTTATATAACTTAATTATATCCCCGAATTCAAAATAATTCATTGCCGTCACTCATTTAATTAACCTGAATTGATATATAATCCTTGTCGAAATTAATGGTGACTAGGTACCACTACTCGGAATTTGCATTGAGAAAAAACAAAAAACGGATATTGGAGGTGGTTTTTCCATTCCAATATCCGTCACCTGTTTGATTGACGCTAAATTACAAACGTTGCCAATTTCCTGCATTAGGACAGATGTGTGATGTCTTGTTGAACGACTAGATCATGAAGCTTCTGCCGTTCTGGTTCAGTATCCTCTTCAAGTCCTTGCGAAGAAACTTTGTCGAAAAGAATCTTAATGGTTTGCAACAGAATACGCGCGTCCAGAAAAATACTATAAGTTTTGATATATAACAAGTCAAACTTTAGCTTACTATGATAATCGGAAGCATATTTACCATAAACCTGCGCATAACCTGTGATCCCAGCACGAACGTTGTGCCGTAAATAGTAATGCGGCTCTTGCTGATTAAACTGATCAACGAAATATGGACGTTCCGGACGTGGCCCGACAATGGACATATCACCTTTTAAAACGTTAAAGATCTGTGGCAACTCATCCAGTCGGAACTTGCGCAAATATTTACCCACTGGCGTAATCCGCGAATCATGAGCCTTGGCAAGGACTGGTCCTGACTTTGCTTCCGCCGTAGCTGACATGGTTCGAAACTTTAAGATTTTAAATTCTTTTTGGTTTAAGGTGATGCGCGTCTGCTTATAGATAATCGGGCCTGGTGATGATAATTTAACCAAGATCGCCGTTACAAGCATAAACGGGGAAGCAACCACCAACATCAAAAGTCCGACAACAATGTCGAAGATACGTTTCAGAATCGCGCTTTCAGGCTTAATTCTGAATTGAGTTATTCCCATGACACTTTCATCTTCAAAGTTCATTAAGTTTGGTCGCAGCATCATTAAGTTATCAAAGGTTGACGGCAATAGAATTGTCTTCTCTTTTTTAATAATAATATCAATGATCTCACGGCGTTGTTCGTCCGGTAAGCTCTTGGTGAGATAAAAGATATCCACTTTGTCAATGATCTTCTTAGCATTCTCAACAAAATGGTCTGAAACGACGTAGGTAACCTTGTGCTTATTATTCTTTGCTGAATGGAAGTTCTCTAAAACAGCAGGTAATTCATGTTCATAAGACAACACTGCTACTTTGTAATTACTTGTAAAGTGAATATACATGTAGTAGATGAACACTCGCCAAATGCCCAAAATCAAAATGCTGAGCAGGAAAGAATAAGCTAAGACTAGTCTTGGGAAAGCGAAGAAACGCCCCATAAACGTAATCATAGTTAGTCCCAATATCGTGATTGTCTGGGCAAGGACCGTGTTAAAAATAATGTCACTGATTCGCCGATTATAATAAACATAAACGCCTAAGAAGAAATTTACCAGTAGAAAAAGCAGCGAGATATAGACTGCCGATCCTTCATACATTTTAAAGTTCCACTCAGGAATATCAGATCCAAACCGCCAGTAAAAGGCGAGTAATATACTTAAATTAAAAAGACCGACGTCGCCGATCATTGTTAACAGCCGTTTGAAGCCATTCCATTCGGCACTCTGTTTCATACAGCAACCCTCTCAATAAATATCTTTGGTCAAAAACAAGCTCACTCATTATAGCATACGTACAGAAAATGTCCGCCATGTCGGTCATTTATCGTGGAAACACCCAACAACGGCCTCTCAGCGTTGATAAGGTATCCCATCACGCTCAGCACTTTTTATACCTCGTCGCGCAGAAATGTCAGCCCATAAATATGGGAAAACGGTTTTAAATGCATGTTTCAAACGCCCACGCATGCCCAAATTAGCACTACCCCATGAATTATCAAAAAGATGCTCCATATAGTTTGCATTTGAGTTACGACTGGCATATGTAAAGTAATCGCGCGGATAAACCGTAATTTTCGGCGCCAATTCCTGACGCTGACCGTTCATCCGAAAATCGGGGTATAAACGCATCAGGATTTTCGTGACAACAGGATTACTGGTCATTTTCTGCATGTCATCTTGTAAATCCGGAAACTTCCGACCTGCGTATACATCTAAAATCTCAGCTAACAGCGGTGTTTTGGACTCTGCACCTATAAAAGACGTTAGGATACTATTATCATACTGAAATCCCCATACCATTTTTTGATTCAAAAACGGCGCAAGGTCCTTCTTGACAATCATATCGGTATCCAAATAAAAACCGCCGTATTGGTACAAAACTGCGTACCGCAATTCATCGGCCGCATAACCCAGTTTGCCCGCCTGATACATTTTTTCCGAAAATGCATACTTGCTTAAGTCAAAATTCTTATCGTTCCAAAACTTAAACTCCCAATCAGGAAGTTGTGTTCGCCACTCGTTAACGCGCGCTTCAATAAATGGCGGTGGCGTCGTTCCAAACCAAGCATAATGGATAATTTTAGGAATCATAACGCTTCTCCTTTTCTGATTGTTATCGTTTATCGGTGAGGCCCATTAACGAGTAATGGAGAAAGTAATAGAAGCTTTTAAATAAACCCAAGTGCTCGTGGCGACGATAGATTGTCCAAGTCCATTGGGCAGCCTGAATTTTATTTGCGCTCAATGAAGTCTGATGCTTCCGATATTTAGCGAGAATTTGCTCGGATGCAAGATAAGCAACCGTGCCATTGCGGGCAATCGATAGCCAACAAGCATAATCTTCATGATTAATCTCGGGAAACGGATACTTTTGAGCAATTTTACGTGATAGCATCACTGTCAACAATCCAATTCGATTTCCCTTCAGCATTTCATGATAGTCCAATTTTGTTTCTGAGATTTTGCGCTCACCAATTTTTGTACCATGATCGTCCACAACTTCATAGGAACAATAGGAAAAATCAACCTGATGCTGCTGCATAAACGTTAATTGAATCTTCAACTTATCTGGTAGCCATATGTCATCACTATCTAAAAAGGCAACATACTCGCCTCTAGAATGCTGAACCCCGACATTGCGTGCATTCGCCACACCTTGGTTCTCGTCTAGTTTAATATAGGTAATGCGGCTATCTGTAGCGGACAATTTTTCCACCACTTCAAAAGTGTGATCCGACGAAGCATCATCTACAATTAAAAGTTCCAAATCCTTAAAGCTTTGTTCCAATACCGACTGAACGGTATTAGGAAGGTACGTCGCAGCATTATAAGCTGGCATGACAACGGAAACAACAGGTGTATTACCCAAAGCATCTCTCTCCTACAAAAATAGATTGCGCTAACACGACAAAAATAACCAGCCAGTATCTCACCGCCTGGCCGATCATTGTTTACTGAACCGACGCCACATACTTGTGGCGTGTGGGTCATGAAGTCAAACTGATCCAGCTTGTCCGTTTGTGCATATGAATCGCGAATGTCACCAAGACGCGGGGCTTTATGGGTGGCATGTAACGTTTTGCCAGTGAGTTTTTCAAGCTCTTTGGCGACCTGATTTAAGGTGGTTTGTTTGCCGTTAGCAACGTTGAAAACATCATCCCGAGCGCTTGGGGTCTCTAACAAGCCGCGAATCGCATGCACGACATCACCAACATAGATGAAATCGCGGGTCTGTTCGCCATCGCCGAAGAAAGTGAATGGTTTGTCTTCTTGCAACGCCGCCATCATGATCGACAGTACCCCACTATAGGGCGACTTAGGGTTTTGCTTCGGCCCGTATACGTTGAAAAAGCGCGTGCAAACCATTGGCATGTCATAAAGCCGGCCATAATTCAAAACCGCGCGTTCCGTGGCAAATTTGTCAACTGCATATTGAGTTAGCGGTTTAACGGCCATGTCTTCTTTCTTAGGTAGCTCAGGAGAATCACCATAAACTGCAGCGGAACTTGCAAAGAATAACTTTTTATAAGGTATTTTCTGGGTGCGCAAGGTTTCAATGATGTTCAGGTTCGCTTCCTGATTAACCTGATGTGTCGCGTACGGCCGTTCAACCGAATCAGCAACACTGGCAATGGCAGCCAACAAAACAATGTAATCAAATCGGCCTTCCATCAAAAGCTGGGACATGAAGGCATGATCCGTGATGCTATGTTCATAAAAGGTAATCCGGCTAGAATCGGGAATATTGGTTCGCAAGCCCATTGATAAATCATCGACAATGGTTATCGTATTGTCAGGATCCGTCAACAAAAGCTCCGTCAAATTGGAACCGATAAACCCGGCGCCACCGGTCACTAAGTAGCTGCTCAAGATAATTTCCTCCGTCTTGCTTGTTTTATTTCTCTCTCATGGTATCACAGCAGCGACCAGACCACCGCAGCTAATCGCAAATGTTAGGAAAATGATAAGAACCGGTCAACGCCTTAACTGTTACCCCTTTGCAACAGCCTGACCGATCATTTGCTTGAACGGGGGCTTCCCAGCTGTCATCGGCGGTTTGTGGTCAAAAAGTAACAGCAACCCAAATCGATCCAAGACTTTGCCAAGTGTGGTGAGGCAACGTACCCAGTTACGAAAAGGAACGATCGTTGCCTATATTTAAAATTGAGGTGACACCGTGTCACCGCCTGTACGCTTTTGCCAGATGATTTTGCAAAATAACTAAAGCAAATCGGTCCTGACCAGACAAAGTTCGTCTGCCGAGGACCGATTTTAATGGCTATTAAAGCACTGATATCGAGAATCATTCAATTCGACTGTACCAACCGCCGATCCAACCACCGACTTGCCAAAGATAACGCGTAATTCACAACAAAATACATCACGGCCAATGCCACAAACATTGGAATCATGTAGTTAATATTTTGACCATAAATGATTTGCGCGTGATACGTCGCTTCTGGCAGTAAAATGATCGTTGCCAGTGATGTGTCTTTGACGAGCGAAATAAACTGGCTGACAATCGGTGGGATCATTTTCTTCAATGCTTGCGGCATGATAATGTACCGCATCGCCTGATAGAAGGTCAGACCGTTACTGCGCGCCGCTTCCATCTGTCCGGGATCGACGGCTTGGATGCCGCCTTTAACAAACGCCGCCGTGTACGCCCCTTCGTTTAGGGTCAAGGTTACAATCCCGGCGATGAATGCCGGTACTTTTGATCCGATGAGACTTGGCACCCCGGTATAAATGAAGAGTGCCAGAACCATCAACGGCAGTCCGCGGAAAATATAAATAAATGTCGTCGCCACCCCGCGAGCAAACCGATTCGGTAAAACACCTAACAACCCAACCAAGATCCCAACGGCAGTCGCAAAGAAAATAGCCACAATGGTCACGACCATAGTTTCCCGCAGCCCGTTCATCAAGGTGCCCCAGTTTTCCCGCAATAAACCTAGAAAACTCCGATCAGTGTCTTGGGTCTTGGCGCTTGTCTGCTTTTGCGCTGCTTGTGTACCATTGCCAAGATACTTGGCAACAATCTTGGCATAAGTACCATCAGCCTTGACCTTTTTCAAGCCGGCGTTAAACTTTTGATCAAGTTCGTCACTGCGCCCTTTTTGAGTGGCAAAGCCGTAATAGCTGGCCTTACTTTCAGGTCCGGCAAGTTTGAGCTTCAAACCAGTCGCAATGGCATATTGCAACACCGGCTTATCATCAAAACAGGCCACTGAATTGCCGGTGATGACGTCTTGATACATATTATTGGAATCATCAAATGTCACTGTGCTGAAGCCATATTTAGACTTCAAGCTCATCGCAAAGTCCGCGGCTGCGGTACCAGTCTTCAAAGCAACGCGTTTACCGCGCAAATCTTTAAGCTGGTTAACCCCACTGTTTTTCGCGACTGCCATTGCGACGGCCGTTTTATAATATGGATCACTCATCGCAAACTTCTGCTTACGTTCCGGCGTGATCTGCATGCCGGCAATCACCCCGTCAATCTGATGGGCTTCTAATGCCTGCACCGCTGCGTTGAATCCTAATGGCTTAATGTCGACACGAAATCCTTCCGCTTTGGCAATTGCCTGCATGAGATCAATATCGATCCCGACATACTGATTATGTTTATCGGCAAACTCAAACGGGGCATAAGTGACATCCGTTCCAATCACATATGTTTTCTTCGCCGCGTGCGTTGATACCGGCATCGCCATACTCAGTGTCAGTATCAACGCAGCCACCCCAGCTACGCACCACTTCCAAACCCGTTTCATGAAAACACCATCTTTCTCATATTTACTTAACACCACGACAAATCAACCATCGTGATCCGGCAGTGGCCCTTTATGACTGAGCCCAAAAAACATTTTGCCGTATTCACAGCTACCAAGTCTACCGATTTTCTGAAAGCTTGTCCATGCGCACTGAGAAGAAGATTGTTTTATACTAAGAGAAACTAATAAGAAAATGGGATGAAGCCATGTTTAGCTACCTAATTGATTATGACCTGAAACTAGCACTACCTCGTCCGGAAATTGATGGCCCGCTTTTATTCGAGCAAATCGAAACTAGTCGCGATTCATTGGCCGCTTTTTTACCATGGGTTGCTACCACGTTAACTGCCGATGATGAAATCAATTTCTTAGCTGCCACCTTGAAAAGCTTCGGTGAACAACGCGCGCTGCATTTGGTCATTCACCAAGCTGATGCCCCGGTTGGTATTATCAGTCTCAATACCATCGATCACACCCTTCATCATAAGGCCGATATCGGTTACTGGCTGACATCATCTGCGCGTGGCAAGGGTATCATGCATAAGTCAGTCGAAGCCATGGCTGATATTGCTTTTCATGATTACGATCTTAATAAGCTGACACTGAATGCAGCCGTCACCAACGATGCCAGCAATCACGTCGCCGAAAAAGCCGGGTTTCATTTGGACGGCATTTTACGTCAGGAAGATCCGCATCACAATGGCGACTTTCTTGACGTAAACACCTACTCCTTGCTTCGGTCAGAATGGTCTTAATGTTCCACGAGAAACATTAAGCGCTTATTTTTCAAAACGGGCACTTATTGAAAAGTGGCCCACGAATCATTTAAAAAGCGAATGAGTCTCCTTAAACTTTAGGAGAACTCATTCGCTTTAGTTTATGTTGCCAAAAAAAGATTGACACTCGGTTCAAGACAAACATCCATCAGCTATCAATGAACAATCAGTCGCAAAAGTACCGGGGTCACAAAACCTTCAATCAACGCTGCCACTGCAATCATGGGTACGACGATGCAAACATATTGTAAGGCAATGGCTTTGACATCCAGCGGTGACTTTTCATAATGAGCATCAGAAAAGAAACGCTTGATTGAATGACGCAGTGCGCGATTGACTTGTGCTGCTAGGGTCACACCGATAATCAAAGCGCTCATTTCAAGAATGCCGTGTGGTAGAATTCCCAAAGCAAATGCGGCTAGTGCTCCGCTGAGACCCATCTTGGCTGCATAAACGCCCATGACTAAGCCGACTGACGCACATGTCACCACATACGAAAGCCAATAAAGAAATGGAATCGGGATCATACTTATTAGCATCAGCCCCAAAGCAACGCGTTCATTATTAAGCAAGATCATCCAAAAAGCATGGAGATTGTCTTTTGGTTCTGCAAATTTGTCTGACAATCCGGTCACAATTTGGTGAATAAATGTCGGATTCGCATCCATCACAATGTAGGTAAGTAAGCTCACCATAATGGTAATCGCAATAAACAAGAGCCAGCCTACCAACAAATAATGCCCGATAATATCCAAGTGATACGTCAACCGTTTTTTCATATGGTCCCCTCCAATCAGTCTGCTTATGGGGTCAGGCTATAGTATACCCTACGCTGAAATAAGGCGCTATTGAGAAGATTACCGCCAACAACATCAGCATGAGTTTGACTGATTGCCAACACTGCAGGAAGAAGCAAAAAGGTTGCCACTGACGGCCTCAGCTTGTGACTTGCTGTTTCCACAATTTTACTGAATAATGGCCGCATGGAGGTGTCGTGATCGTGATGGAAATCAGCGAAGCACAAGCAACTTTTAACGCAGCGCGCAAACAGGTCGAACAAGTCGTCGTTGGTAAACCGATGCCGATTTTGCTGGCATTTACCGCTTTATTAGCTGGCGGCCATGTCTTATTTGAAGATATTCCCGGGGTTGGTAAAACCACCCTCGTTCAAACCATCGCCAAAACCTTGGACATACCCTTTTCCCGAATTCAGTTTACGCCTGATATGCTGCCTAGCGATGTTCTAGGTACCTCAATCTTCAATCGGGCCACCAATGCATTTGAATTTCAACGCGGGCCAATCTTCACAAGCGTTTTGCTGGCCGATGAGATCAATCGCGCCACACCAAGAACCCAAGCAGCGTTACTGGAAGCCATGGGTGAAGGCCGAGTTACTGTCGATGGCCGCACTTATCCGCTTCCGCCTGACTTTTTCGTCATGGCAACGGAAAATCCCACCGATTACGCCGGCACCTATCCGTTACCAGAAGCGCAATTAGACCGTTTCATGTTACGCCTATCCCTGGGGTATCCCGATGCGGCCGCAGAAAAAAGTCTCCTTGTCAGTCCTGATCGGCAAACCATGATTGCAAATTTGAAACCCGTCCTTGATGCGGCTAGCTTGGCTGCAAGTAAACAAATCGTGCCAACCATCACAGTCACTGACGCCATTGCCGATTATGTCCTGAAACTGGTTCAAGCCACCCGCGCCGATCAGCGAATTCGACTAGGCATCAGTCCGCGTGGTGGGATTGCCTTAGTGTCAGCAGCAAAAGCGTTTGCCCTGCTCAACGGACGATCCTTCGTCAAGCCCTCTGACATTCAGCATTTGGTCATTCCCGTCTTTGGCCATCGCTTGATTCTTAAAGACCCGACTGTAAAATCAGCCGATCTGTTAACCGAGATTCTTCAGCATACCGCCGCTCCAATTCGGAGGTGAACCCATGCATTGGCGTAACGTTTTTCTGAACAGTGCCCTTGTCGCCATTTTTGGCTGCCTAATCTGTTTTGGCATGGCGTTTAATTCGCCGACGAGTTGGTTTGTCAGCGAGTTTGTGTTCGTGTTGTTGCTGCTCCTCGTTCTTCCCTTATTACTACCATTGCGACGGCGCCTTAAGTTTACCGCTGACAACCCCACTTTAATTGCCAACCGGCCAGCTCGGCGTTTCTTTACGCTGACGCACGGCAAATGGCTGCCTAATTTAATTTTATTAGATGCTGCTAAAACCAGCACTTGGCACCTTCCCAGCGGTCAGCGAACAGCCAGAATCACGTTACAATTACCCCGCGGTGTTTATCGCCAACTTCCTTTCAGCGTGACCGTGACCGATTGGTTTGGTTGGTTCCGCAAAACACTACCCTTACAGCTCACGACGCCGCTAACCGTGGGCCCTACCCGTCAGCCTGAAGCTGCTGCGCGGATGGCCGACCATTTTGTTCAAAAAATGGCCGCTTCGGAAGCAGGTCTGCCGAGTGATCGGATCAAAAATTTCCGTGATTATTTCCCGGGTGATAACATTCAGCAAATCGCCTGGAAAATCAGTGCCCACGCTGATTCATTAATCGTGCACGATGATGAACATGAAAGCCAGACCGCTTGGACCTTGCTGCTCATCATCAGTCCTTCACTGTCTGTTGAGGCGGGACTAAGTTTGTTTGCAAGCTTAATGGATACCGGAATCTTTAGTGGGGATGGCTTTTTGCTGGATCAGCGGCTCACGCGTGTTTTTCGTGGTCAACAAGATGCTTTGCTTGCAGGGTTTGAACCTAAGGGCAGCGCCAATGTCGAATGGCTGCATGACTTATCCGCCCCGGGTCACCAACGCGCCTACCTAATTCTCGCTGCCAACACTGCAACCGCCGTCCCGTTTCAACAAGTACTTGCTCCGGCTGTGACAACCGTGGCAACACTGTCAGGAGGTGGCGACCATGCCTAAGTGGCTGCAACGACTTTTAGCAGTTTTGTTATCATGGTGGCTACTTGCGCTTTTCTTAGAACCTTTTGCTACTATCAATCCAATCGCCCACCCACGCGCATTAATCGTCTATATCCTGATGATGAGTCTGATTGACTTTTTGGCCGTGCTACTACCGCGCCAATGGCCATGGTGGCTGCTATTGGGCTGCGGCACGACAATCGGTGGGCTTTGGGGCGTACTGCCGCTGAAGCAGCCATTTGGCGTTTCGTGGTTCACGGCGTATTTACACACCTTTACCAGTGCAACCGGAAAATTCGTGCAGGCTGGCGGCGTCGATGTTCCAACCGTCCTCAGCATGACGCTGGTGATCACGTTGGTAGCTTTTCTGTTGCTGTTAACGGTTGTGGTTCGTTTCTATCCTGGCGCTATTGCCATCGTTCTTAGTTATCTGGTGGCTGTGCACATTTTTAACGGCAGCGAATTAACCATTCAATTTATCCAGTTGGCTTTGGTAACCGGTTTGATGGCGATGCTCCATCTTTATGCTGATCATTGGCGCCCGTTCTTACTGGGATGTGTCTTCATAAGCGGACTAACGCTTGGCCTCGCTTGGCTTTCATCGGCGACCCCACTAAATGATCAGCTGGCAAATGTGTCGATTCCTTTTCGTGACCGGTTAAATCAGCGTGGTTTTTATGCCGGTATTGAGACTTATATCAACGGCCCCGGACGAACGGGCTTTACTGAAAATAGCCGCGTTTTGGGAGGACCGGTCTACGATGACCCCACTCCGGTTTTCACGGCAACCAGTGCTAAAGCCAGTTATTATCGCGTTGCCGTTGATGCAGAATATACCGGTACTGGTTGGCAGGCTGGTGCTGATCAAAACCAGAGTATGCCATTAGACGGTGCCACCATGCGCGACTCGGCGGCTACTATCGATTACGGGCCTGCCACAAGTACGGCCTTAACTTTCAACGGTGGTAAAACCTATTTACCGCTTCCTTATGGTCAATTGACCTTCACCGGCGGCCAACCCGATCCCACGACCGATTTTTTGCTCAATCCGGAAACCCGCCGCATGCAAACAACCGACCAAGCACGTTTTCAGCGATTGGACATTCAGGTGCAACCAAAACAGATCTCAGCAGCACAATTGGCCGCGGCGACCAGTTCCCGTCAAAAGGTTGCGTCCCGTTATCTACAA
>OLNV01002177.1_pt1 | contig 11441 bp, 17 predicted proteins | sample 1672891 | NCBI WGS metagenome assembly OLNV01 (sample SAMEA3136734, study PRJEB25190) | human gut metagenome | biome: human gut; feature: human-associated habitat; material: faeces | place: Austria | collected 2013 | reverse complement strand
GATATTTGTGATTTCTTGACAAGATGATGCCGTTGAGGAAAATCTATAGTTGTACGACTATAACCCCTATAGTTGTACAACCATAACTCTACAGTTGTACAACCATAGCATGTATAGTCGTACAACTGTAACTTTATAGTCGTACAACTATAGGTCTTGTTCTTAATATAGAGCAGAAAACAAGGATTTCCAGCCTCTCAATCTCCTTATTTTTATCGCTAGATTCAAAACTTGTAGGTATATGAATTTTGGTTATAAATATTGACGGGAGGTATTTTTGCAATTGTAATTTGAACTAAAAAAAGGAGGAATAAAGAATGAATACAACAAAGATAACAAGAGAAGAAGCGTTGCGCCGTTGGAATGCTTCTAAGGAAACCAAGCGTAAAATGGTTGAAAAGCTAGAAACCTTGGTAAGGAATAGCTGTCTTGAACGTACAGGTAAGGAACCTATTGGAATAGAAGTATGGTAGTCGAAACATTGTCTCTAGACACGATTAATGTCAATTCTTTGCAAAACTTGCTGCAAACCTTGCAAACTTTGCAGAAACTAAGAGTTGGTACGGAGAGGGTACGGAGTTGGTACGGAGCGGGTTAAGCGATGATATCTTGTGGGGAGGTTTGCAAAAACTAAAGTATTACATGATGGAAAAAATTATTGTTGACGTTGCGTGGTGCGACAGAAATTATGGTGGTTCTCTTGGTAGTAATGTACCAGGAGCGGTAGTTCTTACAGCGCCAACCTTAGAAGCTTTGCAAAAGGAGGCAAAGGAAAGTCTGGAGCTTCATGTTGAAGGCCTTATGGAAAATGGAGAAGATGTTCCTGAATGGCTGAAGAATGGGGATTATGAGTTTGAGTATAATATTATAAGATAAGATCAGTTGTGTGTCTGATTTAGCAAAGAGGGTGTGTCATAAGTAAATGATTCACCCTTTTTTGTTTGTTGGAATGTTACTGATATGTTGTTGGAAAACATAGTATAAGTTGTTAGAAAAGATAGTATAAGTTGTTAGAAAAGATAGTATATGTTTTTGAGTTAGTTAGTATCTCCGGTCGCATAACAGCTGTTGTGCGCTTGCATAGCAGCTGATATGCGCTTGCACAACAGGTGATGTGCATGCGTAGGTCAACTGTTATGCGCCAACTGTAATTTAGACTTATGACGCCTCCTCTTTGTCATTTGGTACATACAGAATGGCATTTCATACAAGACAGGTTTTGATATTTGGCGGATAAAAAAGTTTGAGGTATATAGGCATCGGAGCCGTCATGAAATAGGAATGTGGAAGTGCAAACTTTTTGGCAGTGGCGCCATCCGATGCCTTTTTCTAATCCTTTTCAGAAAAAATCGAGTCCTAACGATAAAAAAAAAGCAAAAAGTTTGGCGGTATCAAGAATATTGCTTACTTTTGCGGTCAGAGTTTGAGCAGACGGAAAAGAACGGCTGCGATGAAGACTCAAATGAATGAGCGTATTGAACGTTATCCTAGAATAGAAATGTGGAAGTTTCGAAATCTGCTTGGATAGTGAACAGTATTCTCACGCCTTTAGAATTATTGTATCCTTTTCAAAATGGAAAAGGAATGATATACCCTTTTGGCGTGGGCTATTGTCCTATGCTAGCAGATAGGTCCTTCCACAACCTCTATTCTGGCGAAAAGGCAATAGTCCCACGCCAATTCATAATAACTTTAATAACTAATGCAACTTCTGGGAACAAGTTGTGTAATGTAATTATAACTATGCAATTTAATGGTTTGGAATTATCTGCTATTGTAAAGTTAGCAAAGGCAATGGTTGCTGTTGATGGAAAAGTAGAAAAATCAGAGTTGTCTGTAATGGCACTTGAAATGGTTAAGTTTGGAGTAAATCCTGATGCAGGTATGGATTTCTGGAATTTGGCGGATGCTTTGGATTTTGGACATGCAATTGCTGTTATTTCTGCAATGAATCAAGAACAGAAAAAATATGTAACAGGTTATTTGGCAACAATTATGGCTGCAGACGGTGAAATCGCAGATTCCGAGGTCTCTTTATGGAGGTTGATTTCTACATTAGCAAATTTACCAGCGATGAATATTGGCGAAGCTATTACTTTTTGGAAGAATAATTAGTCAATGATATGTATATAGATTTTAATGATATTGTTATTGAGCTGGATGCTTCCGTTAGACATATAACTTCTGCTGCATGTATGCACTTATCTAGTATCTTGGAAAATGGTATTGTTTTGGCAGATAATCCAACTCCATATATAAAGATCGGTAAAGACAAGATAGATTTTGGGAAATCTTATAACCCTGATTTGATGGAAATGTCTGGTTTGATATTTCCAAATTTCTATAAGGAATATGGCAATATAGTGTATCGTTATGGAAGTAACTTAAAGTGTTCTTTTTGGAACAAAACTTTAGATTATGTGGGACTTATGCCCCCTTCTGTTCCAGATAATATTCAGTTGTATAATTTGATTTATCCAAGATTCGTATGATTACAATAGAAAAAACTTATGGTGTGAAAGGAGTTGCAAATGATGCAACCATGCTTCGTCTGCAGGAGTTAATCTTTTTGGCTAAGAAACAGTATGGTTTAGTGGGAAAGGCTGTTATTGATACGGAAAAGATTACGTATTCTAAGTTTGGGTTAAAACTAGGATTACACCGTTTGTCAACAAATGGTCTTGTTGTTACAGAGAATGGCATCATAAGATATGATGGTTTTCTGAATCCTATTGTTTATGACAAGCAAATTCTAAGGGACTTATGCTGTCTCTTCGACACGTCTTGTCTATTTTTAATTTAATGGGGATGATACGTTCTGATAAGCTTATAGACAAATTGGTAGCTGACCTGCATTTCCATCATTATTTAGAGATTATTGGTGATGATTTGTATGGTGAGAATCGAAATGTTGTCGTTAGTAATTCTAAAAAAGAAGTTATAGAAAACTATATTGATGATGTTTTTATTGACTTCTTTTTTAGAACGCAGAATTTTTCCCCTTTAGTTATACCACGAAAGTTTTTGGAAAATGGTGAAGAAAATAATCAAGGTTATAATTCTGAGATAATATTGCAGCTTAACAAACATCATGACCGCTGTGTTTTTGTAAAATACATGTCACGGATATTTACTGTTAATAGTCTTTTGGCTAAAGAATATGCTGATAATTATTTTGTTAAGAGCTTCCTTCATTTGTCAAGGAACTATGGTCCTTTTTGGAAAGTTGTAGTATTGATGCCAAATACACCATTAGGGTATGAATATGATGCGTATCTTTCCTCTCTTTATGGTTATAGGCAATCTCAATCTAAACCTCAGTTTAGGGCAAAGGAAATCGAAGCGTTTAATAAGTTCTATCAGGGTAATTGGGGCAGTTTCAATTACAACGGCTTGACTGCATATGGATTACTCCTTATGGAGCGAAGATATGGTGATTACCAAAAGATAAAGGATTCTCATCTATTCGGAGAATATACATTGGAAGATGTACTCTTATTATATGCTTTACTCGTAGATAAATTTGTCTTGACAGATAATAATATTACAGGCTTCTTGGCTAAGTTTCTCTCGACAAACAATATGGTATTGAAAATGTTTGCAGAGTTTGAAACGGCAAATCAAGATGCCCGTTTAATAGAGTCATACATTTGTCAACGTGATCTTTATTTGAGATTTATCAGTCCTGTAAAGAGTAAGGCTGTAACGTATAAGATTTTTTTTGGGGGGAGATTGTCTGAAAACCCATAGCAGCCAAAATGTCTCCTAATATTTCTTATTGTTAACACTTTATCTTTGGTTTTCTCGAAATATTTTCGTAACTTTGTAGCTATCAAACACTTATCGCTTATGAAGTACATTAAAGGTGAAGATAGAAGACAATACGTATTGTTTCCGGCTTGTCTGGACGAGTACATCGAGCAGGATAATCCTGTTCGCTACATTGATGCGTTTGTAGATAGCCAGGATTTAGAAGAACTCGGCTTCAATCATACTAAACGTGAGGCTCCTGGAAATGGTGGACGACCTTCATATGACCCTTCAGACATATTGAAACTACTCATTTATGGTTATTTCAATTCTATCCGTTCTTCTCGAAAGTTGGCCAAAGCGTGCGTTGTCAATATTGAGGTTATGTGGCTTTTAAGCAAGGTAACCCCTGACTTTCGTACTGTTTCTGATTTCCGAAAGGATAATTTGAAGCCTATCAAGAAAGTTTTTAAATCATTGAATAAGCAGTTGGATTCCTTTGGACTCTTCAGCCATTCTTACTTATCTATTGATGGTAGTAAGTTCAAGGCTGTAAATTCAAAGGATAACAACTTTACTCTCAATAAGCTTGATGATCGTATTGCCCGTCTTGAAGCGCATGAGCGTCAGTACTTGGAGGATTTGGAAAAGAACGACTTCGATGATGAACGTAAGTTTGGCAGGGATGAAACCGAGCTTAATCTGGAGGTGGTTCAGAACCGTCAGGCGGATTACAAAGAATATCGTAATCAACTGGAGGAAAGTGGAGAGAAACAACTTTCACTCACAGATCCTGATTCTAAGTTGATGAAGTTCAATGACGGTTTTAACGTTGGCTATAATGTACAGACAGCCGTCGAGGCAGACAGTCATCTGATAGCCACCTACAATGTTACCACCAATCCTACTGATCATGGAGAAATTACGGAAACACTGACTGAAGCCAAGAATGATTTGGAACATGAAATAGTAGAAGTTGTTGCCGACAAGGGTTATCAAGATCCAAAAGACATGGCAAACGCTTTGGCTGCAGGAATCATCCCTAATGTAATACAGCGAGATGGCGATGATGTTGCTGAAGTAGAGTTTGAATATGTAGAAGCTACCGTAACAGATGATATGCTAAACAGCAAAAAGCCCGAGAATCTCGAAACTTGCCTTAAGGCTGGCAAAATACCGACTGCCTATGCAGGCATCCTTGACTCTCCCCAAATTGGTGTTCGTAAATCCTACGAATGTACGGTATCAAGTAATATAAAGGAAATGTCTGATGAGGAACTCAAACAGCTTGCGCTGCAAGGCTACTTTGTTAGAGATGCTGCTAAGAATTTAGTGTATTGTCCGCAGGGCTCTATATTACGTCAGAAGTCATTAAAGAAGGATGGCCGTATCCGTTATTGCAATAAGTTGGCTTGCAAAAAATGCTCGCATAAGTGTACTAAAGCAGCATTTAAAGAAGCAGACTTCAACAAGGATACTCTCGTGATGAAAGCTCAGAATTACAAGGTAGACTCCAGTAATCATCAGGAAGACCAGGAACCTCCTAAGACTAAGATGAAACGAGAAGTTAAAGAACACAAGATTGTGACATACAAACTTCATTTAGACAAGAAGAAGATGGCGCAAAGAAAGTGTCTCTCAGAACATCCTTTTGGAACGATGAAGAGAACCTTAGGGGCGTATTATTTTTTATTGAAAACGAAGGTTAAGGTGGAGGCCGAAATGGCCCTCATCTGCCTCTCCTATAACATGCGTAGAGCCATCTCTATGCTTGGCGTTCCACAATTGATCGCAAAGATGGCATAAGGGGAAGAAGGAGGTCCCCACAACTTAATTTTTAGACCTCCTATCACTTATTTTCGCTCGATTTGAGCACATCAATTATGAATTTTATTAGAAATCGAAATTTTAGAGCTGGTCCCCAGACTAGCTTAGAGGGCTTTATATGCCCTCAAAACAGTGATAAACAGCAGAAAATCAAGGTTTTCGGACGGTCTGGGGGGAGCGAATCAACGGGTAGAACTTCAATTTTTTAACCAGGATGTAGTGATATCCGAATGCAATGGTAATACGTTGCCTCTTCCTTTTTATTATCATAGAGATATAAACTTAATAGATTAAAACTATGTATGTTAGAATTATAGACCAAGGAGAATGCCTTTCTACTACAAGAGAATATGTAGACGGGGTATATGCCAACAAAAATGAGTGGGCTAAACATAATTTCTATCCAAAGAACGGAATGGTGGGTGAATTGGTTAAAAGAACCCCATCAGCATATATTGTAAAGATTATGGATGGAATATATGTTCCGATGACAAGAAATGGCATTGAGGAAATTTCTTCCAAAGACTATGAGGCTGGTGTAAAGAATAATCTTTGCTGTGGCATGGATGAAAGACAGAAAAAAATAAACGAAGGTTTGGTCACCTTCTATGAACAAACAGGAAACGATTGGTTTCATTTGTCAGACATGCGCGAAGCTTTTAAACAAGATATTGTTCGTAATATAGAAAAATTATCTTGTGATTTCAAACATGATATTTTCCTCTCTGATTTGGAAAAGTCTGCAACAATGTATGCTGTCGATATGTGTCTGGAATATCGGCGGAAATCTGGGACTACTTTGGCTCCTGTTGTGATTGCTGACATTTCCAGTCAGGTTTGTGATGTTTATATGGAATTCTTTAAAGGACAATTTAGACAGGCCAATAAAAATAATTGTATGCAATCAATATCTGAGATGCTTTCACATTCTAATGTTAGAGATATTGTAGACAATTATTATCAGAAAGTAAATGAACGTTATAGTTGGAGTTAATTGTAAATAAGATGGAATTTAATGTATCTGTTCAAGAATTGTTGAAGGCAATTGGTACTTCAAATATTAAGTCTATTGATGACAATCATTCTGATAAAATGTTTATAAAACTGAGTAATGCTATAATTATAGGAGAACCTGATTGGAATTATAGAGTTTTCTCTTTAGTTATAGTTTATGAGAAGGAAAGGGTGAAATGCGTAATTCTTAATATGCTGATTGATCCTTTGCATTCGCAAGAATTGTGGACAAAAGTTCTTCAGGAAGGATTTTTAGATTTAGAATTATATCCAGCAACGATAGAAGATGAATATTTGGTCGGGACGTTTTGTTTAGTTCCAATTAAATGCTGAAACTGTAAATATAGTATAGGAACCGTTTTGGTAAGTGAATATTGAAAATAATTGTAGTTTATGTCAAAGTTTAAAATTCCAGGAGTTTCATTCTCCTTAAACCGGGCACTCGGTATCACGCAGGCTAAACAGAAGTTTGCACGTGAGACGGGGATTCCAACCTCTAAGGCTGGATTGGAAAGAAAAATAGGAAAGATGGTGTTGAGTGCCATTTTCGGAAAGAAGCGATGACTGGGCATCGCTTCATCTGGGGTTATATACAAATGAAATAGTAATCAATAATGAATAAAATTATGGAAAAAGAATGGTTTAATGGTTTTGTAGCCAATGGCTTGCAATTTAGATTGGATGGGTATAAAATCAATATTCAAGAGGATGTGTCATAAGTTTATGATTCACCCTATTCTATTTGTTGAAAGAGATAGAATATGTTGCTTGAAGAGATAGGATATGTTGTTGGAAGAGATAGGATATGTTGTTGAGACAGTCAGTATCTTCGGTCGCACAACAGCTGTTGTGCGCTTGCATAACAGCTGATATGCGCATGCACAACACCTGTTGTGCATGCGGTAGTCAACTGTTATACACCAACTATTATCCAGACTTATGACACACCCTCATATTTGTGTGAAGAATATTTCTGGTAGTGAAATTGAGATCGACAACAAGATTTATTTTCGCTTTGACGGCAAGCGGGTACTCAAGAGAAATGCGGCTGGACAAACTTATATCGAAGGATATGAATTGGCTAGGGAGGAGGTATGGAATTATGATTGCTTGCGTGATATGAACACACAAAAATGTATTGTTAATGGTAGTAATAAAGTTGTGTTAAAGTCAGGTGAAGAGTATCTTGTTATATTCAGGTGGAATGGACTGAAAGAGCTACGCTATGATGAAAGTTTTACTGCTAGAAATGTAAACGAAATAATGTCTGAACACGATTTTTCCATTTTGGAGTTGAAAATCAGTAATTTTGTAAAGTTAGAAATTAGGCCTTCATTTAAGATGAATAATTACGTATGGTATGTTGCAGCCAAAGATGTTTGTCAAAATTATGGTATGTATGTTCCCGTAACTTCCATGCCAAATACGGAAGAGGGTAAACTCAATTTTCTGCTTTCGCAAGATTCTCAACTTGAAAAGATATATGAGATTAAAATATCAAATTGTAACATACATAAGAATGATGAGGGTTCTTGGGATGTGATTTTTGAATTGCGTCCAGATGGTGATGGGTATTGTCGTAATATATGTATTACTGTATGTGTTTACAATCGTGGCGAGAAACCTGTTTTATTGCGGAGCATTAATATACGTAATTTTGAAAATTTCAATATCTTTACAATAAAGGGATTACAAATGCTGCCAACGGAAGATATAGGTCGTATATTTGTCTTTCCAACAAGATTGGTATAAACAAATGTAATGGATTGGTTAAATTCTAAATATTGGGATTATGTATAATGATGATTTTGATGACGAAGATTATTGTGGTTATGAAGAAGATGATAACGAACGTGATCTTTTTTATACGTTAACAGATGGTCAATATGGCGACTATGATGAGTGGCGTAGAAATGGTGGGGATATAGATTCTTTGATGGAGCGTCTCGGTTACTAGAGAACCGCTCAATGAGAAAATGTAATGAAGAAAGGTTTGAAATATATTTTGGTTTCTTTAGGCAGCCTGGTTGTATTGGTTGGTGTTGGCCTGGGGAGCATGTAAGGGGTATCGCCAAATAAGGTGAAGGTTATTGTTCCCTATCCATTTGCGAACGGAACTGCTGTAGAATTAGATAAAACGTTAAAACGAGGATGATTTTTTTGAAATTAAGTGTCACTTTTGTGAAGTTTTTGAGTGCTTTATTCGTTCCCGGTAAATGCCCCAAACGAATTGATCATGAGAAATTTGTCGCTGGTGAAAGCTTGACGTCCGATTCTACACCTTCGGACAGTATCGGATATCCAAAGGCTCAGCAGCCACACTATGATCTCTTGCGTTTTCTGGATGCACAGGAGGTTGCCTATACCCAGGCTTTAAGTGAACTGAAAGGAGGTAGAAAACAAAGCCATTGGATATGGTATATCTTCCCGCAACAGAAGGGACTCGGACATAGTTACAATTCAAAATACTATGGCTTGGATGGCGAGGGTGAAGCCAGAGCCTATGTTGAACATGAAATTCTGGGTGATAGACTCCGTGAATGCTGCAAGGCGCTCTTGCTCCACAAGGATAAGGACATCAAATATATCATGGGAAGCGGAATTGACGTGCTGAAACTCAAAACTTCTATGCGTCTCTTCAATAAAGTGAGTCCTAATGATGTGTTTGAGGAAGTATTGGATGTATTCTTTTTAAACCATTCAGAATAGTCTTAATAAGAGAACATAGGCTTCCCTTAATAATTATGACCAGGACATCTGAAGTTGTAACAAATAAAGGAAATAGTAGTGACAATAATATAAAGGTGATATGATGAAGAAAGTATTTTTTGCAGCATTCGTGTTGCTTATCGTGATGGGATTTGCAGCTTGTTCTAATAAACAGGTTCCTGTAAGTACAGTCAATCTTCAGTTGCAGAACTCTGTTGACAGTTTGCTCAAACAGGGAATGGGAGAGTATGGCGCTACGGAAGGTATGGCAATTGTGGTGGAGACATCGACTGGTAATCTCAGGGCGATGGTAGGGTTGAAGGAGAATAATGGGAAACTTGTTTCAGATACCACCTTATTTTCCAAGGCTCGCAAAACATTTCTTTTCAGAAGTGCATCCCTGCTTGCTGCTCTTGAAACAGGAAATGTATCGCTGGACGATATGTTTGAAACTTATGCCGGTATTGATGTTGTTGGGCAGGATACCATCTATGACCATAATTGGAGAAAGGGTGGATATGGGGAATTGACTCTTCTGCAAGGATTAGCATACAATTCCAGTATTGCCATTGACAAGGCTGTAGATGTGGCTTATCAAGATAAAGATGTCTTCTTGCAAAAGCTGGAGCAAATGGGATTAGAGAAGGATTCTACTTTCAATGGTTCCTGGCCCTTGTATGCTTTGGGTTTCCACCATATAAAGCCAGTCAATTTTGTGAGCTTCTTCAATGCCATCGCCAATGGAGGTAAAATGGTTAGTCTGAAATCGCAGGATAGTTCTGCTATCGTGGTTGACTCTATGATTGCAGAAAAGAAGAATATCGAATCAATGAAGAAGGCTTTTAGGTTCTATGTTACAAATGGCTTGGGCAAGAAGGCAGAATCAAAAATGGTCAATGTGGCTGGTACCTCTGGAACTATCCATACGGATGATGGCATCTATGCTGACTTCTGTGGTTACTTCCCCGTAGAGAAACCGAAATACACGGTATTTGTCAGCTATAAAAGACCGGAGATTCCGGTTTCCGGAGGAGGTATGGCAGGACAAACATTTAGAAAGATTGCAGAACAGATAATGAAAACTTGTAAGTAGTCAAGAATTCTTTAAAGATGGTTATGTTTCTTCAAAAGACAAAGAGGGGGCATCATGAACTTATGACTCACCCTCTTTTCTGATATTTCTTAAGATAATGCAAGGTATCATCTGTCTTTTTCTGCCTAGCATTAGAAATTCCTGCAGATTATAAAAAATCTAGAATCTGAGTAATCATGGCTAAGGAAATTTATAACTTCGTACATCAGGGAGTAGTAGAAGCATCAGGGAATCGTCAACATCCCGTAATGTGGGGTAAGTTTGATGGGAATATGGTGGTGATGAAGTGGTAAAAGATTAAATACTCGTATCTTTACCATTCGAATTCGTTTTTGAGATCAGCCATCATTTCAAGAAAGTCAACGGCGTAGCCTGTTCTTGCATATTCTTCTTCACGGGCAAAGACATGATTCACCAACTCGTCATTATTGCATGATGCCATAAAAGGATATTCTTCGGATTCGTTATGAGCTTCTGTTGCATAATCGTGACGATAGGTAACTGTTGGTTCTTTTGGGTTTGACATTATTTTAGTCATATTGTAATCCTCCTTATTTTTGGTTACTCTAATATGTTGCAAAATTACGATTAATATTTGAAAGTACCAAAGTTTTTTTCGCTTTTCTTATGAATAATCCTAAAGAATTTGAGTTTCGTACTTCCAGCCCCCCATTTCATACATTTATCCCCCAACTTTCTATGCTGTTTCGGATAAATTCATTATCTTTGTCCCCCTGAAAACAACTAAAAGATAAAATGTAATGAAGAAAGGACTAAAATATACTTTGGTTTCCTTAGGCAGCCTGGTCGTTTTGGCTGGTATTGGTCTGGGGATTATGTATGTGGTGTCGCCATATAAGGTGAAGCGATGGGTGGGCATCGCTTCATCTTATTCTGATGTGTTCGTTGATAGATTGAAAGGGCAACCTTATACTCGTGGCGGATATGACGGCATTGATGTATCGAAACACAATGGAGTTATCAAGTGGAAGAAAATAGCGAAGAACAAGCGAATCAAGTTCGTTTATATCAGAGCTACACATGGTAA
>OLNV01002176.1_pt1 | contig 11445 bp, 9 predicted proteins | sample 1672891 | NCBI WGS metagenome assembly OLNV01 (sample SAMEA3136734, study PRJEB25190) | human gut metagenome | biome: human gut; feature: human-associated habitat; material: faeces | place: Austria | collected 2013 | reverse complement strand
TTAGCATAAAATGCTAATTTGAAACAGGCTTCTAATTTGCGTGGATTATACTAGAGGGAATTGGGCTTCTCTGAACCCAATTCTCTTATCATGCAGTATTGCTTCAGATGAAAAGGTGCTTTTTCAACCACCCCGAATGTCTTAAATCCAAGATGTTCATAAAATGCGACGTTCTTCGGATTGTGCGTCTCTAAAGAGATCATCATACCATGCTCTTCTGCCTGGTCGATCACTTCCTGCATCATCATCTCTGCCAGTCCATGATGCTGATATGCCGGATCTACCGCAAGGTAAATCACATGCAGCCGCCGGGTCTGATGAAGCTGTGCCGTCCATGCCGAGTTGAGATAATCTTTTCCAAGCATAAAATTCCAAAAAGTCCTTGTGCTCGGATCTTCATGAATCAGCCATCCGTCTGTCACCAGGCTTTCTTTCAGACTTACAAAATAATTATAAAATGCATGACGGTGATCCGACTCATCAGAAACGATCAGGATTCCTTTCAGCTCTTCACTGTCCGCATACACCTCACACGTTTCAAAACATTCCGTTACATCGCACGAAAATAAATGCGGCATCAGTCTTTCCCTTGTCTCCTGATCTTCGATCAACGCACTGTACAGCGGATCATTTTTAAAGCAAATCGTCAGTATCTCCCTTAACCTGTCCAGATCTTTCTCCTGAACCCGGTATAAATTTTTGCATTCCATATTTTTTGTCGGAGGCTTAAGTCAGTACCTTGCCACCTCCGGCTCCTTCCTTTTATTATTTTCTTCTGTATGGTTCTCTTCTGTATTATTCGATCCTGTAGTCTTTGATTTCCTGTAAACTGGCTTCCATCATCTTCTGCATCTTTTTTACAGATTCTGTCATATACCGGATATCATCCGTCAGATATGCCCTCTGTCTTCGCTGTGCTGCCTGCAGCCGACGTATTTCCTCTTCCAGATCCGGGATCTGTCCATGCTCTGCCTGTTGGCTTTCCAGCTTTCTAAGCCGTTTCACGATCCCATAAAGATTTTCATGATGCAAAATTCTTCCGGCTCCCCACATCAGCCTGTCTTTTGGCTGATGAAGAATATATTCTGTAAAATGATAATAAACTTCCTCGTCGAAAAGAAATGCATAACAGTTATTATCCACTTCATAGAGTGCCTTCAACGCTTCTTCTATTTCGCCCTCTTCCAGTGCCTGCACCGCCTGATTCAGATAGCAGATATTGTTCGATGCAGCTTCATGTGGGAACAATACTTCATCCTGCCAGTTCAGCCGCACAAAATAATCCTGTCCCTTTCTGAAGATTCCAAGCAATCTCTGTGAAATATCCTCACCGCTTTTTGCAGCCACCGGGCAGACAATCTGTGATTTTTCAATCCATTCATACAATTCTTCCGCTGTCCGCTCCGCCTGTTCCGTCTCCCGGATCAGCGTCTGCATCACTCCCTGCAGATCTTCTTCATCCTGTTCTGCCATCCTTGCAGAGACAGAACTGTGCATTTTCCTGAACAGATGGGAAAAATCCAGTGGAGGAAAAATCAGCGTATCCAGCTTCAACAAAAGTCTTGTATAGAGTTCATGGTGAAACCGGTAGACATTTTCCTGATAAATCTCTTCATTATCATACTGCGAATGATAATGTGTCTCCATAAAAGGACCGGCACTGAAATCATTCACCGTTGACGGGATTCCCGCAATCGCCATAGAGAAATCATCCGACCATGTCTCAATCGGGGCAAGCACAGTCAGCCCATCCGGGTAGGCATCCTCTGGCACAGCAATTTCATCTGCAAATTTTTTCAGAAAATCTGCATATTCATAAGTACAGCGGATGGCATCCCGACTGCTGTGAGCATGTGCCGGCAGTTCAAAGTTCAGATCTGCCAGCACCTTTCCCTGCCACTCCGGATGGATGCGGAACACCTGATTCCAAGCTCCCGTAGACCAGTCATACTTTGAATCGCACACACCCCATTCTTCTGCTGCCAACGCACAGATCACAATCGTATGACGGGGTCTGTAACCGCTCTCTAAAAGTGCTTTCGCAATGCCAATCGTCATGGACACTGCACAGTTATCATCCTGAAATCCATCAAAATAGGAATCATAATGCGCTGACAGAAGGATCATCTGATCTGTCTCCGTTCCCGGGATCTTTCCGGTAATATTATAAGCCGGACGATTTCTCTCCACTCGTGAACACGCATCCAGTTCTACCATGACAGATTTCTCATTTTCACAAAATCGGTCTTTCAGAAGTGCTGCATCTCTCCTGGAAATTGAAAATGCCGGTGCATATTCCGGTCCTGCGATATCCTGAGCATTCAGTGCTTCCTGATCCACTTCTCCATATCCCTGCATCTGCACAGCAATCAGCCCCACTGCCCCTTTCAGATATGCCTGATAGACCGGATAATTGATCCACCATTCATCTCTCTGATTGATATCTGCCAACACCAACTTGCCCCGTACATCCAGATTTTTATAATCCGCTGCCGTTCCTCTTCCTACATAAACCAGCTCATACTCTTGAAATCCATCCGTCTCAAAATTCGTCTGATAAGCCCCAAGCTGACAGGTATATTCTTTCCCGCTGCTGTCCTTAAACCGCAGGACTGCCCGCTCGAAAGTCCACGAATCCAGCCAGAATTCTTCTTTTTGAACTTCAGTCAGTCCGATGGATCTCATTTCCTCATACAGGAAATCACCGGTTGCCTTCTCTGCATGAGAACCTGCGGTACGGAAACCTAACACCGGGTTCGTCTTCTCCCGCTCCATCTGCTTTGCCAGCCGACAGGAATAGTCTGTATCAAGATGGGAAATGCATCTTTGGATGATCTCCTCTTCCGTCTCTTTTTCTGCTCTGCATTCTCCCTGAGTTCCTGCTGTTCCACTCATAAGTCATCCCTCCGGTCATTCAAGATTCACTGTGGTTTATTTTAACATTTTCACGGCATTTCTACAATGATGATTGTAAATGATGATGCAAATGATGGTTCATCAATTCTTTCACTTTCCATATACATATGCTATAATAAATCTGTATGTGTCCATCCGCTGTATTTTCATTCATAAACGGATGGATCTGAAATTTACCATTATTTCTCAATAAAAGGAGTTATTGATTATGAAAATTATCGTATTAGCCGGAGGTCTCAGCACAGAACGTGATGTATCACTTTCTTCCGCTGCCGGCATCTGCCGTACATTACTTGAAAAAGGACATGATGCGTTCCTTCTCGACGTATTTATGGGACTGGAGCATACACCGGAAAATCTCGAAGATGTCTTTACACTTCCGGATCATGGCCTTGATATCGTCAAAAATATCAGCACAGAAGAACCGGATCTTGCCGCAGTTAAAGCATCCCGCCCGGATCAGTCTGACTGCTTTTTCGGTCCGAACGTCATTGAGCTGTGCCGCCTTGCAGATATTACTTTCCTCGGCCTTCATGGCGGAGAGGGAGAGAATGGAAAGCTTCAGGCTGCATTCGATCTTCTTGGCATTAAGTATACCGGACCGGATTCTCTCGGATGTGCCGTTGCCATGCATAAGGGCGTTGCAAAGCAGATCTTCCTTGAGTCCGGTGTAGACACACCTGGCGGTGGAACTTTATATAAGAACGGATCGGATCTTTCCTACCAGTCTCTTGGACTGACACTCCCGGTCGTTGTAAAGCCATGCTCCGGCGGTTCAAGTATCGGAGTTTATATTGTGAATACCGATGAAGAATATCAGAATGCTCTGGAGCATTCTTTCCACTATGAAGATGAGATTGTGGTAGAACCTTATATCAAAGGACGTGAATTCGCATGCGGAATCATTGACGGTAAGGCTCTCCCTCCGATCGAGATCATTCCAAAGACAGGGTTCTTTGATTATGCCAACAAATATCAGGACGGTGCTACCATGGAAGTCTGCCCGGCCGACATCCCGGAAGAGGTTGCAGAGCGGATGAAAGCACTGACTGTAAAAGCATTTAATGCGTTAAAACTCAACGTATACAGCCGTGCCGATTTTCTTCTCGATGCAGAAGGCAGCCTCTACTGCCTGGAAATGAATACACTCCCGGGAATGACTTCTGCCAGCCTGATGCCGAAGGAAGCAAAAGTTGCAGGGATCGAATACAGCGATCTTTGCGAATTAATCATTAAAAAATCAATGGAGGCAAGATACTCATCATGAAAAATATGAGCTTAAAGGAAATAGCTGCTGCCTGTGGCGGCACATACCACGGTGATCCTGCCCTTCTTTCAAAAGAGGCATCCAGCGTCGCTATCGACAGCCGTAAGGTCCAGAAAGATACGCTCTTTGTAGCAATTAAGGGTGCCAGAGTGGATGGCCACAGCTTTATCCCTCAGGTCATGGACCAGGGTGCCATCTGCTCTTTATCTGAACAGGATCTTGGAGATGTAACTTACCCTTATATCCAGGTTGCATCCTGCACAGAGGCTCTCAAGGATCTTGCAGAACATTACCGTCGTTCACTGGACATCAAAGTGGTAGGAATCTCCGGCAGCGTTGGAAAGACCAGTACCAAAGAAATGATCGCATCCGTTCTTTCTGAAAAGTACTGTGTATTAAAGACCGAAGGGAATTTCAACAACGAGATCGGACTTCCTCTGACCGTATTCAATCTCCGCAAGGAGCATGAAGTTGCTGTTCTTGAAATGGGGATCAGTCATTTCGGTGATATGGAACCACTTGCAAAGATTGCACGCCCGGATGTCTGCGTGATCACAAATATCGGATATGCTCATCTCGAAAATCTCGGAACAAGGGATGGTATTTTAAAAGAAAAGACTTCCATGTTCGATTTCATGAATCCTGATGGTACTGTCATTCTCAACGGTGATGATGACAAGCTCCGTGGATATACTTCCGAACGTGGGATTCAGCCGGTTTACTTCGGACTCGATCCTGCCTGCCCGTTCCACGCAGAACAGATTCAGAAAATGGGACTGAAAGGAACAGTTGCCACATTCGTGACACCTTCTTCCAGTTTTTCTGCCCACGTTTCCATCCCCGGAGATCACATGATCTCCAATGCACTTGCAGGAGTTGCCGTCGGTTATGCACTTGGAATGAAAGACGAAGAGATCATCCGTGGAATTGAAAAGCTTGTCCCGATCGCAGGACGCAACCATCTGATCGAGGCAGAACATTATACAATCATTGATGACTGTTATAATGCCAATCCGGCTTCTATGAAGTCCTCTCTTGATGTTCTCGCCTTTGCCGATACCCGCACCGTAGCAATCCTCGGTGATATGGGAGAACTTGGAGCAGATGAAAAGAAAATGCATGCCGAAGTGGGAAGTTATGCCGTTAAAAAGGGCATCAGCCTTCTCATCTGCATCGGAACTCTTTCCGCAGAAATGGCGAATGCCGCCCGGACAGCTTCTGAAGCATCTTCTGATTCCGACACCAAAACTCTCGTATATCATTTTGATACAAAAGAAGCTTTTTACCGGCAGATGGATCAGCTTTTAAAAGAACAGGATACTGTTCTCGTCAAGGCATCTCATTTTATGGAATTTCCTGAAATTGTGAAGAGGCTGCAAGTACAATAAATTAAATGTTTGACGTAACATTGCACACTTTGACAAAAAAATCCGTATGATATGGGAAAAACTCATATCATACGGATTTTTTTCCTGGAATCTGATTCAGGAAATCACGATCTAATTTCTCAGAATCCACTGATCCATATTCTCATATTCTTAAATATTCAGAATCTTTAGATATTCAGAAGGTCGCTGAACACTTTCAATGCTCCGTCTGTCTCATGTGCAAGCACACGCTTTGCGAGAACCTTACCAAGCTGAACACCTTCCTGATCGAAGCTGTTTACATTCCATACAAATCCCTGGAACATAACTTTATTCTCAAAGTGAGCAAGAAGAGCTCCGAGAGCCTCCGGTGTGAGTGCCTCACCAATAATGATACTGGACGGGCGTCCACCTTCAAAGTTCTTATTTTTATTCTCATCAGCTTTTCCACATGCAAAGGCTACGATCTGTGCAGCTACATTCGCACATAACTTCTGCTGGCTTGTGCTGTCCTGGATCACTACATCTGTTCCGATCTGACTGTTCTTAAATCCGATAAACTGAAGCGGCACGATATCCGTTCCCTGATGAAGCAACTGATAGAAAGAATGCTGTCCATTGGTTCCCGGCTCTCCGAAAATAACCGGTCCAGTCGGATAATCTACCGGCTCACCAAAGCGGTTTACAGATTTACCGTTAGACTCCATATCCAACTGCTGCAAATGTGCCGGGAAACGGCTCAGAGCCTGTGAATATGGAAGAATTGCTGTGCTTGGATATCCCAGTACATTACGCTCGTAAACTCCGATCAGAGCATCCAGCATTGCCGGGTTCTGTAATACATCCTGATTCAGAGAAAGCTTGTCTTCCTCTGCCGCACCCTTTAAGAATGCTGCAAATACTTCCGGTCCAAATGCCAGTGAAAGAACTGCCCCGCCAACTGCAGATGTTGAAGAATAACGTCCTCCGATATAATCATCCATGAAGAAAGCTGCAAGATAGTCATCACTCTTTGCAAGCGGTGAAGTCTCACTTGTAACAGCGATCATATGCTTCGATGCATCCAGTCCTGCATTCTTCAGGGCATCCTTTACAAAAGATTCATTTGTCAGCGTTTCCAGTGTTGTACCGGACTTGGAAACCAGTACGAAAATAGAATGTGCCACGTCGATGGAATTCAGAACTGCTGCCGCATCATCCGGGTCAACATTGCTGATGAACTTTGCTTCCATCTTAAATGTATCATTCTTCTTTGCCCAGTTTTCAAGTGCAAGATACATTGCACGCGGACCAAGGTCACTACCACCGATACCAATCTGAACAACTGTAGTAAATTTCTCACCTGCCGCATTGGTAATCTCACCGTTATGTACTTTATTTGCGAACTCTGCAATTCTCTCCTGCTGCTCTACATAAAAAGCTCTCTTGTCCACGCCATCAGCCTCAACGGCCTCTCCAAGCTGTCCACGGGTCATATGATGAAGTACGAGACGTTTCTCTCCGGTATTGATCACTTCTCCATTGTAAAGAGCTGCAAACTTCTCTCCAAGCTGAGCTTCCTCTGCCAGCTTTACAAGTGCATCGAGAACTTTCTCATCCACCTGCTTTGCAGCATAATTATAAGCAAGTCCTGCTGCCATCGGGATGCTGTAATTCTTCACACGTTCAGCACCATTCTCTCCTGTCATTGCAGATACGAGATCTACCCGTTCTGTCTCTGAAAGAGTCTGAAATGAAGCCAGAGTATTTAAGTTGTTCCAGGTAACCATAATAGTTTCCTCCTTAATAAAACTTTATTTATTGCCATTGTCTTCTAGTCTTATTGATTATACTATTAAAAGGTTCTTAATTCAAGACTTGCAAATTCCGGCAAAAGAAAAACCTGAAGAATACTTTATCTTCAGGTTTTGAGAGGCGCAGACCGGATTTGAACCGGTGCATCAGGGTGTTGCAGACCCACGCCTTACCGCTTGGCTACTGCGCCTTACAGATGTTGCACCCGCAACATCTGTATTATAGCAAAATATATTTTTCAAGTCAAGATTTTCTGATCTTTTGATGTTGTCTTTTGTAACTTTTGTGCAAATGCTATTGACAAGTAAACTTGGCGTTAATATAATTAAAATATGCAAAGAAAACTTGGAATGGAGGTGCTTTTATGAAAAAAGATGAAATCTTAAACGCAAGTAGAAAAGAACATCAAAATAAAGACTTGGCGGAAATGGAAGTGCTATATTTGGCAGGAAGTCACGCAAGTAGGGTGGGTGCTTTTGTATGTTGTCTACTTTCTTTGCTATCCTCTATGCTTGCCCATACTAAGATTTACAGTCCTTGGGTTATATGCTTCAGTATTTTTGCTACACAATGGTTAGTTCGTTTTATCAAAATGAAACGAAAGAGCGATTTGCTATTGACCATTATGTTTTTCATTCTTTCCGTTTTGGAATTTGTTGGATTTGTTCGCCGAATTTTAGAGGTGAGCGTATGAAAGAACAATTACATCTGAAAAATCACTTAAAGGAAGTTCGTACAGCGGCAAATCTTTCTCAAGCTCAGCTTGCAGAAATGGTAGGAGTTTCAAGAAATACCATTAGTTCTATTGAAACTGGACAGTTCAACCCAACAGCAAAGTTGGCATTGATTTTATGTATTGCTTTAGACAAGAAATTTGAAGAACTGTTCTATTTTTAGGAGGTAATTATGGAGAACATTATGTTGTTGATTTTAGGAGTGTTCATATCTGTTATAGGAATTGTAAATATCAAAGGCAATATCAGTACAATTCATTCTTACAATAGGCGAAAAGTAAAAGAAGAAGATATACCAAAGTATGGAAAAGCCGTTGGAACAGGAACACTGATTATCGGAATATCTTTGGTGTTAGGTTTTATAGTTTCATTTTGGAGTGAAGAGACTATGGGATTTATTATTCTTCCAGCAGTTATTGTCGGATTAGGCTTTATGTTGTATGGACAAATTAAATACAATAAAGGGATTTTTTAAGCAAAGGAAACTTTGAATTTTCCGAATTTCTTAATACATTTTTGAACTGAAAAACTTGATTGAAACCGTTGGTTGACACATTTCCAAGCATAGGTGGTGGTAATGCAACTATAAAAAATGCTATGATTTTGTCAAAAGGAAAGGAGAACTGACAATGAATATAGCAGATAGAATACAATATTTACGAAAACAAAAAGGATATTCGCAGGAGGAACTTGCTGATAAGGTTGGTGTATCAAGACAGGCTGTATCAAAATGGGAAAGTGAACAAAGCACACCCGATTTAGAAAAAGTAATCGCTATGAGCGAACTTTTTGAAGTCACAACGGATTATATTCTTAAAGGAATAGAACCAGTATCAACAACGAATAGAAAGACTGTTAAGACGTTGTACTTAGGGTTTGTTTTAATATTTGCAACCATAGCAGGAATATGGTCTTTTGCTGCAAACCGATTTAATTATGATGAAATTATTATGATTATTTTAGCAGGCGGCGTAGTTGGTTTAGGAATGGCTCTAATTGTTCAGGTAATCGGCAGTATAGTTTCAAACAAGAAACAATAATAAAAGTGAAACTTTCAGTTTTATGCAGATAATCAACAAGATATTTAAACTCTTTCGGTGTTCCGTAGCGGGAGGTCGGTGCGTAATAGCCCGTTACCTGATAGCCCCAGGAACCGTCAAACGGATGCTCTGCAATTCCCATCAGCTCTACGTGGGTATAGCCCATTTTTTTTACGTAATCGGCAAGCGAATGTGCGAACTGAACGTAATTGTAAAATCCGTCCGGGTTGGATTCGGACCACGGATGTTTCATCCAGGAGCCCGGGTGCACTTCGTAGATGGAGAGCGCGGATTTCTGAACGTCAAATTTTTTGCGGTTCGTCAGCCATTCGCTGTCACCCCAGCGGTAGCCTTCGATTTCCGCTACTTTTGACGCGGTACCCGGCCGTTTTTCGGATGCAAATGCGTATGGATCTGCTTTGTACAGTTCTCTTCCGTCCGGTGTGCGGATGTAATATTTATACATCATTCCCTCGGTCACGCCCGGAACGAACACTTCATAAACGCCGTCCTCGCCGACTTTCCGCATCACATTGGCATGGGCATCCCAGCCGTTGAATTCGCCGATGACAGATACTTCCGCCGCATGCGGAGCCCATACGGTGAACCAGGCTCCTACTTTGCCGTCTTTTTTGTCCAGGTGCGCACCCATTTTCCGGAAAATATCGTAATGGGTTGCCTGGCCAAATAAGTACTGATCCAGTTCAGAAAATCTTGGCTGATAGCCCGCCGGTTTTTTTGGCGCTTTTCTGGTTTTCGCTGTTGTTCTTGCCGTTGTTTTCGCAGTTTCCTTCATAGAAAAAATCCCCTTTATGCTTCTTTTTCAATCAGAACACAGCCACACGGAGGTATCTCAACGAAAAGTCTTCCATTTTCCGGAGAAATGGCTTCGCCGGTTACCGCGTTTTTCCATGTTCCGCCGCAAGGTGCCGGAATCGAAACTCCCGCACTCTGGTTTTCATCATTATTTACTGCTGTGATCAGAGCGTCTGTCTCATCCAGGCGTGCAAAAGCATACTGGCGGTTGGTCAGCATGAGTTCGCGGTATCTTCCCGTTCGTGCTGCAGGATGTTTTTTTCTGACGTCTGATAATGTTTTGATCCATGCCGGAAGTTTTTCTGCCGGCGGATTTTTCTCCAGTTCTTCCAGATTCAGCGCCGGACGCAGCGGATCGTCGTTTCCGCCTTCTTTTCTTCCCTCGATGCCGAATTCCGATCCGTAATAGATGGACGGGATGCCCGGCAGGAAGTACAGCAGCGCATAAATTGGAATCATGTTTTCTTTTACGTTCAGCTTGCTGGCCAGACGGTCTACGTCGTGGTTGTCAACGAAGCTGTACAGTTTCTTTCCTTTGTAAATGCCGCCGTTTTCGTCAAATTCGCGGCGGATCGTATGTGCAATTTCGAAGTAGTTATGATCGTTATGTCCCGAATAAAGTCCTTTGTGAAGCTCGTAGTTTGTGACACTGTGCAGCAGATGCTGGCCGTCTCCGATGTAGCGCGCATAGTCGCCGTGGATGACTTCGCCCATCAGCCAGAAGTCCTGTTTTTTGGCGGATGTGCGTGCGCGCATCTGCTCCATGAAGCCGAAATCCAGGCAGTCGGCGCAGTCGAGACGGATGCCGTCGATGTCGAATTCCCTGATCCATCTCTTACAGACCTGGCAGAAATATCGGATTACTTCCGGATTGTTGGTATTCAGCTTCGGCATCCTGTCCGTAAAGGCAAAGGAATAGAATCTCCCGTCCCTGGTATCCCCATGCCTCTCAAAGGCATCCCAGTCCTGTATCATGAACCAGTCGGCATAGGGGGATCCGCTCTTTTTCTCCACCACGTCCGCCCATGGGCCAAAGCTCCTGCCGCAGTGGTTGAAGACGGCATCCACCATGATGCGGATTCCATGGGCATGGGCTTCCTTTACCAGCCGGGCAAACTCCTCATTGGTGCCAAACTGCGGGTCGATCTTCGTGTAATCCCTTGTATCGTATTTGTGGGTGGACTCCGCTTCCATAATAGGGTTCAGGTAAATACCCGATATCCCCAGGTCATGTAAATAGGGAAGCTTCTTTCGGATCCCTTCCAGGTTTCCGCCGAACCTCTCTGCGTTGGAGACAGGCCCCGTGCGCCATTTTTCGATATCCGCGCCGTTTTTCTCAGGTGTCCCGTTGCAGAACCGGTCCGGGAAGATCTGGTACCATACCGTATCGTTTACCCAGTCAGGCGTACTGTTCACATCGGCAGGGTTCATCCAGGGCATGACGAAGCATTGCAGCATCCTGCCCTCCATTCCAATCTGCTCTTCGCTAAGGAATCCGTTCTCGAAATAAT